>Ga0074045_10000171_pt1 | contig 59709 bp, 40 predicted proteins | sample BogForMeECP23OM2_FD_94442 | JGI IMG/M metagenome (GOLD analysis project Ga0074045, IMG submission 94442) | Bog forest soil microbial communities from Calvert Island, British Columbia, Canada - Bog Forest MetaG ECP23OM2 | ecosystem: Environmental > Terrestrial > Soil > Wetlands ... | reverse complement strand
GGTCGCCTGGTTCCGATAACGGGCGAGCGCGTACACCGGGAAGGAATTCTTGTACAGATGATATTTCAGGTAGAAAACGCCCGGGAATCCCGTGCCCGTGAAATCTTCTTCGCTCCATGAGCCGTTCGCGTGTTGCTGCGTGACCAGATAGGCCGCTGCCTGCGCAATCGCCGGATCGTTCGGATCCGCGCCCGCCAGCAAACCAATCAATCCCCAAGCCGTTTGCGATGGCGTGCTGTTTCCCTGCCCCTTGCTGGAAACCACCTCGTAGCTGTTCAACGACTCGCCAAAGCTGCCATCAGCCTTTTGTACCTGGCGCAGCCAGTTAACCGCGCGCACACAATAATCCTGAGCCGTCATGGAAACTGTTTCGAGCGCCCGCAACACCCCGCTCGTGCCGTAGACGTAATTCACTCCCCAGCGTCCGAACCACGATCCATCTTTACTCTGGTCCTGGGTCAGGAAGCCCACCGCTTTGCGCACCACCGGGTGCTCTGCCGGCCAGCCGAATCGACCCAGACACTCCAGTACTCGCGCGGTTACGTCCGCTGTAGAAGGATCAATCATCGCGTTATGATCCGCGAACGGAATGTTGCAGAGCAGCTGGCGGTCGTTATCGCGGTCGAATGCGCCCCAGCCTCCATCACGGTTCTGCATGCTGAGCAGCCACTGAATTCCGCGCCGCATCGCGCCTTCCATCCGCTTCTCGTCGGCAAACTTCACGCGCTGCAACGCCATCAGCACAAATGCCGTATCGTCCACGTCGGGGTAGAAATCATTGCGAAACTCAAATGCCCATCCACCCGGCTCAGCGTCTTTGTTCTTGATCTGCCAGTCGCCACCGCCCAGGATCTGCTTCGATAGCAACCAGTCGGCCGCCTTCACCAGCGCCGGATGATCCGCTGGCAATCCCGCTTCTTCCAGCGCCACCATCGCGATGCACGTGTCCCACACCGGCGAAACACATGGCTGCAGGCGGATGGTGTCGCCCTCTTCGATCTCAAATCGCGAAAATTCCTTAATCTCCCGGAAGGTCAGCGGATCCTCGGGCCCGTGTCCCAACGCAATCAATGCAAAGATGGAATTCATCATCGAAGGATAAATTGCCGCTAGCCCTTCGGTGCGCTCCAGATGCTCCACCATCCATTGTTTTGCTTCGCGAATGGCCTTCTGCCGCAGCGGTTTCCACGGCAGCTTCTCATAAAGTTTTAGCCCGCGATCCACTGCCAGGAAGACGTTTTTCCAGGAGAGAATCTGCTTGCTCCAGTTGAATGCCGCGGTCTTCTCCGACGGGTCTTTAAACAACTCGTCTACCCGTGCATGCTCCGGCAACCGGAATTCCGGTCGGAGCGAACACAAGATCGCCATCGGAATCACGATTCCGCGCGTCCAGGACGACATCTCATAAATATTGAAGTAGAACCAGTTCGGCAGGAGCATCAGTTCCGGCGGAATCGCTGGCACAAGTTCCCAGCCCACGGCACCAACCAGCGCCAGATAAAATCGTACGTAAGAGTTGGTGTGTTCCAGCCCGCCCAGACGGTGAACCGTTTCCCGCGCTTTCGCCATGTGTGGCTCATCGGGGGAATCTCCCGCCAGCTTCAGCGCGAAATACGCCTTCGTAGTTGCGTTCAGCTCCGATGGGCCGCCCGGGTAAATGGGCCATCCGCCACTATCCAACTGCTTCCGGCGCACATAGTTTGCTAGTTTCGCGATTCTGTCAGGCTCGGCTTTGCCGAGAACATACAGGTAGTAGATATAGTCGGATTCCAGGGTGGTATCGGCTTCCAGTTCTCCGTGCCAATACCCTTCCTCCGCCTGGACAGATAGCAGATACTCCGCGCCGTTCCTAACGGCGGTCTCCACTTGCTCGGCCCAATCTTCCTTACGCCATGGAGCTGGCGCTGGTGCGACGGGCAGTTCCTCTCCAACTCGTACAAACGACGCCATCCCGGCTCCCTAAGAAAAAAAGTATCGCTCTGCCTAAGTACACCCCAACTCGGCTTTCTGAATCCGCTTTAACTTGCCTGTTGCGTTACACTTCCGCAGGAAGTGCGAGCCATGCGAGCTGGGTACCCCAAGTACTTGTTTATTATCACCGCACCCCCAAAAAGGGTCAACGATTAAGATGCCGAAACTGCTAACCCACGTTGTCGAGCGCCTCAAACGGACGCGCCCGGCGGCCCCTCTAAAATTTGATGCACCAGCACCCGTAAGGGTTCTGGCAACTTTTCTCCTGCTCGCTGCAGCACGGACGGCTTCTCCCTCATCAACTGCTCCGGCAGCTTCATCCACAACGGTGCGGGCGGTCCATCGCCGGCCACCGTCCCACGCAGCACCAGCGCATGCGCCCGATCCAGTGCCAACTGCGCGGACTCCTTGAAATCATCCTTCAGCGGATCAATCACGGCGAAATACAGCGACGGCTTCACAAATTGCATCAGCGAGTTGCTCTCGATGATCAGGGCCACATTCCCCAGTGGATCATGGATGTCGTCCAGCCCTTTACTCGGAGCTCCTTGTCTGCTCGCCACTCGCCACTCGCAACTCGCCACTTCTTCCAAAGCCGCCCGTAGCAGCGGCAATCCTTCCGCCAAGTAGCCCTGCTTGGTTCTCAGCCAGAACGATCGTTTCGCTCCCGCTTCCAGAAACCGCGCGCTGTCTGTACCCGTGTCCGCCCGGGTTTCCCAATCCAGTGCGCAAACATGCTCGGTGGGCGCGCAATCGCAGTTCTCCCCATTCGTCGCGCACACACCGTGCCCGTATTGCGTAATTTTTCCGGCGATCCATTGCGTTCGAGGAAAAGCGCGAATCACATCGCACACCAGTTGTGTCTTGCCGATGCTGCGCGTATGGCCGCCCACTACAATCAGCCTCCACAACGTCTTGGCTTTTGTTTGCGCGATAGCCATGTCTCCCGCTCTGGAACTCTTCGCGAACTCTGCGCCCTCTGCGTTCAGCTTTTCTCTTCCAGCTTCTTGATGCGCGCACCCAGCTCCGGTAGGCGCGCAAACCAGGCATAAGCTTCCTTGAACTTGTCGAGCGGCCGCGCCGGCGTGCCCCATACGGTCTGCCCGCTGCGAATCGTCTTGCCCGTAGGAATCCCCGCCTGCGCCCCAGCGATCGACCGATCCTCCAAAGTGCAATGATCCGCGATGCCCACTTGTCCACCGCACACCACGTGATGCCCCAGCTTGCTCGAGCCGGAAATCCCCGTCTGCGCCGCGATCACCGAGTGCGCGCCAATCTGCACGTTATGCCCAACATGCACTAGATTGTCGATCTTTACTCCCTTCGCGATACGTGTGTCGTCCAGCGAACCCCGGTCGATCGTCGCATTCGCTCCAATTTCCACACCGTCATCAATCTCCACAATGCCCGCCTGCGGAAATTTCCAGTACCGCTCCCCGTCGAACGCATAGCCAAATCCGTCCGCGCCGATCACCGCGCCGGAGTGAATCTCCACGAAGTTCCCGATACGCACGCCTCGATAAAGCGTCACTCGCGGATGTACTCGACAATCCTCCCCAATCCAGCAGCCCGCTCCGATCACGCTATGCGCGCCGATCTGGGTTCCGTTGCCGATATGAACGTCCTCCCCGATCACCGCGTATGGCCCGATGCCAACATTTTCGCCAACACGCGCCAGCGGTGCCACGATTGCCGTTGGATGCACACCGCTCGCCACGGGTGCGCGTTCCACCAACAAGGCCGCAGCTTTCGCAAACGTCACCTTGGGCTGCTCGCTTCTGAAGATCGTCTTCCCGGGCAACGCTACACCTGCGGAGGCCACCACGCACAGGGCCGCCGAAGCCATCGCTCGATCCGAGTGTTTTGCCGCTTCCATATAAATAAGATGCTTGATCCCCGCGCGCTCCGGCGCAGCCACGCTCGTCAACTCCAGCGCTCCATCGCCTTCTAACCTGGCGCCGACCTTTTCCGCCAATTCCTTTGCCGTCATACTCATCTCGAAACCTCCTGCCCCGCTCTGTGAGCCCCTGTGGTTTTCTATGACAAAAATTCGTACAGCGGCGCTTCCCCCTTCGGCCGGTGCTTCCATCTTGCGTGGATCCAAACCCACTGCTCCGGATATTTCCGGATGATCTCTTCAATTACCTTGGCAAACCGCTGTGTATTCTCCAACACGTCGCGCTCAGTATCGCCCGTGCGAACCAGTTCTACGGGCGGCTCAAACCGCAGCCGGTATTTCCGCAGATTGGCGTCCCAAAATGCATATCCCGGTACGACTGCAGCGTCCGTGTGCAAGGCAACCCGCGCAATCCCCGTGGTCATACTGGCGGGTGTCCCAAAGAAATCCACGAATACGCCTTCGTCCGGCATGGTGTTCTGGTCCGCCAAAATGCCCACCGTTCCCGCTTCCTTCAGCACGCGCAGCATCACTCGTGCCGCTTCGTTCTTGTAGATAGGCTTGTTCCCGGAAAGTCCTCGATAGCGGTTCACCAGCGCGTCGAGTGGCTTGTTGTCTAGCGGCCGCGCCATGTAGTGCAACGGAAAGCCGTATAACGCGTGCGCGTAGGAAGAAAGCTCCCACGCCCCAATGTGTCCCGTCAGGTACAGCACGCCCTTGCCGCGGCCGTGCCCGGCCAGAAAATTCTCATGACCATCGAGCACCACCACATTCTCGATATTTCTCTTTGTGTACCGCGGCAGCCGCGCGAATTCCGCTGCCATCCACCCCAGATTCCGTGTCATCTGCTTCATCACCGCGCGGCGCTGCGATTTCGTCCAATCCGGAAACGCTAATGCCAGGTTGAACTCCGCAGTCTGACGCAATTTCGGCAGACAGAATAGCAACAACCGCGTAGCCCCGGCCGCAAGTGCTCGTGCCAGCGGACGGGGCAGCACGCCCAGCGTCTTCACAAATGTCCATGCCACCGCGTATTGCAGCCACTCAATCATTTTGGAGTGCGGGAGCCCTGCTCCCGCTCTTGCGATCGCGAATCATCAGAGAACATAACCCTCTCGTACCAATCGATATTTGTCACCCCGAACCTGCCTGCGGTAGGCAGGCAAAGCGAAGAATCTGCTTCTTCCGCGACACGGCCACGCCACTCACGCAAGCATTCCACCCATTCCAAGATACACTGACAATGCTAGACTCATCCTTCCGTGACGCAAACTGACAACTCTGCAGTCGCAAGCCACTCCAACCTCACGGCCGCACGCCTCGCATGGGTCGTCTTAATCCTCGCCACACTTTACATTTGCTATTTCCACAACCTCGGTGCCATCGGCTTCGTCGGACCGGATGAGCCACGTTACGCCTGGATCGCTAGGGACATGGTAGAGACCGGAGATTGGGTCACGCCGCGCCTCTACGGTAAGCCATGGTTCGAAAAACCGGTCCTTTATTACTGGGGCGCCGCTCTTAGCTTCAGGCTTTTCGGCGTCAGCGAAGCCGCTGCGCGATTCCCGAGCGCCCTTGCTGCTCTTTTCGCCACGCTCTCCATCGCATGGCTCGGTTGGCGCACCTGTGGTGCCGAAACCGCCCGCTGGTTGCTCCTGCTTCTTCCCACCACCGTCGGCATGATCGGCTTTTCCCACGCCGCCGCTCCCGACATGCCCTTCGCCGCCATGCTCACCCTTGCAATGGTTTTTGCCGCACGCCTCCTGGGCCTTGTCCCCAGATCCTCCACCTCATTTACCTCCTCAACGTCCTTCATCTCCTTTTTCTTTGGCTTTTTTCTTGGCCTCGCTGTACTTGCCAAAGGGCCGGCAGCAATCATCCTTGCGGGCGGCAACATTCTTCTTTGGGCCGCGTTCACCAAGCGTTGGCGCGACACCTTGCGCTGCCTTCATCCCATTGCCATCGCCAGCTTCTGCCTCACCGCACTCCCCTGGTACATTCTTTGCGCGCACCGCAATCCCGATTTCTTCCGCGTCTTCATCATCGAGCACAATTTCAAGCGCTACCTCACCCCTGAATTCCAGCACATCCAGCCGTTCTGGTTCTACGTCCCAGTCACTCTCGTTGCGATCTTTCCGTGGACGATTCTCCTCATCCCTGTGGCACGGAAATTCTTCGAGGAGGACAAAAGGCGCACGCCTGAGTTCGCATTGGAACTCTTCCTCGTTTGCTCGCCGGCGTTCGCGTTGTTTTTTTTCTCCATTTCCAAGTCGAAGCTTCCCGGATATATCTTGCCCGCGATTCCCCCTTTGGTTCTTTTGCTTACGGAATACTTAGCTGCAGCTATAAGAAACAACAGTAAATCCCAGCGGTGGGTGATTCTTGCTCTCGCCGTTTGCCTTGCCGTTATGGGTTTTGCTTTCCCCGCAGCTTCCCAGAGGTTGCCCAGTTACACTGACATCCGGCCAGCGCCAGAGGCCATGCAGTTGGCTGTTCTGGCAGTCCTCGCTACTGCCGCCATCGTTCTGCTGGGAATGCTCCGACGCATCCGACTCGCACTCTTCACAATGATTATCTGTTTGCTCTTACTAATCGCAAAAATCGACAACTTCATCGCGAAAATCGATCCCGGATTAACCGCCCGGGCAGCGCCGACCGAAGCAAGCAGATTGTCGCCGGATTTCGCTCTGCAGAACTCATCGACTTGGCAGCTTAATCGTTCGCTTTTCTACCAGCTAAATTTCTACGCACATTCCGTTATGGGGGAATGGAAACCCGGCGAACCGAAACCGGAATGGCTTTTTGTAGAACCGAAGCGGGAGGCGGAAGTCCGGACGTTCGGCTATGCCTGTCCGCAATACATTGTCTTTCCCGCAGTCGTTCTTTGTAGGTTGACGCCTTCAGTGGACAGGCTTAGTGGGAGCAGCTACGGGAACAGCGGTGACAGGCAGCCGCGTTAGGAAAAAAGTCACCACCCGATTCTCGTACGTTCTCTTCTCTTCATCCGGCAGATTCACGAAATTTCCGTGCGCAATGATCGCTTGTTCCCGGGGCTCGGGTGCTTTCAAAAACATGTCGCGCGTGATCCCACCCAGTTCCGGATCGTCTGTCGCCTGGATGAACAACGTGGGCACATCCACCAACGTCTTCAGCTTCGACGACAGGGGCGGATCGTCTTTATACCCGTAGTTCAGCCATTCAAATGTCGTCTGCGCCGATTTCACCATTAGTGGGAACCCGCCGACGCCAGTCTTTTCCACCCCGATTTTCACCATCTGCTTTGGGTAGTCATAGACCGAATCCAGCACCAGCGCGCGCACGCGCGGGTCTTTCTCGGCTTCGCGCAACGCGGCGTAAGCGCCAAGGTTGTAGCCCCACAAGCCGAAGCGGGTCGGGTCCACGTCCGTGCGCTTGGAAATGACATCAATGGCCGCGCGCAACTCGTCCGCTTCCCGGTATCCAAAAGTGGTGAATCCCGCGTTTGCACCATGGGCCGCAAAATCAAACACAAATACGTTGTATTGGTGATCCTGTAACGCCGAAACCAGCGTCAGCAATTCCCCTCGGCTCGACTCATACCCGTGGCACAGGATAATCGTCGGCGCGCCACGCAACCCGGGAAAGAACCAGCCGCGGCGACTCCCCGGTGATATTCCAGACACCGAAAAATCCACTTCATCCGGCCGGCCGGGGAAGCTGGCCATGTTGATTTCGGAACTCGTGCGCTGCGGCTTGACGATCCAATAAGTAAGGACACCCGCGATCGCTGCCGTCGCTAACGCCAGAAAAAACACCAACGTCAGGATGACAACCAGCAGCTTGGTATACCAACGTCTCGGATAACGCAGCTCATCGACAATAGACATGGGGCTTTGGGCTCTGAGTCCAGCATTTGGCCGCTCATTCCCTAAGCGGCTTCCTGACACACCTCTGCTGGAACTCATAAATAGGCTAGCATGTGGATTTCCCACAGTTGCCAGGCATCTCGGCCCCGTGTGCCCGATTTATATCTGCCTTCCACAGGATTTGCCAGCGGGTTACGCGAATCGGCTATGATGGAAGTTGCACCAGGGGACATGCATAACGCCCGGTCTATGAACATTATCGACCTTCGCCAAGCGACTGTTCGCCAGATCGAGCCGCTCCTGCAGGAAGAGGCCAACCATTGGCGCGATGAGCTCCACTGGGATTACCGGAGCGCGCTGGAGCTGATCAAGCGCTTTCTGGAGGCGCACGCCCTGTCCGGTTGCGTCGCGCTGGAGCATGGTTCGGCCGTCGGCTATTCCTTTTACGTCCTGGAGGATCACAAGGGCTTGATTGGCGGCATGTATGTGTCACCGCGCCAGGACCAGGGACCGATTGGGCGGCGCCTACTGGAAGAGATGCTCTACACCATGAGAGCGCTGCCACAGATGCAACGCATCGAAGCGCAACTGATGCCCTTCGGCGGGCCAGTGGACGACGCCCTGCGTGCCCAAGGATTTCGCCTACACACACGCCAATTCATGCTGCTGGACCTGGCGAAGCACACCGAGCGCGCGCCGGGCATCAATTCCGGATTGCGGCTGGATCGCTGGAACGACCGCTACTTTGAGCCCTGCGCCAAGCTCATTTACTTGGCGTACGCCAATCACATTGATGGCGATATCAACGACCAATACCGTTCGCGAAACGGCGCGCTAAAATTCCTGAAGAACATCATCCTGCTACCGGGTTGCGGGCAGTTTCAGCCTAGCGCTTCCTTTGTGCTGCGCCATCCGGGCAGCGACGATTTGGTCGGCGCCGTGTTGACCAGCGAAGTTGCCGAAGGTGTTGGTCATACTACCCAAATCTGCGTGCAACCGGGTTTCCAGGGCCACGGACTGGGTCGCACGCTAATGCAAACCGCCGCGGACGCCCTGCGCAGCCTGCGCTTCAAGGAATTGTCCCTCACCGTCACCGCGGAGAATCACACTGCCGTCCATCTCTACGAGCGCCTGGGTTTCATCACCATCAAGTCCTTCACCGCCGGCGTCTGGCCGAGATAGGCGATCACCGCTTTCGGCGGCCTGTTTTCGCGCACGTACTTTTGTCAATACGCGCGTACGTACTCAATGGATCGACTGGCGTTGCTGTTGAGCCCGCTCGAATTCGTCGCCAGGCAGCCACGCAGGAACAGACTGTTGGCTGGCGGCCTTCTTGCCCAGCGTATAGCCAAATTCGGCCATCAGCGCATCACCGCGAAAATCCATCTCGGGTTTATATTCGTCCGTTGGCTGGTGGTAGCGATGCTCGACGAAGTCTTTCGCCTGCGCCTGCCCCCGCGCGGCGTCATGGTCTTTGTATTTCATTCCTTCACTGATGGAGAACGCGGGGATACCAACGCGGCCAAGGCTGAAATGGTCGGAGCGGTAATAGTGGCCGGCCTCGGGACGCGAGTCGGGGCGAATCGCCAGGTTAAACTGCTTCGCGGTTTCTTCCACGGTGGGGTAGAAGGTCGTTCGTTCGGCGCCCACAACTTCTACTTCCTCCGGAATGCCAATGGGTGGCAGGTCGTCATAGTTCAGATCGAGAATCGGCTTCGCTGGAAGCAGCACGGTGTGCTTGCCCAGATATTCAGAGCCGAGCAGTCCTTGTTCTTCTGCCGTCACTGCAGCGAAAAGGATCGAACGCGGCGGCGCAGGCTTAGTGGCTGCCCAAACGCGGCCGAGTTCCAGCAATATGCCGCAGCCCGTGGCGTTGTCCGCAGCGCCGTGATAAATGTTCGCACCGGCCGGCTTTGTTTTATCGATGCCGAAATGATCGTAATGCGCGGTGTACAGAATGGCTTCTGCCTTTCTCGATGGATCGGAGCCTTGGACCATTCCCAGCACGTTGCGCGAAGTGAAGGGATGAACGGAACTGACGATGTGCGCCTTCAGATTAATCGCCAGTGGAATGGGCTTAAAGTCCCGCGATTGCGCCTGCTGGAATAGCTTGTCGAGATCAAGGTCCGCCATGGCCACGAGTTTTTGAGCAGCCTCTCGTTGAATCCAGGAAGCGGCGGCCAGTTTCGGCGTTCCATCCAACTGCAGGAATGATTTTTCTCCGCCCCAGGAATTGCGTACCACCGCCCAGGGATAGCTGGCCAGGTCTTCCCGGTGAATGATCAGCGTCGCAATCGCCCCGCGCCGCGCAGTCTCTTCAAACTTGTAGGTCCAGCGGCCGTAGTAGGTAAGCGCCTTGCCCTTGAAAAAGTTCGGATCATCGGAAACGGGCTCGTTCACAAAGAGAAGTGCCACTTTTCCTCTGAGGTCGTAGCCCTTGTAGTCGTCCCACTGGTATTCGGGTGCGGAAATGCCGTAGCCGACAAAAACAATCGGAGCGTCAATCTCGGCGGACTCAGTCTGGCGCTCGTTGGTCGTGACATAGTCCTCGAGTGCCTTTAATTCCACCGGCGCACCGGACTCAGGGGCGAATGCAAACGTAGTATCGGGCAGGGTCTTCACCCCCACCATGGGGACTTTTTGGAAATAAGTGCCATTTTCGCCGGCTGGCTTCAGTCCATAGCTTTTGAACTGCGCGGCGATGTACTCCGCGGCCAGGTCCCCACCCTTCTGGTTCATGCCGCGGCCTTCCAGTTCGTCGCTCGCCAGGTACTTCACGTGAGCCCGAATTTTTTCCGGGTCGAACGTGGGCGCGTTGGCCTTCCCGGCAAACGCCAGAATGGCAAAAATAATTATCGTAGATGCGATCCAGAGTTTACGCACGCGGTCTCCCTGCAGAAATGAATGGAGGATGCGAGAAAACTGTAACACGGTTCCGAAAGGAGAGGCGGGCGCTCCCTCAATGGGCTTCGTGCCAAAAAACCGAAGGCAACCCGCGCCGTTCACCCGGATTCTGAGTCAGTAGATTGAGTGGTGGGGGTGTCAAGATGCGTTCTTTAGCTTGCAAGGCCATGTTGGGTCTGCTTTCGTTCGGCTGCGCCTGGGGACGCAGCGCCTATGGACAAGACGCTCCCGCCACAGAAGACAACGGAGCACACACGCTAACCGCCAAGCAACAAAAGAAGCGATCCAAAGATGCCGCCAAGGAACTCGGCAATCCCTATCGTCAGTGGCTCGATGAAGACGCCCCCTACATCATCTCCAAGGAAGAACGCGATGCATTCCTTAAGCTCGGAAACAACGAAGAGCGCGAGCAATTCATCGAGGATTTCTGGCGTCGCCGAAATCCCGACCCTGAATCCCCGGAAAATGCGTTCAAGGAAGAGCATTACCGCAGGATCGCCTACGCGAACGAGCATTTTGCATCAGGAATTCCAGGTTGGAGGACCGATCGTGGCCACATGTACATTTTGTGGGGGCCTCCGGATGAAATTGAGTCTCATCCCACGGGCGGCACTTACGACCGGCCCGTCGAAGAGGGCGGTGGCACGACCTCCACCTATCCTTGGGAACGATGGCGCTACCGGCATTTGGAAGGTGTCGGCGAAAATGTCGAGATGGAGTTCGTCGACCCCAGCGGTGCGGGAGAATACCACCTCACCATCGATCCGGGCGAGAAAGACGCGCTCGCGCACGTGCCCGGTGCCGGGCTGAGCACGCTGGAGTCCATGGGCCTTTCCAGCAAAGCGCAGCGCTTCACGAATTCCGATGGCACTACGCTGCCTGCCTCCTTGGTCCCCAGGCCCGCCAGCATGGGAGAGTTCGAAGCGCTTGATCGTCTGGCGGCGATCCAACGACCGCCGCGCTTCAAGGACCTCGACACTCTTGTTTCTTCCCGCATGGTGCGAAACCAGATTCACATGGATTTTGCCCTCGACTATTTGCGAGTCACCGATGATTCCGTGCTCGTGCCCATTACGCTCCAAGTAGCGAATCACGATTTGGAATTTCGCGAAGTCAAAGGCGTACGCTCCGCAGCGCTCGATCTGTACTGCCGCATCACCACACCTACGGGACGCATAGTGCAAACCTTCGAGGATGTTGTGGCACGCGATTTTCCGGAAAGCTTGTATTCCTCGGCGGCCAATCTCACATCCATGTACCAAAAAGTCGTGCCGCTCCGTCCGGGACTTTATCGCCTGGACGTGGTGGTGCGCGACGAAAGTAGCGGGAATGTCGGCGTGATTGGAACTGCCCTGCGTGTACCGCGCTATGACCCAGAAAAATTACAAGCAAGTTCCTTGATCGTCGCGGACCGCCTTGAACGCGTACCCCGCCAACAAATCGGCCAGGGGCCGTTTGTCATCGGCTCAAGTAAAGTGCGTCCCAGGTTGAATCGTGAATTCACGAATGCGGAACGGATGGGGATTTTCCTGCAACTCTACAACTTGAAGGCGGACGACATTTCACATCACAACCGGGCCACCGTAACCTATCGGGTGATGCAGGGAAACAGCGAAGTATGGAAAGCGGAAGAAGGCTCCCAACAACTGAATCAAACGGGAGAGCAGTTCACCATTGAGCGCCTCATCCCCTTGAGTTCCTTTGCGCCTGGCGCGTACACGATTGAAATACGCGCCACGGATGAAGTGACTCACGAAACGATTATCCGAACCGCGAATTTTTTCGTCAAAGCATCGTCGGGCGAGAGCACTCCAGACGAAGAAACCACACAGGCGTAATTACCATTTGGCCGGGCGGTGAAACTCAAGGATTCCTGAGCGCCGCCGACGTATCCGCGACTAATCGTAGCAAGCCTCGAATGTCGAACCCCGGGCTATGCGTCAAACCCAATCTAACAATGACCAGCTTCTCCGAAGGGATGATCACGACGCGTTGACCCAGATTCCCGGAACCATAGAACGCATCCTGGGGCATCCCGGCTCGAATGCGCGCTTCCGCATCACCGTGCGCGCCCCGATTCGTCCAAAATCCGGCGCCGTAATCGGTATCGAGTGTTGGCGCCGCCGAATAGTTCACCCATCCCTCTGGTAGAATGCGCCGCCCGTTAACAACGCCGTCATTGAGATACAGCTCACCGAAACGGGCCCAATCTCGCGCGGAAGCAAGAACGTAAATCGATCCTACAGGCGTGCCGCTGGCGTCGAACTCGATGGTTGCCGTGCTGATTCCGAGTGGTTCAAACAACTCTTTGCGCGCGAACTCCACCACATCCTGCGCCCGGCCGCCCACAGCGTCGCGGATGATGCGTGACAGTATCAGATAGTTGCCGCTCGTGTACTCCCACTTTGTACCGGGAGCGGCTTTCAGATGCGCGCGTGCGGCGTATCCCGCCATGTCCGGCTCCAGAAACAACATCCGTGACACGGGATCGAAACCGGAGTCGGATTCCTCGAGAGCGAGGCCCGACGTCATTCGTAGCAACTGGTCTATGGTAATGCCGTGCCGCGGGTCGGAAGGCTCATCCCATTCAGGTACTGGCGCGCGCTGCTCCACGGAGAGTTTCTTCTGCCGCACAAGAATTCCGATGAGCGCATTCGTGACGGATTTGGCTAGCGAGTATCCCAGAATCGGCGTATCCGCCCCATAGCCTGGCGCATACCGTTCCGCCACAAGTTTTCCATCGTGCAGAATGGCGATAGCTTTCACGCGACGGTACGGCGGTTGTGCGGGTTCAGTGAAAGCGCGATCCAGAGCAGCTTCGAGCTCCGGCGACGGCGGTTGAACTTCCAGCGGTGCCGACTGCTCCGCTGCTTGTGGCCTCGCGAGCGCCGTGGCAGCAGATTTGCTGAGCACCGCATCCGGCGGCGTGTCTCCTTGGACGAGCACGCACCCGAATGCATCACGATAGACCGCGCGGCTTTCAAAACCGCCCGCCCAAGTGGCGGTAACCTGCCGTGCTGTTCTGTCAATCTGATACCGAAGGCGCTTTGCGAGCAGGGTCTGGCCAGGATTTGGCTTGACGGCCTCCCCATAAAGCACATCCGGGTCCAGCCCAGACACAAACACCCCAGAGCAGAGTGTTTTGCTGACAACCGCGGTTCCCACTCGAATCCCGCGCGATTCGCGAATAAAAAACCACACGATCGCACAAAGCAACACGCTGGCGGCTGTCACGATCACAATCATGGTGTTGCGCATTCGTTGGGTCATGTCAGTTCTTGCTGTGTCGCACCGCGGTTTAACCGCCAACCATATCGATCAAGGATTCAAGCATGATACGGCAAGGTGCCACTGTTAGTTCCGTTGCACCACCGGGGGCTTAGCGGATCACTCAACGCAGTGAATCAAGGCTTGCGGTAGATGGCGCCATCTTTCATGACGAAAGTGACGCGCGTGAGAACGCTGATGTCGTCAAGCGGATTGCCAGGTACAGCGATGATATCGGCGAGGTAGCCCGGCTTCAGAGCGCCGATTTCATTTTGCCACCCGAGGAGCTTTGCGCCATTGAGCAGACCAGCTTGCAGCGCGTCCATAGGTTTCATCCCGTATTGCACCATCAACACATACTCGCGCGCTTGTGTGCCATGAGGAAAAGGACCTACGTCAGAACCCACAGCCATGGGTACCCCCGCGGCAAGTTGTTTGCGAAATTCCTGCACATGAAGATTCTGAAGGGCGTGTTCGCGCTGCGCACCCTCGGGCGTGGCCGCATGATCGGCAAAATATTCGGTGATAGCAAAAGTAGGGACCGCGAAAATTTGCTTTTCTTTCATCAGCCGCATGGTTTCATCGCTGAGTTGATAGGCGTGATCGATGGAAGCGACCCCTGCCTGCGCGGCGTAAAGGGCGCCGGGTTCGCCGGTGGCGTGAACGGCAACGCGTTTTCCGGTGCGAGCGGTTTCCTGCACGGCGGCAGCGAGTTCAGTCTCGGTGTATTGATACGGCGTCGAGAAACGGCCATCGCGGGCTGAATCTGGGCCAGTTTCGTAAATCTTGATGAAGTCTGCGCCTTCTTTCAGTTGCTGGCGAATAACAGTCACCAATTGTTCGGCAGAGTTCGCGTAGGTCGCGTTGGAGAAGATGTGTTGTTCGGGGTTGAAATGGATGGCGTCTTCGTGGCCGCCGAGAATGTCGATGGCGTTTCCGCTGATACGCAGCCGCGGCCCGGGAATCAGTCCGTTATTGATAGCATTGCGCACCGCGGTATCCGCGGAACCCGCCCCTTCGGTGCCCATGTCGCGCTCCGCGGTGAATCCGGCCATGAGGTCATCGCGGGCGGCCAGGGTTGCGACAATGGTGCGTTGCGGGATGGACTCCTCCACCGTTTGCAGATCCTCCGCGCCGGGGTGCAGAAAAAGATGGATGTGCGCATCGATAAGCCCCGGCATGAGTGTGGTGTCACCAAGATCAACGATCAGCGCTTGCGGCGGATGCTTCACGCTTGAGCCGGCTTCGACAATGCGTTCGCCTTGCACCAACACTTCGCCGGGGGTGATGATTTTCCCGGTGTCGATTTCGAGCAGTCGAGCAGCGTGCAAAACGATGAGCGAAGTGGCGGTCGGGGTTGATTGAGAGAAGATCAAATGCGCAAAGAGCGACGCAATCACCAACAGAAACAATAGTCGGAAAACAGAAAAACGTGTCGTCATGGCCGGAATCATACCACCACGGCACAAGTCAGGTAGAATGCGCGGCGGAGGAAAATGATGACGAAAACGCGAAGAGAGTTCTTGGCGGAGACAACGCTGGGCGTGGCGGCAGGAGTGGTGGCCTTTGGCACTGCCGCAGAAACTGTTGCGGCACAAGATCCTTCGCAGCAACAGCCGGCAGGTGCGCCACCAGCGTTCGGCACCGGACCCGCAGTGGGGCCGGAGGTCACACCCGGGACCTTTGCCGAAGCGGGAAAGCTTGTCCAGGTACAGATGACCGATCCAGAGCGTGCTCAAGCAGCTACAAGTTGGCGGGGAAACATGGCCTCGTTGTACGAGCGGCGCACAGGCCCCAAGAAGATTGCCCTGGAGCCCACGCTGGCGCCATTTTCTCGATACCAGAGCGTGATGCCCGGACAAAAAGTACCAACGGGAAAGAATCGGTTTGTGCGCAGCAAAGTCGATCCGGGGCCGTTACCGGCGAATGAAGAAGACATTGCATTTGCGCCGGTCACGAAGCTGTCGCGCTGGATCGAACAGAAACAATTGAGTTCGCAGCGGCTGACACAAATTTATTTGAAGCGCATCGAGCAGTACAACCCCAAGCTGCGCTGCGTGATTACATTGACTCGCGAACTGGCGTTGCAGCAGGCGAAACAAGCGGACACGGAAATTGCTGCCGGACGCTATCGTGGTCCACTGCACGGGATTCCCTGGGGCGGCAAAGATTTGCTCGACACCAAAGGCATACCCACGACGTACGGCGCAGAGCCGTATCGAAATCGGATACCGAAGGACGATGCGGCAGTGGTCAAGCGGTTGAACGATGCAGGCGCAGTGCTCATTGCGAAGCTCAGTCTCGGCGCGCTGGCGCTGAACGATATTTGGTTTGGCGGGCAAACGATGAATCCGTGGCTGCTCGAAGAAGGCGCATCGGGCTCCAGCGCAGGCCCGGGAGCCGCCACGGCGGCGGGACTGGTGGGCTTCGCCATCGGCAGCGAGACTGGCGGCAGCATCGTAAGCCCGAGCATGCGCTGCGGCGTAACGGGATTGCGCCCAACGTATGGACGCGTGCCACGAACCGGCGCGATGACGTTGTGCTGGTCGTTGGACAAGCTGGGTCCGATGACGCGCAGCGTGGAAGACGCTCTGCTAGTGCTGCAAGCGATTTCTGGCCAAGACCCGGGAGATTTATCGAGCGTGCCGAGCACCTTGGATTTTGACGCCAATGCCAGCGTCAAGGGATTGCGCGTGGGGTACTTCCCGGCTTGGATGAAAGAGGCACCCGCGACCGAAGTGGATCGAGCGGCGCTGGAGACCGTGAAGAAAGTCGGGATGGAATTGGTGGAAGTGTCTATACCGGATTGGCCCTACGGATCGCTCAACCTGATCCTGTTTGCCGAGGGTGCGGCTGCGTTCGAAGAATTGACACTAAACGGTGGCCTTAAGGACTTACGCGAGCAGACATACGATGCCTGGCCGAATATTTTCCGTCAGGCACGCTTCTTGTCTGCGGTCGATTTTGTCCAAACAGACCGGTTCCGCCGGAAAGTATGCGAAGAGATGGCGCGAGTATTTGAAAGCGTCGACCTGCTGTTGGTTCCCTCCTTGCGCGACGACATCCTCACCATCACCAACAATACCGGGCATCCCTCGCTGACGATGCGTGCGGGGTTTGTAGAAGTGGCGGAGGCGCGCACCGACTGGGCGCCCGATTCATCGCGCCCGCTGCCGAAATTCTCCCCGCCGCGCCGCGTGCCCCATGGCGTCACTCTAATCGGAAGATTGTTCGACGAAGGCACCGTGGGCAGAGCGGGGATCGCACTCGAAAACGCGTTTGGAGTGGTAAGCGAGCGGCCGCCCGGATTCTGAAAACGCGGGCGTCTTCAGACAGACTCCTCGAGGGATTCCGCCATCTCGTGAAGCTTGATAACAGTATTCCAGTTCCGCCCGGTGAACGAAGTATTTAATGCCTTTTCTACGGCAGCCCAGGACAGCTTGGTCTTCCCGATGCCGTTGCGAAAATAAATGTACAGCTCGTTGCCATGGAAATGGATTTCCTCCCCACGAGTATCAAGCTCTAGAAGGCTTTCGCGCGCCAGCTTAGCGGGCTCAGCAGCCAGAAAAGTAACCAGAAGTTTGGCGGCATCAATGCCATGGCGGCTGGCAAACGGATTTCTGGCGATCACGTGGCGCATTTCCGAGGAAGTCCGAAGCACCACGTCAGGCCGGAAACCAAAATTGCGTTCAATGGCATCCTGAATGCGTTGCGAAAGAAGAGCCAGGTTCTTCTCCGTCGAAAGAAAGACGACGTTGCCGCTCTGCACGTAGGTTTGCGGTGATTTCAGTTTGAGGGATTCGCAAAGCGCGCGAAGCGCCTCCATCTGGATTTTATTATGGCCGCCGACATTGACGCCGCGCAGCATGCAAATAATGGCAGGCATGGGGCTGTAGTATAGCGCGAGCCGGCGTTGCGCGGTCCCAGCCGACTACCGAGGCGCCGCGCACCGCGTCTATACTCAAAGAGTCAGCCGCGCAGGGTGTGTTGCGGCCGTCAGGGAGCGGGTTAGATGAAATTCACGACAAGATTTTCGACATTCGTTGCAAGCAGCGCGCTCATCTTCGCGCTGGGTTCGGCGTTCGCCATCGTGCAGGCACAGGAAGCGGCGAAAGAAGAGACCCATGGCATTGCGGTGGCCAATATCGACCGCACCGTTAAGCCAGGCGATGATTTCTACCTTTACGCAAATGGCGAATGGATTAAACGCACGGAAATTCCGCCCGACCGTTCGGGGATCGGGGTGTTTTCCAAGCTGGACGAGGTCAGCAATAAGCGCACGGCCGCGCTGATTGAAGAAGCCGCGAAGGCCAACGCAGCGTCCGGCTCCAGCACAAAGAAAATCGCGGACCTGTACAACTCCTACATGGACGAAGCGGGGATCGAAGCGAAGGGACTGGCGCCACTGAAGCCACATCTGGATGCCATCGCGCAGATTAAAGACAAGCGTGAACTGGCCTACGCGTTGGGAAAGAGCTTGCGCGCGGATGTGGATGCCCTCAATAACACGAATTTCCACACGGCAAATCTGTTCGGGCTGTGGGTGGCGCCTGGCTTTAACGACTCCGACCATTACGCCGCATACCTTTTGCAAGGGGGTCTGCAATTGCCGGACCGCCAGTATTACCTGGCGGACAGCGAGCACATGCAGCAAATTCGCAGCGCGTATGAAACGCACGTCTCCGCCATGCTGAAACTGGCGGGGTTCACAGACGCAGACGCTCGCGCCAAGCGCATCATCCAACTGGAACACTCCATCGCAGAAAAGCACCTGTCCCTGGCGGATAACGAGGACATTCACAAGGCGAACAACACCTGGAGCCAGGCAGACTTTGCTGCCAAAGCGCCGGGGCTCGACTGGCCCGAATATTTTCGCGGCGCAGGTTTAACCCAACAAGCGAACTTTATTGTCTGGCAGCCCAGCGCGTTCGCTGGTGAATCCGCTCTGGTCGCTTCCGCGCCTCTCGAAACATGGAAGGATTGGCTGGCCTATCACGAGATCGAAGCCGGCGCCGGCGTTCTGCCGAAGGCCCTTGCGGACGAGCGCTTCGCGTTTTTTGGGAAGACTATGACGGGCGCGCCACAGATGCGTCCGCGCTGGCAACGCGGAGTTGCCGTAGTGAATCTTTTCCTGGGGGACGAAGTCGGGAAGATTTATGCGCAGCGGTATTTCCCACCGGAAGCCAAGGCCCGGGCTCAGGCAATGGTGGCGAATCTGATCGCCGCGTTCCGCAAACGAATTGACGCCCTCGACTGGATGGACCCTGCGACAAAAGCCGAGGCCCAGGCAAAGCTGAACACTCTCTATGTAGGCGTCGGCTATCCCGAAACCTGGAAGGACTATTCCGCTTACGAAGTAAAGGCCGACGATATTTTCGGAAATATCTGGCGCGGCAGGTTGTTTGATTATCAGAACGACCTCGCGCGACTGGGTAAACCAGTTGACCGCCACGAGTGGTCCATGACGCCCCAGACCGTGAATGCGGTGAACTTGCCGTTGCAAAATGCCTTGAATTTTCCCGCAGCCATCCTGCAGCCGCCCTTTTTTGACGCACAAGCTCCGGATGCCGTGAATTATGGCGCGATCGGTTCGGTCATCGGCCACGAAATCAGCCACACCTTCGACACCGAAGGCAGCGCCTTTGATTCCAAGGGTCGCGTGCGCAATTGGTGGACCGACGCCGATCTGAAGCATTTTGAAGCGGCCACCGCGAAACTGGCGGCGCAGTACGACACCTACAAACCGTTTCCGGATATTTCCGTGAACGGAAAGCAAACCTTGGCGGAGAACATCGCAGACGTGGCGGGAATTTCCGCAGCCTACGATGGCTATCACGCCGCGCTCAACGGGAAGACGGCCCCGCCGCAGGATGGTTTCAATGGCGATCAGCAATTCTTCATCGCCTTCGCCCAGAATTGGGGATCAAAAGCAAGAGAAGCGGCGCAGCGCCAGCAAGTCGCCACGGATCCGCATGCACCCGCGCAGTACCGCGCAGACACGGTGCGCAACATCGATGCGTGGTACGGCGCGTTCGATGTCACTCCTGGAGAGAAGTTGTACTTGGCGCCGCCGGACCGCGTGAGGATTTGGTAGAAGCTACGGCCTTTTGAGGCGTTCCTTTCTTCGTGGGAGGCACAACATGTTGTGCCCCATGTCCACCTAGCACGCGGTTACTTCTTTACAGCGCGATCCTTGAGCAGGTTTTTCAGTTCGGACATGAATTCCTGCACGTCCTTGAAGTCCATGTAAACGCTGGCAAACCGCACATACGCGACTTTGTCCAGCTTCTTCAACCGGTGCATGATCATTTCGCCGATCTCGGTTGTGGTCAGTTCCCTTTCCGTCGCTTCGTGCACTACGCCTTCGATTTCATCCACGATCGATTCGAGTTTTGGCGTGGGAACCGGACGCTTCTCGCAAGCCTTCAGCAAACCCTGAAGAATTTTCTGCCGCTCGAAGCGCTCCCGTCGGCCATCCTTTTTGATCACCATGTAGGGAATTTCGTCAATACGCTCGTAGGTAGTGAAGCGGCGGGAGCATTTCAGACATTCGCGCCGGCGCCGAATAGTGTCGCCAGTACGGCCTTCGCGAGAGTCGATTACCTTGTCATCCAGGTGCGCACAAAAAGGGCACTTCACTCGGGAATTCTCCTGACGATTGTAAGGAAGAGGATAACAGATATCCGCTGGCAGAACCGGCCGCAAAAGCGCTCGATAGCTGTCGCGCTTCGAAAAAGCCGCACAGCACCGGGAGAACGCTACGATGGCGTGCGTGGGTGATCCAGGATTTCGGCGTCGATGTCTTCGGCTTCATGCTCGCGCATGCGGCGCAATTCTCCCAGCGAAAAACCTTCTTTGAACAGTAGCGGGATGCCGACGAGAGAGCACGACGCAAAAGTGATAATCCACAAGACCATGGAGGCGGCCACTGCCGCTTCCTGTTCCACTCCATACAAATGGGTCAGAGCCACGATGGAGAGCGCCTGAGCGCCGCCACCGACCCCGGGCAATTGGACCGCCGACCCGACCATGTTAAATACCAGAACCACCATGGCGTCGGTATACGTGAGCGTGCCGAGGCGTCCGCCAAAAGCCTTCATTACCAGAAAATAGCAGAGGACCACGAGGGCCCAATGGATTAACGAAAGAAAAACCGCGGCGAACACATCGCCCCACGTGCGCACGGTCTGCACTCCGCGCGCGAAACCGAGCAGAATGCGCGCCACGCTGGCACGCCATCCGTGAGCCGCCAGCCATCCCTGCATCCGCCGCTCCAGAACCGCGGAGCCGTGGACGCGCAGATAGATCAGTCCAGCTATGGCCACAATCGCGCCAACGGAAAAGGCCGTTCCCGCAGTGCGCGCGGCTTTCTCGAACGCAGAGCCCGTGCCCTGCGCGACAAGATGGCCGGAGGATTCGAAAACCAGAAGGCCGATCGACGCGAGTACCGCCGTCGACGCCGCATCCAGAATGCGTTCCAACGCGTACACGCCAAAGGTATCAGCCAGCGGGATTTTGTCCTTGCGCGAGATCAACAGCGGGCGCACCGGTTCGGCGGCACGGCCCAGAAGGAACAGCGCGCTGAACCCAGCCAGATTCATGGCGTAGATATTCCAGAAATTTGCCGGACCAACGTGAGCCTGGAACCGTTGCCACCGAAGCGCCCGGATCGCGTAGCAGGCATAAATGGCGACTACCGCCAGTAGCAGGTAGAGGTAGTTCGCGCCACGGATGGCATCCCAAAGCTTGGCGCCGCTGAACTGGCTGAGATGAAGCAATCCACGGGAGCGATACAGAAGGAAGGCGACGATGAGCGCGCCAATACCGACGATCCACCACTTCCTCGACCGAAAGGACATATGCAGGGAGCCTACTGGGGAACAAGCGGCCCGTCAAGCCGACGAGGTAAACAATACAAAGGCAAGGCCTTGTTTCGTTCGGCTCACCCGAGTAACATGCCCTCAGGTTGGCAGGTTGGGGTTGCCTGTGACGGGGAACATTTCAGGGGCAATTTACGTTCCATTAGATGACAGGCCGAGTAGCTCTTTTAAAGGGTTATGCCTGAGCAGGTTACTGGAGAATGGGGCTAAGGAAGCTTGGAGCAGGATGCCCAACTGGTCCAGCGTTGCCTCCAGGGCGATGGCTCGGCCTGGGAGGAACTTGTGCGCCGCCACTCGCGCCGCATTTTTAACGTGTGCTACCGATTCGTGGGTAACCGAACCGAGGCCGAGGACATTTCGCAGGAGGTTTTTCTGCGGGTCTACCGGACTCTAGGAAGCTACCGTTCAGCACACGGTGGATTTGCGACGTGGATGACTAGCGTGACAAGAAATTTGCTGATTGACCATTACCGCCGGACCAAGCGAGACCGCCAGACGGATTCGCTCGATGATGCTATGCCTGTCGTCGAGAACAAAGAATCGTCGGCGCGCCGCCCGGACCAACAGGCCTTGATGAACGAATTGAGCGGTCAAGTACAATCGGCGCTGACCAAGCTTTCTCCGGAATTGCGTGAGGCGGTGATTTTGCGTGATCTGCAGCAGTTAGACTACGCGGAGATCCAGCAAGTCCTGGCGGTACCCGAAGGCACCGTGAAATCTCGCATCAACCGCGGGCGCATCGAACTGGCGAAGGTTTTGCAGCAAATGGGAGTGAGGCCGTCATGAAGACGGGCGAAATCATGGAGAATCTGGTAATTCTAGGGGCAGGAATTGGGCTGCCCATGGGGGTCGAACGATGACCTGGACATGTGACCAAGTCGAAGCGCAGTTAAGTGACTATCTGGAAGGACTGTTGCAGGCCCCGGACCGCGCGGAGTTCGAAGCGCATCTGGCAAGTTGCGCCGAGTGTGCACCCTTGGTGGCCAGCGTCCGAAGCGTGATGAGCGAGTTGCGCTCGATGGAACAGCTGGAAGCTCCGCCGCGATTGGTCTACTCGATCCTGGACAACACTTTGGGCCCGCGTGAGAAGGTTACGGCCTGGCAAACAATTCGGAATTTCATTCGTGGTTTGGCGACTCCAAAGTTCGCGTATGGTGCTGCCAGTGTGCTGGCCACATTAATCATTTTGGTGGGCGCATCGGGCATTTCGCTGCGTAAACCAAAACTGGCGGAGCTGTACCCCATGAATATGTACCTCAACGCGAACCGCCGTTACCATTTGGCGAAAGCCAACTGCGTGAAGTATGTAAGCGATTTGCGCGTGGTGTATGAGATCCAGTCGCGGTTGCGTCAGGGCGAAAACGATCTGCAGGCGCCGGAAGAGAGCGCGCCGAAATCCACGCCGGAGAAGCAGCCTGGCCAAAGTGATGACCACACCCATGCGCAGCCGAAGCAGCAGAATCGCGCAAATGAAATTGGCCGGCAGGTGGAGCTGCTGGCAGCGCAGTGTCCCGCAGTGCTCGAGAGGAGCTTTCGATGAAATGTGCGGTGCATCCTGATGTGGAGGCATCGGGTTTTTGCCGGAACTGCGGGAAACCGATGTGTCCGGCATGCGTGCGGCCGGTGCGCGATGTGCTGTACTGCGAGGACTGCCTGGCCAGGGTCGTGGGATTAGCGCCTGAGCCCGCGGTGGTCACGCCTGAAGGGAGCCTTGCGCCCGCATTGCCGCCCGTCGGGGTGCCTGCTCCCGTAAATGCGAAAGGGCAAGCCGGGGTGGCCTTCCTGCTTGGGCTGGTTCCCGGGCTGGGGGCCATTTACAACGGGGAATACAACAAAGCGCTGCTGCACATCGTGATTTTTGCGGGCATCATTCTGGGCATCAATCTGGATTTGGGAAACGGCGCGCAAGCCGTGCTGATCTGCGCGTTAATTATATTCCCGTTTTACATGGCGATCGACGCGGTGCGCACGCTGAAAGCCAGGCAAACCGGCGAGAACTATCAGGATCCCCTGGAGAATTGGACCAAGCAGAAAGCCATTGGTCCGATTCTGTTGATCGGCTTGGGTGCTTTGTTCCTGCTGAACAACTTTGGGGTCTTTGAGATGTACCGCGTCCGTGAGCTCATCTTCCCGCTGATTCTGATTGGCATTGGGGTCTGGCTGCTTAGGAACCGCATGGGCGGACAAAATTGAAGAGAGGAAAATCATGAGCGCGCAAATACGATGCCGCTGCCAGAGTTGCACCGTCCGCGGAATGATGGGTCCCGCGATTCTGATCACTCTCGGCATCCTCTTTCTGCTTTCACAAGTGCGCGGCGGGCACTTCGATTTCACCAACACTTGGCCGGTGCTGTTAGTAGTGATTGGCGTGTTGCTTTTGGCATCATCGATGGCGCCGCGCGAAGGACACGTAGAGCCTGGGCCGCCCCCGATTGGAACGCCAGCACCGCCGACGATCCCTCCAAGCACCCCTCCACAGACGCCGTACAGCAGTCAGGGGCAATAAGAACGCTATGGCGAGCACCCGGTCGCGCAGCAGCGGTCTTTTCTCTGGTTTGGTCCTCATCTCCGTAGGTATTCTTCTGCTGCTGCACAACTACGGACATCTGGAAATCACTACGGTTTTTACGCGCTGGTGGCCTCTACTCATTATTTTCTGGGGTCTGATCAAGTTGTATGAACGGACCGTGGGGCGGCGTTTTGGCGGAACCGGCGGCGGAATCACCGGCGGCGAAGTGTTCCTGGTGATCGCGATGATCGCAATCATGGGAATCGTCGTTGGCGTGGAAGATACCAGGAAGAGGCTCGGCGGAATCATTGAACCCTCTGGCGACAATTACGAATACGACTTGGATGTGCCCTCAAAATCCATCCCGGCAAATACCAATGTTTCCATTCGAACCATCCGCGGTGACATCACCGTGCGCGCGACCGACGACGAACGAATCCAGGTGTCCGCGAAAAAAAACGTAAAGACTTGGAACGAATCCCAGGCAGAGCGGATCGCCAAGCCCGTTAACGTGGCAATTATCCAGAACGGGAGCACTTACGAAGTGCACCCCAGCGGCTACGACACTTCCGATTCGCGAATCAGCCTGGACCTGGATGTCTCCGTGCCGCAAAAGTCACCAGTGACGGTCAAAACGGAAAAAGGGGATGTGTCCATCTCCGATTTCATGGCCGATGTCAACGTGACGGATCAAAACGGGGATGTGGAAGTGCGCGGAACCAATGGCGACGTTTCCATTGAAATGCGAAAAGGTGATGTCAAAGTCTCCGACACCAAGGGCGACGTGAAGATTTCCGGTAAGGGCGGCGAGATTGAAGCGAACGACACTACCGGAAGCCTGACCGTGGAAGGCGATTTCTATGGGCCGGTGCGCGCGGACAAAGTAACCAAGGGCGTCCGCTTAGTGTCGCCGCGCACCGATCTAACCGTGTCTTCACTGTCCGGGCACATGGAAGTGGGTAGTGGCAATCTGGACTTGGTGGATGCCCCGGGGAACATCAACTTGCGTACGCGCGATACAGAAATCAACGTGGAGAATCCCGGCGGAAAAGTGAATATCGATAATCGAAACGCCCAAACAAGCGTCCGGTTTAGCATCGTGCCGAAAGAAGACGTAACCATCACCAATTCCTCGTCCGGCATTTCCCTGACGATTCCCGGCAGCTCGAGCTTCGAGATTCAGGCCGAATGCCGGAATTGCGATATCGATTCAGAGTTTCCAGGACTCGGTCCCGTCAAGTCCCCGTCTGGCGACGCAACCGTATCGGGCAAGTTTGGATCCGGCCGCGGACCAAAAATCACCCTGAAAACGAGTTATGGGAATATTGAGTTGCACCGCACATCCATTGTCGCGAGACCAATGCCGGTGCCAGCGCCGGTCCCCCTGCCCTCACCGATGGCGCCGCCAAAAACGCCGCTTCCTCCGGCCACCGAACAGTAAACCTAAGTTACCAATCGCCGCTATGCTTCCGGCGCGTTCAAAGCAAGGCGTACAGGAGCTTTTTCCGCCGCGCTGACAAGGAACATGAACCGGGGCTGCATCCCGAAGAACCGCGCCACAAACGCGTCCGGCATCTGCTGCAGCCGCGTATTGAACAGATTGATGGAATCGTTGTAGAACTCGCGGCGGTCGGCGATCTGGTTCTCCAGTTCGGAGATGCGTTTCTGAATTTCCAGGAACGACGCATTCGCCTGCAACGCCGGATACTTCTCCGCCACTGCTAGAACTTTTCCAACTGAGGCTGTCACGCTTCCGCTAGCTTGCACCTTCTGGTCCAGCGTGGCAGCGGTAGCATACCGGGCCCGCGCCTCGATCAAAGTTTGCAGCGTCTCGCGCTCGTACTGCATATATCCTTTGCACACGTCGACGAGCCGGGGCACCTCATCGTGTCGCTGCTTCAACAGCACATCAATGTTGGCCCAAGACTTGTCGATGTCGTTGCGCATGGCCACCAGACCGTTATAAATCATGCCCACATAGATCAGCACGCCGACAACCACGAACAGCATCACGAGAGAAGGAATCACACCCATAGCCGCTCCTCCCCCCGGGGTCTAGGGAATCCACTGAAGATAGACCATCAAGAAATAAGCGCACGCCAGCGTCACCACCGGGCCACCCCAGATACACGCCATGGACTTCCACGCCAGTTTGCTGACCAGTTCTTTTTGGCTGTACCCGGAAATGGCAAAAGGTTCTTTGTGTTCACCCTTGCCGATGGCAACCGAAGGATGAAGATCGAATTCGCCAAACGCGGACTTATCCGAGGAAGGCTTAGCGGAATTGGGCAGAACGTTAGGTGGAAATGTCATGCCCGCGCGATTCCACGATGCCGCGGCGCGATCCGGAACAACGGCAGGCGTGCCGTCCTTTGGAATCTGAATTTCCGTGGTTTCCACCTGAACTCCGGGAAGGTGACTCAGGACGTCAGCAACCGCCGTGGCACCGCGGGAGGAGACACTGGCTCCAATGGGAGTCCGAAAGGTAACGCCCGCGGAGGAACCGCGACTCGGAGAATCGAAAGAGACCGTTGTCGCGGAATTCATGCGCGGGCGCACCGAACCGGAATTCAACGCCGGATTTTCTCCAAGCGTGCCGAAGACAAAGAGCGGGAAGCCCTGCGGAATGATGCGCTCTTCCAATTTGATTTTTTCTTCAGGCACCAATCCCCGCGTGGCCAGGAACTTCAGCACGTTCGGCGGCATCATGCCCGGGGTTCGAAAGAACGAAGCACCCACTTCGTCGGAAAAGCTTTTGTGCACGTCCAGGTCTGCTCCCTGGGGATCGATCAAGACTCTGCCGGTACTGTCCTCCAGAAAAAATGGAACGTGCAGGCTTTCGTCCAGTACGGATTTCCATTCATGTTCTTTTCCAGATTCGACCCACTGCCACGCCCGGACGCGATAGTAATAGCAAGGGGCGCCAGTGATTGGCGCGGAGAGGATGTAGGGGCCTACAGGAGTGCCGGTCACTTCTACGAGCCCGATGGAAGCGCTGTGGATGCGCGACAACGGCGTGTCCAGAATCAGCCGCTTGAACCGCAACATGCTGAAGCCTTTGAAGAAAAGCACTGCGCCCACGGCCATGCCGGCCAAACAGCACAACACAACCACACCACCGTTGGAACTCGCAAAAAGGAGCACGCACAGAACTTTGGAGAACATGAAGAATCCTTCTGTCTACGGCCGAACTTGTGTCTAGTTTACAGCGCATCGATTACGGATTTGCGCCAGGATGCATGATACTTACCTAAATAGAAACCCGGGCCGAGATGGCGTAAGCCGACAGACCGGCCAGGAAAACGATTACCAGATATCAGGACCCGGATTCGGGCCTCGACTGTTCGTCTTTGTTCGGATTATATAATATATGAGTAATATTAACTAATATGACATAAGTGCCACCATGTCCACACAGAGCCGCTGGCAATTGCCATGTTCTTTCGGGCTCCGGTTCCTGATATCTGATCACTGATATCTGATATCCCTCGATATCCTTATGCCTTCGCCAGTCGCCGCAATTCCTGGAAGAACGTCGGATAAGATACAGCCGCGCAATCAGCGTTGAGAATGCGCGTTTCACCGGAGGCAGCCAGTCCCGCAACCGCAAAGGCCATGGCGATGCGATGATCGCCGCGGGAATCGATCTCCGCCCCATGAAGTTTCCCGGCGTCGCGCCCTTCAACACGCAGTCCATCCGGTCGTTCTTCCACTTTGGCGCCCATGCGCTTCAGATTTTCGGCGAGCGCGGCGATGCGATCGCTTTCCTTGACGCGAAGCTCGGCAGCATCTCGAATTTCAATTCCCTGCTCCGTATAAGGACCCAGCGCAGCCAGCATCGGCAATTCATCAATCAAAAGCGGCACAAGGTTTCCGGAAATCAGACCGCCCTTCAGCGGCGCGCCCTGGATCGATAGATCGCCGATGAGTTCGCCCTGTTTGGTCTGCAAATTGACCACCGTGATCGATGCACCCATTTGATTGAACAAATCGAGGATTGCCGACCGCGTCGGATTCAAGCCCACATTGGCGATGTAAAGATTCGATTCCGGCAGCAAGGAAGCCGCGGCGATGAAGAAAACCGCCGAGGACAGATCGCCGGGAACATCGGCGGAGATCGGCCGGAGCGCGGGATTGCCATTCCCAGCGCCCATTCCCTCAACAGATATGGTGCGACCTTCTTTGCGGACGCGAGCATCAAACTCCAGGAGAGCAAGTTCGGTGTGGTCGCGGGTGGTAGCCGACTCCGTCACGGAAGTTTCGCCCTGCGCGTAAAGTCCCGCGAGCAGCACCGCGGATTTCACCTGCGCGCTGGCCATCGGCATGTGGTAGTGGATACCGCGCAATTTTCCACCGCGAATTTCCAGCGGAGGAAAATTTTCGTCGCGGCCGCGAATGTCCGCGCCCATTTCGCGAAGAGGCGTCATGACGCGTTTCATGGGCCGTTTTTGCAGCGATGCGTCGCCAGTAATTTTAGTAGTAAACGATTGGCCGCTGAGGATGCCGGAGAGCAGGCGAATAGTGGTTCCGGAATTCTCCGCGTCCAGCGTTCGCCAGGAACTCTTCAGGCCCCGCAGGCCATGACCGGTGATGTGCACCGTCGAGCCTTCCACTTTAACGCCGGCACCAAGGGACTTCATGCAACCCAGCGTGCTGTGACAATCGCGGGCGGCGGCGAAATTGCGCAGTTGGCTGGTGCCATTGGCCAATGCCGCAAGCATGGCGTAACGGTGCGAGATGGATTTGTCGCCGGGAATTTCGAGCGCGCCAGACAGCGCTTTGATGGCCTGGATGGATTCGGATTTCACGATGAAGCCCAGTTTAACATGGTGGATTCGAGACGCAGCCGACCGCGCTGCTTCCTGATCGCTGGTCGCCGGTCGCCCTACGTCGCAGTACAGGAGCAAAAAGTAGCCAACAATTCCCTGTACCGCCGGACAGTTTGCCTTGGGAACGAACCAGGAATTCCCAGGGAAATTATCTTCGAGCACATGCGTATTATGAAATGGAAGACAAAACCTAAGCGCATTGTGGCAAAAAATTCCGCATCCGCGGACCTGCCCCTGCGCAACACCATCGAAGCGAGGAAGAATGTTTGCCCGTAAGACCTTGCGACAACTGTTCACCAATGCCGCAATCGGCCTTGGCGCCCTGTTCCTTGTGGGAGTTCTGCTCGCGGCGATACCGTCTCATCACCCGCCAACAGTACCGTTGACCACACCGCAGCCGCCGCAAGAACCCCAGAGCGCGGATCACGCCAGCATGACGGGAATGACCATGGATCCCGACGACGCCTCCGTCGGCGAACACAACGCCATGGTCGACATGCAGCATATGCACCACGGCGATACTCCGCACATGCATATGACCGCCTCGCGTCCGGTCTCTGCCGAAGATCAGAAGCGCGCGAACGAGATTGTCGAGCAATTGCGCGCGGGCATTGAGAAATACAAGGACTACCACGTGGCCCTCGACGAGGGTTTCAAGATTTTCATGCCCAACGTCCCGCAGCAGGAGTACCACTTCACGAATTACGAGAATGGATTCCTGGAAGCCTTTACATTCGATCCCGCAAGGCCCACTTCCCTGCTCTACAAGAAAACAGCCAGCGGCTATGAGCTGGTCGGCGCCATGTACACCATGCCGAAACGCGCAACCGAGGAGCAATTAAACGAGCGCGTCCCCCTCAGCGTTGCTACCTGGCATCTGCATACAAATTTGTGCATGCCGCCGAAGGGGGACCGCCGCCATGCTAATTGGATGAAGTTCGGTCTGCGAGGCTCAATCACCACGCAGGCGGCCTGCGATGCGGCCGGTGGCACTTTCTATCCGGTAATCTTTGGGTGGATGGTGCACGTGTACCCCTACGAAGACAGCACCGCGAAGATCTTCGCCATGCACCACCACGACTGACCACACGTTCAACGGGAACGACCCATTTGCGGGTTGCGACAAAGAAATCAATCAACTGCTCTGATCTTTCAGCTTCAGCCGGGATTTATTCTCTTCCAGGAACTCGCGTAGATCTTTGGAGACATCCAGCAGGCGAATCCACTGCTCGTAATACAGCGTGACCGGGAAACGCCCCAGCCCGTAAACGCTGACGCCACCCTTCTCACCGACCCGGAATTCCAAGGCACCCTTTTTGCGGCCTTCGTTCTTCTTCTCAAGTTCCGCAATCCTGGCCAGCAACTCTTCTTTTGTTGGTTCAGACATATGCTTCTCCTGTGGCAACATCCTCGCACAGACCGCAGTTGTGCGCCACAGCCTGAGCGATTCCTGGCTAAGCCGCAACGCCTTTCTTTGTTCCGCCAATCAGTAGGCGGGTCCGAGCGACGTCCGCGAAGCGAGGAATCGCTCTTGCTGCCGCGATGCACCACCTCACAACCAACCGGAGGCCTAGGACTTCTAAGACTAGCGGGGTAGACCGGACTGGCTGGTGGTTCAATTGCTCTCTAGGTCCCCACCCAGTATCATGCTGCCTTCCTTCGGGGGTTACGTCTATCTGCCTATGGGCCAATCATTCCAACGATTAACAGTCGCGCTACTCGGTTCCCTGCTGCTTGGGGCCCTCTACCCTCTGGCCGCCCCGCAACAATCCACGGAGACCATCCCCGTGGACCAGGTGCATGCCGGGATGCAGGGATACGCCTACACCATCTTCGCCGGCGATCAGGTGGAAAAGTTCGACCTGGAAGTATTGGGAGTCATGCCCAATTTCCTGGGCCCCAAGCAATCCATCATTCTGGTCGAGCTGAAGGGTCCAAAAGTGGAGCACACCGGCGTGGTCGCAGGCATGAGCGGCAGCCCAGTGTATCTCGAAGGCAAACTAGCGGGAGCACTCTCACTGAAGCTCGGAATCTTCACCAAGGAAGCCATCGCGGGTGTAACTCCTATTGAAGATGTATTGCGCCAACCGCCTGCAACTCCCCCGACACAAGCGGCCATACAGCAGTTCGAACTGCCAAAGGAAACGGTAGCGCAGAATACGCTGCCAAGCGGTTCGGCGCTGCAACCGATTGAAACCCCGCTGGTATTTTCCGGATTTCAGCCGGCCGCGCTGCAACAGTTTGCCGGGCAGTTGCAAACTTACGGGCTGGTCGCAACGCAGGGCGGAACGGCGGCGGACCAAAAAGATGATCCCCATGCGCACTTGGCGCCAGGAGACATGGCGGGAATGGTGCTCGTGCGCGGCGACATGTCTATCAACTCCGCGTGCACGGTGACAGCCGTCCAGGGTGATCGCGTCTTTTTATGTGGTCATCCGTTCATGAACTTGGGCGATATCCAGATGCCCATGTCGCGCAGCGAGGTGGTCACCACGCTTTCCTCTTCGCTGGCATCCACGAAGATCGTCAATTCCGGCGGCGCGATTGGCACCATCACCAGCGACCACCTCACCGCGGTGACCGGAAAATTGGGAACCGCTCCGGCGATGATTCCCATGGATTTGATTTTTGCGACTGCATCAAGCGAGAAGAAGCTGCACTTTGAGCTGGTCAATCATCCCAAGCTGACACCGCTCCTGGTGGCCATCACAACGTTTGGCGGGCTCACGCAAAACTCCCTCTATGGCGAAGGATCCACGCTGCACCTGACCGGAGAAATCCAGTTGAAGGGCCACTTACCAGTGAAACTGGAAAACACATTTGCGCCCTCGGATTCGCTTTTGCCGGATGGCATGCCAATCGCCATGGTCGTGCAAAGCGTGTTCGGCCGGCTGTTCACCAACAATTTCGAAGTACCAGACGTGGAACACGTTTCCTTGCGGGTCGAGAGTCTGCAAGGAAGGAATTCATACAGCATCGCCAGTGCCTGGCTGGAAACCGGCGAAGCCGCTCCCGGAGAGAATCTGAAAGTGCGTGTGCTGCTGCAGCCCTACCGCGGTGCCCCGCACATCGAAGAGACGACGGTGCACGTGCCCGACCAGATTGCGCGAGGCTCCACGCTGCGCGTGCTGGTCAGCGACGCCGACTGGATGAACCGTGCGTCACGCGGTTTCAATTTTGGCGCGGTTCCCGGTGGAGCTTCCGGTCCAGAAGGCTTGGACCAGTTGATCGCGCTGATCAATCGCGAGCGGCACAACGATCGCCTGTACGTCGGCGTGTTTGTTCCCGCACCAACCATGGTTTGGAACGACAAAGAACTCCCCAACGTGCCGCTGTCGCAAATCAGCGTCATTGACGGGCGCCCGGCTCCCGGCAGCGTGCAGGTGTTGCGCGAATCTCTGGCAAGCGAATCGTCAATCGTGCTCGGTGGCCCTGTGTCTGGGCTCGTTTCATTGAATTTACAAATCCGGTGACCTCCTCTATGTCGAAACAATGGAAACGGCTCTTGCTTCTCGCGTTGCTGCTCTGCGGTGTAGCCACTTCCAGCATCGCTGATCACACGCGGCGCTGGAGGCAGTCCACGTACGAAGAATTCTTGAAAGGCACGGCAAAAGGCGTGGCCGTGCGCAGCGACGGACATTTGGAACTGGCCCCGAAGTTCACGTTGGTGGCAGATGCGGACGCCTCTTATCTATGGTCGCTGCGCACCGACGCTGCCGGCACCTTGTACGCTGGCGGAGGATCGCCCGCAAAAGTCTTTCGATTCGACGCAACTGGAAAGCCCAAGGCGGTCTTCGAATCGACCGACCTGCTGGCACAGTGCATCGCGTTTGACACCAAGGGCTCGCTGTACGTCGGCACTTCTCCCGATGGCAAGGTCTATAAGGTCTCCGCAAATGGGGAAAAGACCGTCTTTTTCGAGCCCAAAACGAAATACATTTGGGATTTGGCGTTCGCGCCAGATGGCACGCTCTACATCGCCACCGGCGATAAGGGCCAAATCTACGCGGTGTCCCCGGACGGCAAGGGCGATGTCTATTACGCGAGTGACGAGGCGCATATCAAAGTTTTGGGGTTCGACGCAAAGGGGAATCTGCTCGCCGGCACCGAGCCAAACGGACGCGTGCTGCGCATCAGTCGCGCCGCCGAGAAGACCGGAAAAAAATCCTCCTCCGCAGCGGTAGAAGGTTTCGTCCTCTATGAGACCGCCAAACGCGAAGTGACTTCACTCGCCGTAGGAGACGGAAACGTCTACGTCGCAGCAATCGGTGAAAAGCCCCGCGGCGGAGGGCAGGGACAGACGACCATCATCTCGACGCCTCAGGGCACCACGACCATATCCAACCCGGGAATCCAGACCGGCGCCATCTCCGCTCCGTTCGTGGCCTTTCCCCAGGCCATTTCGAGCAGCATTTACCGCATCAACACGGAAGGAGTGCCAGAAGAAATCTGGACGTCGCGCGATGAGGTTGTGTACTCGCTGGGCCTGAATTCCGATGGCCGCCTCCTCGCAGGCACCGGAAACAACGGTTCCTTGCTGGTGATTGATGGACGCGGCGTGTATGCCCAACTCGCGAAGGCGGGCTCCGCGCAGATCACGGGCATCTCGAAGGGGTCGAATGGCAAGGTCCACCTGTGCACAGCAAATCCTGGAAAAGTCTTTTCGCTGGGTCCGGAATACGAAGCCGAGGGCACCTTCGAATCTCAATCATTCGACGCGAAGCTCTTCTCCCAGTGGGGACGAATTGAGTGGTGGGGACCTCCGGCGACAACCGGCGCCTCGAAGGCCAAGGAGAACAAAGCGCCTCGTCTGGAACTTTACGTGCGAAGCGGAAATACGGAAGATCCCGGTAAGGAATGGTCAGCGTGGTTTGGACCGTACAACGCCACGGACACACCGGTGGAAGTGCCGCCTGCGCGATTCCTGCAGTGGAAAGCGGTGATCCACGACGGGCGACCCGGAGACGGAATCGATTGGGTGAGCGTGGCATACCTGCCCAAGAATGTGGCTCCGGTGATTGACGGAATCGCCATGCAGGACCCTGGAGTGCGCGCGCAAGCACCCATGGGCGTGTCCGCACCCGGGAACGTACAGTTGAAACAGCCACCAGCGCCCAGTCCAAATCCAGTTGCCGGAATGATGAACGCCAACGTCAACCCACAGCCCAAATTCGAGGCCCAGCCCCAGGGCACGCTACAAAAGGGATATCAGTCCGTGTTGTGGTCGGCTCACGACGACAACGAGGACGACTTAAAGTACTCCGTCTATTTTCGCGGGGAGAATCAACAAGACTGGCTCCTGCTCAAGGACAATCTGGAACAAAGATTCTACTCCTGGGATACCACGTCGATGCCCGACGGCGCTTACTATTTGAAGATCGTAGCTAGCGACGCCCTTTCGAATCCTCCAGAACTCGCCTTGAAGGCGGAACGCGAGAGCGAACGGTTTGAAGTGGACAACACCACCCCGGCCATCTCAAAAATTGATGCCAGTCCAACCGGCATGAATGCAGACCGCTCGCAAGGAGTCTCCTACGACTTCCAATTCACCGCCAGCCATCCAACCAATAGCATCGAGAGGGCGCAGTACAGCGTGGACGGAGGCGAATGGATATTGCTTCGGCCCACGACCGGCATCAGCGATTACAGAACGGAGACGTACTCGTTTACCGTGCACCGGCTCAGTCCCGGAGAGCACACCATTGCCGTGCGTGCTTATGATCGCTTTGAAAATGTAGGGGCGGCAAAGACCACCATTCAAGTTGCGGGAGCGAAGAACTAGCCTTAGGGCTTAGCCGGGCCAGGCGGCACTTTTTGAGCCCGGGCGACCTGCTCTGTGGTTTTCTTGGGCTCTATATACATTTCAATTTCGGCGCCAAAACCCATCCTGCCATCACTGTACGCGTCTGCCTTGGCGTGGACCAAACGCGCGCGGCAATGTGTTTCGTCAGACTTACCGCCCGTCACTTCCGTAGGCATAACCAGCGTCGCCTCGATCGGCATGCCAACCTGCAGGGGCGCCGAAGTCACGAAAAAGAAGCCTCCACGAGACACATTCGCGGTTTCGGCGAAATGCTCCGCAGGGCCGGACGCCAATCCCAGCGGCCGAAAACGCAGCGGGACACGAATACGAAAGCGCTCAAGCTGTCGGCGTTCCGAATAGGGCACGCTAATCTCCGTACCGGGTTAACCGGGTGGACGGGACCCCGGCAAATAGGCCTACGCCCCTAGCCTAACAGAGGCCCGCCTAGGGTCAAGACGGGATTGGTAGTTCAAAAGGTGGGGTACTCCCGGTATCCGAAATCCCGCTAGATTCGGCGATCCAAAATTTCCGAATCCTGAGTGAACGAACGCTAACGCCGCATGGAGCTTTTCTGCCATCCTATGTATGTTAGTAACCTTGGAGCGGCCGCGAAGTCTCGATTCGCGGGCGGTTTCAGGGATGGAGGTTCGGCCCATGTTTCTGGAATATTACGGGCTGTTAGAGCAGCCGTTCAGCGCCGCGTCCACCTCGCGACGTGTTTACGCCACCCACACCCATTGCGAAGTCTTGGACTCGCTCAGAAGGTCGCTTCTGGGAGACCGGGGCAATTTGGCGCTGGTCGCCGCATCCGGCATGGGCAAGACCACGCTACTGTGCGAACTGCTCGAACACCTGCGCCAATCGGGCCGGAGCATCCACTTATTCCAAAAACAATGCAGTCCTTCCGACATCCTGCGATTCCTTCTCAGAGAACTCGGAATCGATTCCTCCGTAATGGACCTTTCCGACATGCGCAGCAAGTTGAACGGAATCTGGTTCGCAGAGATGCTGGCGGGCAGAAGATTCGTTCTGCTGTTCGATGACGCCGAAGATTTGGACGATGCCGTCCTCGAAACCCTCCGGCTGCTCTTGAAGTTTGAAACCTCCAATACCAAGCTGCTCCAAGTCATTCTGTGCGGGCAGCCGAAGCTTTTGAGTCGGCTGAAGCAAGACGACCTGGCTCAACTTCGCAAGTGCATTGTGGAAGTGAAGCTCTTGGAAGGGCTGTCTCCGATGGAGACGGCCGGATACATGCGGCAGAAGCTGGAAGCGGCCGGCCATCATGGCCATTCGCTGTTTGACCCAGAAGCCATAGCGGCAGTCGCCGAACTCAGCCAAGGCACTCCCGACAACATCAATAAGATCTGCTCTCGTGCGTTGATGGAGGCTTACGCTCGAGGCCTCCGCGTGGTGTCCGCGGACATCGTCGAAAAGGCCAATCGCAATTTGCGCACGACGGCGGCGGCTGCGCCATGGCCACTGCCATCAAATCGTCTGATCGCCACTCCGGTGAACGATGCCGCGGTCCTGCGCCTGACCTCGCGACTTACCTACAAAACGCCGCCACCGTTTGGCTTGCCCGGTTCCGGTGTTTGGATGGGCGCCATCCTTGGTGTATTGCTTTCCGCAGGTCTGGCCCTGCCGCACGGAATGTTCAAAGGTGTGACGCAAATCATGCGCAGTGCCGAGCCGGCCACCACGAGCCAGCCATCCCGCGGACAAGCGTCGCAACTGCCTGCGCATCCCGATCGCTCGGCGATAGAAGCCGCTGCACAACCTGCCATCTCTTCACCGCGCACTCTCAATGGGGACATCACGAAACGCGCCCTGGCCGATATGCTGCCCGAGGTCCACAGCAGCCAGCAAGGCCGCCTCTCCTTGACCCGTGAATTGGGCCTGAAGATTAACCGCATTGTGATTGATCCTGGTCATGGTGGCTTCGACACCGGAGCCAAAGGGCCGCATGGCTTGCAGGAAAAAGACCTTTGCCTGGATGTCGCGTTGCGTCTGGGCAAAATGATTGAGGACAACATCACTGGAGCGCAGGTTGTCTACACGCGCAAGGACGACAGTTATGTTCCGCTGGAAGAGCGCACCGCCATCGCCAACGACGCCGACGCGGACCTGTTCATTTCCATCCACGCGAACTCCAGCGACATCAGCGAAGTCCGCGGCGTCGAGACCTACTACCTCAGCTTGGCCGCTTCGAAGGAAGCCAAGGAACTCGCCATCCGCGAAAACGCCCTGACGCAATCTTCTCTGCACGATCTTCCGGACCTGGTCAAGAAAATCACGCGAAACGAAAAAATCGCGGAATCGAAACTGCTCGCCGCGGAAATCCAGGGTACTCTTTCAGAGCGTCTCCAGGTTGTCAGCCATCGCGAAAAAAATCGCGGCGTGAAGCAGGCACCATTTATTGTCCTCACCGGCGCGAACATGCCCGCAGTGCTCTCGGAAATTTCTTTCGTGAGCAATGCCAACGACGAGAGTCTGTTGCTGGAGGGCGCTCAGCGCCAGCGCATCGCTGACGGCCTGTATCGTGGAATTGCAGCCTACTTGGATGGCTTGCACGGCTTGCCGCCAAATCGGCCGAAGCTGCTTACCGAGAATCGCGGTGGCCCCTTGTCGGGATTTCCACAAACGATGGCCGGAAATGGGCGAAATCCTCTTTGATTTTAATACATGCTTTCGCTCTCACTTCGTTCGAAGCGCGATTTACCCGTTCATTTTCTACAACTTCTCCTGAACTTAAGTACAGCACCCTGCGCACGAGCCTTTGGTAACCAGGCATAGTCAAACGTTACGGAAATACGCAGGGGGAAGTTGTACACTAATGTCTGTTAGGGGTCTCGCAAGATGAAGCAGAGCGATAGCCGTCTCCGAACGCTGCTCAGCAAGGGAAGCCTCGCCGCAGTCTGCCTGGCGTTTGGGCTCCTTCTGGCCGTTTACCCGGCCATGCCCCAATCTCCGCAATCTCCAATTGCGGCAGGAGTTGCGACCAACCCAGTAGGTGTACCGCCAACCGCCGACTGCGCTACCGATCTGCAAGCAGCACCGCGACAAGCGGGAAATATCCGCGGGAAAATCGTTGATACCAACGGTACAGGCGTCGTTGGCGCCCTCGTGTCCCTGACCCGCGACGATCAGACTCCAGCCCAGGAAACCCATGCCGCGGATGATGGGCAGTTTTCCTTCGCAGACCTGGCTCCAGGACCATTCAACCTTACGGTTAGCTCGCCGGGTTTCGCGCCCCAGAACGCTTCTGGAATTTTGCGCGCCGGCGAAAGCTGCTCCCTGCCACAGATTACCTTGGCGGTAGCCACCAATGTGACCGAAGTGCGCGTGGAGCTCTCGACCATCGAACTGGCCCAGGAGCAAATTAAAGATCAAGAAAAGCAGAGACTGTTCGGGGTTGTTCCGAATTTCTACGTCAGCTATGTGCCGGATGCCGCTCCGCTCACGCCAAAACAGAAATTTCAGCTTGCGTGGAAATCGACTATAGATCCCGTCTCGTTTGCGGTAACTGGTGTGATTGCGGGTGTGCAGCAAGGTACTAACGCCTTCGGTGGTTATGGACAAGGCGCGGAAGGATATGCAAAGCGCTATGGTGCTTCCTATGCGGACTTGGTAACCGGCACGTTCATCGGTGGAGCGATATTCCCTTCCCTCTTGAAACAAGATCCTCGCTATTTCTACAAAGGAACCGGTAGCGTGCGCTCCAGAGTTTTCTATGCGGTCGCAAATTCCGTCATTTGCAAAGGCGACAATGCTCACTGGCAGCCAAATTACTCCGGGATTCTGGGAAGCCTCGCCGCTGGCGGCATCTCCAATCTTTACTATCCCCCAAGCGATCGCACCGGAGTGGGGGTGACGTTCGAAAACACGCTCATCGGAATTGGCGAAACCGCCGCTGTCAATCTTCTTCAGGAATTTGTCATGCGCAAACTGACACCCAACCTTCCCAACACCGAACCCACCACCCCATAAAAAATCGGCGGATTAGCTAGGACCTTTATCAAGTAGTGCGGCTTCGACTACACTCAACGCATGGCAACCGCAAACCCTGCAGGAAATTCCAACAGTTCCCAAATCACTTGGAAGACCATAGACGAGGCCCACGAACGCATTCGGCCAAGAATTCACCGTACGCCGGTTTTGACCAGCACATCGCTCGATGAACTGGCAGGCGCGCAACTATTCTTTAAGTGTGAAAATTTGCAAAAAACCGGTTCGTTCAAGATTCGCGGAGCGACCAACGCGATTTTCTCCCTGAGTGACGAGGAAGCGCGACGAGGCGTGGTCACGCATTCGAGCGGCAATCATGCAGCCGCCGTGGCGTGCGCGGCGCGCTGGCGCGGAATCACCGCCTCTATCGTCATGCCCAAAAACGCTCCACGCGTGAAGAGCCGCGCGGTAGAGAGCTACGGCGGCAAAATCACATTCTGCGAACCCAACGTCAAGGCCCGAGCGGAAACCGCCGCACGTATCCAGGCAGAAACCGGCGCGGTGATGGTGCACCCGTATGACGATGACCGCATCATCGCGGGACAAGCTACCGCGGCAAAAGAGCTTCTCGAAGACCTTCCTGACCTCGAAGCCGTCCTCGCCCCAGTCAGTGGCGGCGGCCTGCTCAGCGGCACCTGCCTGGGCGCCAAGGGCATACGGTCCGGCGTCCGCGTCTTTGGCTGCGAACCACAACGTGCCGACGACGCCTATCGTTCCTTGACCACCGGAAAACTGCAAGCGCTGGAATCGAGCGACACCATTGCGGATGGTTTGCGCGCCTCGCTGGCTTCGCGGACCTTTGCAATCTTGCAGAAGCTTGTCGATGGCATCCTGCTCGTCAGCGAAGAAGAAATTGTAGCCACCATGAAACTCCTTTGGGAACGAATGAAGATCGTCGTGGAACCATCCAGCGCCGTGGCACTCGCTCCACTACTCCGGCCCACCGGATTGCAGGAAGTTGGAATGGCAGATCGCACCGGGGACGCACGGCCCAGCATTGGAGTCATCTTGTCAGGCGGGAATGTGGAGTTGAAATACTAAGCGAATCGTCGTCGCCCATCGTTTTATGCATAGGCAAGAAGGTAAAGTAACGTCAGTTATAAAGAATTGTAAGCAAACGACTCGATGTGTAGACTTTTAAAGGCGAAGGTTCCTCTCAAAGGTTACGGAAGACCTGAAGCGCCCCAGCAACGCGTCATGTCCCGACCTGCGCGCTGATCACACATCCAGTAGCGGTACAGGGGTGGGAAGAGTTGCTTTGTTTACGACAGGCGGTACGGGCAGTATCTCCCTGCCTTCTATTAATCAGCTTTTGTGTCACTGCCGTGGCGCAAAATTCCCAACTGCCGAATACCGCCGTCAACGACCAGCCGGTTTTGCGGCTTCACAGTACCCGGCATCCGCTCGCAATTCAAGAGAATGCTGTAGGGCGTGTGGAAGGGAGCCGGGGATTGCAACGGATGCTGCTGGTGTTGGCGCCATCTCCAGTGCAGGAAGAAGAACTAAGGAACCTGCTCGACGCTCAGCAGAACCGTCAATCGCCAAACTACCACCAGTGGCTGAGCCCTGCTGAGTTCGGAACCCGATTTGGGCTCGCAGACGCTGATGTCCAGCGTGCGCTCGAGTGGTTGCAAGGAGCAGGTTTTTCCGTTGGCCATGTTGCGGGCAGCAAGCGTTGGGTGGAATTCAGCGGCACATCCTCGCAAGTGGAAAACGCGTTCCACACCGTAATGCAGTATTACCGCGTGAATGGGAAAACGTATGTCGCCAATTCCACGGACTTGGCCGTTCCCGCGGAACTGAGTGGCATCACCCGTGGTGTCGTTTCTCTCAATAATTTTGGCAAGAGACCGCCTGTGCATGTCCCACACGGTTCAGCGGGTCGAGACCCACAGGGAGTTCGTACCAAATTAACGCCAAACCTCACCGCCGCTGGAACGACCACCACCTATTATGTGGCGCCAGGTGATTTTGCCGCCATTTACAACACCAAAGGATTGCTCAGCAGCGGAATTGACGGCACCGGTGTGTCCATCGCCGTTACCGCACAATCACAAATCGAGCTGACCGATGTGCAGGAGTTCCGCCAGATATTCTCCCTGAAAGTCAATGACCCAAACTTTCTGCTCAGCGGGCCCGATCCTGGTATCTCTAGCCAGACGGATTCGGAAGAAGCATTGCTCGATGTGGAGTGGGCTGGTGCGGTAGCGCCTGGTGCGACCATCAACCTGGTGGTTGCGGGTAGCACGGACACCACGAGTGGCGTGGATTTGGCAGCGGCCTACGCCATCGACAATGAAGTTGCGCCGATCCTCACGTATACCTACGGAAGCTGCGAAGCAGCTCTCGGATCCACCGGCAACGCATTTTACAACGCCCTTTGGCAGCAAGCGGCCGCTGAAGGCATCACCGTTTTAGTAGCCTCTGGCGACAATGGCGCCGCGGGATGTGACAACGCGGCAGCGGGGCAGCCCGCAGCCGGTGGATTGGCAGTGAACGGCGTGGCGTCAACACCCTTCGACCTCGCCGTCGGTGGCACGCAGTTTGCCGAAGGTGCCCAACCGGCAACCTACTGGAGTGCGACCAACGCCGCGGACTATTCGTCGGCGATCGGCTACATTCCGGAAACCGCGTGGAACGAGAGCTGTGATCCTTCGCAACCGGCTAGCAGCACGAATTGCATTCTGGGGAACGGAAACTTCAGCCTACTGTCCAGCGGTGGTGGAGCGAGCACCGTATACTCCAAACCGGCGTGGCAGGCAGGCCCAGGTGTCCCTGTAGATAGCGCGCGCGATTTGCCGGACGTGTCGCTGGCAGCGGCTTCAGGACACGACGAAGCAGTTTATTGCACCAGCCTTGGCGGAACACCGTGCCAGATCACCGCGCAACAGTCCGTGGTAGGACTGACGCTGGTGGGCGGTACCTCCTTGTCTACACCAGCGATGGCGGGAATTCTCGCACTGGTAGAACAAAAGAATGGGTCCCTGCAGGGGCAAGTGAATTATGTGCTTTACCGCCTGGCGCAAGTGCAGGGCAACAGTTGTGCCTCCTCGATCCAGACCAATCCAACCGCGCAAAATTCCTGCGTCTTCTATGATGTGACTTCCGGCAACAATTCCGTTCCCTGTGCGGGCGGATCGCCGGGCTGCTCTTCCACACAGACCGGCACCAATGGACTGTTGCCGGGACAACAGGCAGGGCCCGGTTACGACCTTGTAACCGGTCTAGGCTCGGTGAATGCCACCAATCTGGCCAACGCCTGGAAGAATTCGACTTTGTCTCCCTCGCAAACCCTCTTGCAGGCTTCCAGCACAAGCTTCGTACACGGAACTGCGGTCACTTTGAACGGAACCGTTGCCCCTGCGACGGGGACCGGATCTCCAACGGGCGTGGTTGAGATCAAAACCGATCTTTACGGAGACTCACGGCAAACTCTGGCGTTGAGCAGCGGCGCCTATTCGGGGCCGGTCAGCGATTTGCCGGGTGGGCAGTACAACTTGCACGCCTATTACGAGGGAGATGCCACCTTCGCGTCGAGCGAGTCCGGCGCACTCTCGCTGAACGTCACGCCGGAAAGTAGCACAACCGCAGTCACCGTGAATGGACTTCAGAGCGGCAGCGCGGCTTATGGTGCGTCGTTGCAGTTGAAAGCTGTGGTCGCGGGAGCATCCGGACAGGGAACCGCCACCGGCACAGTAACCATTCAGGATGGTGCAACAACCGTCGGCACATCCGCTCTTGCTTCGGACGGCACGGCGTATCTCCTGACCGGCGGAGGCGCGACCTATGCTTTCGCCCCAGGACAGCATTCGCTGACGGCTGTCTATTCCGGCGACAACAGCTTCACCGCCAGCACCTCCACCGCTGCAACCTTCACCATTGCCAAAGGAACACCATTCGTCCTTGTGGGCGCGAACACAACAACTCTGTCCGCTGGCCAGACGCTCGGAGTACACGCCGTCGTCGCCGGTCAAGGCACGATACCAGCAACAGGTACCGTTCAATTCACTGTGGACGGGACCGCGTTTGGCACGCCAATCCCTTTGCAGACTGGCGGGTTTTTCGGGACCCAGGCCCAGGCTTCCACACTGATCACCAACCTTTCTCAGGGGGCTCACACGATCGGCGCAAGCTACGACGGATCCGCAGATCCGAATTACGCAAACGTGGCCAGCGGCGATCCGCTGAACGAGTTAACGGCCACCGTCACGGTGGGAACTGCGGCAGGAACCAAAACCACCACCAGTCTGCTCATGAACAGGGCTCCGGTAAATATGGGCGACACCGGCGTGTTCACCGCTACCGTCAACCCTGCCACCGCAACGGGTACGGTTACACTCTGGGATGCCGTGGGTCCGCGAACGGCCGCAACTCCAATCGGTGGTGGCACCGCAACCGTACAGTTTCCCTGGCCGCAAGCGGGAAGCACGTCCCTCTACGCGGTGTATTCGGGTGATTCTGCAGACGCAGGGTCGGCTAGTGTGCCCGTGTTGTTCACGGTACTAAAAGGTTTGCCGCAGGTGAAATTAGTCGCTCCGGCGAGCGCGTTCTCTGATGGTCAAGTCACTTTGAATGCGAGTGTCATCGGAAATCCAGCAAACTCGCAAATTCCCTACCCCGTCGGTGTAGTGGAGTTGTGGGATTCGTTGAATGGCGGCACCGCCCAAGTGCTCACCGTGCAAACGCTAACCGCGGGAACCGGCGGAAGCAGCGTTTCCGGCATCCGCCTGAAATTACCTCCGGGCACGCACAGTTTGTTCGCGCACTACCGCGGCGACACCAACTGGCAGGCCGGCAACTCCGCCAACGTGTCGTTGGTTGCCGCAACATTTGTCGTCAGCATTTCTCCCGCTACTATCGGCTTGTCGGCGGGAAGCCCGGGAACCGCCACGGTGACCATAACGCCCAGCGGAGGATTCACAGGAACAGTCGCGCTCACTTGCGGCACAGGCGGCACATTTCTTCCCGCAGGCTACAACTGCTCCTTTGCCCAAGCCAACCTGCCCGTCAACAACGCAGCCACCACAACAACCTTGAGCCTCACTCCAATCTCAGCCGCCACAGGAGCCGTCCAGCGCACCAGCCTGTTTGCACCGGTGAATGCCTTGTGGGGAGGCGCGTTCGGAGCCGGCATGCTGCTCCTGGGAATCTTTGGTTTTGCCGGCGGCGTCACCAAAAACGGCCGAAACTTTCTCCTCGCTTGTGGGTTATTGCTGTGCGTAGCCAGCGCTGTGTTGGGCTGCGGCGGTGGCGGAGGAGGAGGAGGCGGAGTACAGGTCAGCACCACCACATCGATTGTGTCTTCGAATCCTCACGTGGGATTTGGAACGCCGGTGACACTTACCGTCACCGTAAAGCCGAACGGCGCCGCCACTCCTTCGGGTGCGGTTCAGCTTTACGACAACGGCCAAGCCTACGGCAGCCCCGTCAATGTCGTGGCGGGCATCGCCACGTTTCTTACTACGTCGCTGCCGGTGGGCGTGCATAGTTTTACTGCGGATTATCGCGGCGACACCGGCACGCAACCCTCTACATCCGCTCCTTTCCAACAGGTGATCGCGGGCTCTATCGGGTTGCAGATTTCCGGCGCAGCTAGTGGCATTACGGAAACAGCGGACTTCACTGTGGTAGTGAATTGAGAACGTAGATTGTAGATTTAAGGAGATTCGCGCAACCAGGAGAGCAAACCGTTTTCTACCTGGTTGCATCTGTAGAGGGTGCATGGACCGTGGCCGCGTCATGGGGGACGGAGACGCGGTTCCTGCCGGACTTGGTCGTGCTCGAACAAAAACAACCTGGAAGTACGAGGAAATCATGAACAGAGGAACACAACTCTGCCGAGTATTGTTGTGCGTAGTGACGACGGTCGCGGGCAGCACAAGTTTGCAAGCCCAAAAATCAGCGGTGCCCTCGCGCGTCGTGGAAGCCGTGGATGATACGCGCACTGTCGTTCTGAAGGGCAACGTTCACCCCTTAGCCCGCGCCGCGAATGACCAGGGAGCCTTGGCGGATTCACAGCCGCTGACGCGCATGTTGCTGCTGTTGCAACGCAGCCCCGAGCAGGAATCGGCATTGCGGCAATTGATGGATGCGCAGCAGACCAAAGGCTCCGCGAGTTATCACGCCTGGCTCACCCCGGATCAATTTGGCAAGCAGTACGGCCCGTCGGACTCCGATGTGCAAGCGGTTACGGATTGGCTGACGCGCCAAGGATTCCAGGTGTCCAGTGTGGCCAAGGGACGCACGGTCATCGAATTTAATGGCAACGTGGGCCAGGTGCGTAACGCGTTTCACACCGAGATCCATAAGTTCCTAGTGAACGGCGAAGAACGCTTCGCCAACATCAGCGATCCGGCGATCCCGCAAGCGCTTTCCCCGGTAGTTGCGGGCGTTGTGGCGCTGCACAATTTCCCGAAACAAGCGCAGATCCGTAAGGTCGGAACCTTTCAGCGCGACCTGGCTACCGGCCAAGTAAAACCGCTATTCACCTACAACAGCAACGGTACGGTTAACTATGCCGTAGGCCCCGCCGATTTCGCGAAGATCTACAGCGTTCCGAACGGCACCACCGGTACCACCGCAACCTACGACGGTACCGGACAATCGATCGCCGTCGTCGGCCAGTCCAATATCAATACTCAGGACGTCGTCGAGTTTCGCTCCATGTTTGGACTTCCTGCGTACACCACAATCTCCACGAACGGAATAACGGCGGGCTGCCAACTCTGCGTTGTCGTCAACGGTCCCGATCCCGGCCTGGTCACAGGCGACGAACTGGAATCCGACCTGGACGTAGAATGGGCCGGCGCCGTGGCCCCAGGCGCGCAGATTATTTTTGTTACTTCGCAAACAACTGGGGCAAGTCTTACGTGGGTCATCGGCGGCGTGGATTATTCGGCTTTGTACGTCGTGGATAACAACGTGGCGCCTATCCTGAGTGAGAGTTATGGTATGTGCGAACCCCTAATCCTGACGGCGGGTAACGCCTTTTACAACGCACTGTGGCAGCAAGCCGCGGCGGAAGGCATCACCGTCGCTGTCGCCAGTGGAGATGCAGGATCAGCGGGATGCGACAACTCAGATGCGGAGACGGCGGCAACCAATGGCTTAGCCGTCAGCGGAATTGCTTCCACACCCTATAACGTCGCCGTCGGCGGCACGGAGTTTAATCAATTCACGAATCCGACAAACTATTGGAGCTCAACCAACAACTCCACAACTGCTCTTTCGGCGCTCGGCTATATCTCCGAAGTGCCGTGGGACGATTCGCTCTGTGCAGCCAACTATCCGGCCGCCTGCACAACCGTGGATCAGAACGGCGCTGATCTAAAGGCGGGCGGCGGAGGTCCGAGCAATTGCATTCAAACAATGGGACCAGACAATAACGGCAATATTACCTGCGTAACGAACAGTACGTTCCCAAACGGAATCGGTTACAACAAGCCAGCTTTCCAAACCAATTTGACGCCCGCAGACTCCGCGCGTGATATTCCCGACATTTCCTTGTTTTCCAGCGATGGCTTCAACATGAGCTTTTATGTCGTTTGCCAATCCGATGCAAATGCGGGCGGCGCAGCTTGCAATCTAACGACCAGCCCCACCTCAGGCGTGATTAACTTCGTAGGCGTCGGCGGCACCTCCGCAGGCACGCCAACATTTGCAGCGATTATGGCCCTGGTGAATCAGAAGACCGGGCAACGCCAAGGAAACACAAATTACGTCATGTACCAGCTCGCCGCCAAGGAGAATTACGCGAACTGCAATTCGGCTAACTTCACCAACCCGGCTACGCCTGCTCCTGCTTCCTGCGTTTTCTATGACATCACCACGGGAAACAACTCCGTCGCTTGCGTGGCTGGATCGGGAAACTGCAGCAACCAGACCAACGCCGGCTACGGCGTCGTTACTTCTGGCGTTGCCGCGGACAAGGGCAACCCTGCCTTTCAGGCAGGAACCGGCTACGACTTGGCCACCGGCCTGGGCTCCATCAACGTAACCAACCTCCTTGGCGCGTGGAATTCGGCCGGGCGCACGCTGACGACCACGACGCTTACTGGTCCAAACGGCGGCTCGCCGTCGGGCCAAACGTTTACAGCTACGGTCATGGTTGCGCCAACGCCAGCGGGGACTGCGGGGACGGAGGGCGTTGCTCTCAATGCTGTGGCCGCCGATAACAAGACGATACTCGGGTCGTTCGGGCCGTTCCTCCTGAACTCGGGTGGCACGGCAAGCATCAGCACGAATCTTCTGCCACCTGGCACCGCCGGCGTGCAGGCGACGTATGGAGGCGACACTCTACTGGGAGCGAGCATTTCTCCTGTCGTCGCGCTTGGGAGCACCGTGACCGGGGCAAACCAAGCCAGCAAAACAACTTTGAATTTCGTTACCTTTGATTCCAACAACAACCCGGTCCTTAGCACCAGTTCGCAGTCATTAACCTACGGCAGTTCCTACATTCTGCAGATTGTGGTCACTAATAACAGCGGTGCCACTTGCCTGAACGGCGGCACAGCCACAACACCGGGATCGCCTTGTCCCAAGGGAACAGTCCTACTGACTGATAATGGCAATGCTCTAAATGACTGGCCCATCGCGGGAACATTAAATGCAACAAACAAAGCTAATCTGAATAATCAGGGAAATGCCGAAGACCAGCCCATTTCATTGAACGCGGGTAGCCACAGCATCCAAGCGGCGTTTACCTCCACGGATAGCAATTTCCAGAACAGCTCAAGTAACACGCTCTCGGTGACCATCAAGCAGGCCACGACCTCGGTGGCGCTCTATACCAGCGCTTTATCCATCACCCCAGGCGCTAGCGTGACGCTAACCGCCTATGTCTATAGTGCGAGTATTGGCAGCGGACCAACGGGAACCATTACTTTTACCAATGGAAGTTCCAGCCTGGGCACAGCGAACTGCGTGCCGACCGCCGGACCAGCGAATACCAATCCGCCGATTCAACAGATCGCGCCAGGATCGGCCTATTGCACTGCGGCACTCACCACGACCGCCATTTCCTCTCTGTATCCGCCGCCCACTGCCGGCCCAAGAACCCCCGGCTGGCCGATCGCTCCGATACTTGCGGCACTCCTCAGCCTGCTCCTGTTTGCGCTGGGTTCGCGATGGATACCTCGGGCGCGCCGGCGTGCCTACGCGTATGCCGGACTGTTGGCGATTGCACTGCTCGTCGGAGTGATCGCCGGCTGTGGAGGTGGAGGCGGCGGCAGCAGTGGAGGCGGTAGCTCGCGCACCATCACCGCAAGCTATCCCGGCGACACCAACTACGTCGGCCAGACCGGCACCGTGAGCATCACCGTCCAGTAAACTGAAATTGCAGTCTGACGGAAGGGCGCTTCGCATCATCGAAGCGCCCTTTTTCTTTGCCAGTGAAATCTTGCATTTCGCAAAAACAACCGCTCCGGCGAAGTTGCAGAAAGCTTCTAGACGAAGTGGTTCCAAAAAGTAATCTGCCTGTGACGTACTCGCATAGACACTAATCAAGCGACCTGTTAAGCTCGCCTCAACTCGCTCTTTCGCTCCAGTGGAAGCAAATTCCCGCTCGCTGGATGGGCCATGAACGCAAGATGCCGTAGTGTGTGCCACTCACTTCTGTTGTTCTCCTTGCTGCTAATTCTCACCACAGGCTCCGCCTTCGGGCAGACACCCGCCCGCGTGCTCGATCCCGTGGACAATGCCACGCGCATCACACTGGCCGGAAATGTTCATCCCTTGGCCCGCGCCGGGTATGACCGCGGTGCCGTACCTCCAGCGCAGCCGATGAAGCGTATTCTGCTGCTGTTGCAACGCAGCGATGCTCAAGAGGCCGCGCTCCAAACCTACTTGGAACAGCAGCAGGACAAGAGTTCGCTGAATTATCACGCTTGGCTGGCACCTGCCGAATTTGGTGCGCTGTACGGACCGGCCGACGCGGACGTTCAGGCCGTGACGCAGTGGCTGGCAAGCCAGGGATTCACCATCGAAAAAGTCTACAGCGGCAAGACCGTCATCGAGTTTTCCGGCAATGCGGCACAACTGCAAGCCGCTTTTGCCACGCCCATCCACAATTATGAAGTGAACGGCAAGACCTACGTAGCCAACGCCAATGACCCGCAAATCCCCGCGGCTCTCGCCCCCGTCGTGGCCGGAATTGTTTCGCTGAATAATTTCCCGCGCCAATCCCACGTACGCCTGGCAGGCCAAGCGAGAAAGATCGCTGGCACGCCCGGGCTGCAACCGCTCTTCACATTCCCGAACGGATCCGCCTCTGGAAATTTCTACGGAGTAGCCCCCGGAGATTTCGCCACCATTTACAACTCGAAGGGGTTGATTGCCGCGGGAAATGACGGAACGGGACAGACCATTGCGGTTGTCGGCGAAACCAATATTAATGCGGCGGATGTGCAAGCCTTCCGGCAGATGTTTGGATTGTCCGCGAACTTCGATGCCACCAATGTCATCCTCAATGGCGAAGACCCTGGTATTACTTCCGGAGGCGAAGAACTAGAAGCCGATCTTGACGTGCAATGGTCGGGTGCCACGGCTCCGGGTGCCGCCGTCAAATACGTGGTGTCGGCTTCCACGCCGGCATCTCAAGGAATCGATCTTTCCGCGTTGTACATCATTGAATACAACCTCGCCGGAGTCCTGAGCGAGAGCTATGGAAATTGCGAAGCGGGTCTCCTCACGGGCGGAAATGCATTTTACAACTCGCTTTGGGAGCAGGCCGCTGCGCAAGGCATCACCGTGATTTTGTCCGCGGGAGACGGAGGCTCCGCCGGTTGCGACGACTTCAATACCGCAACCGTGGCAACGCTGGGCTTGGCGGTGAGTGGATTGGCTTCTACTCCGTACAACGTAGCCTTGGGTGGCACCGATTTTGACCAAGTGAATAAGTGGAGCACCTACTGGGCCGCGACCAACAATCCCACCACGGGTGCCTCCGCGCTTACCTACATCCCGGAAATTCCCTGGAACGAAAGCTGTGCGCAGATTGGACTGACTGGCTGCGGCTCCAGCGCCCCGCAGGGTTCGATGAATATCGTTGCCGGAAGCGGCGGAGCCAGCACCGTCTATGGCAAACCCAAGTGGCAGATGGGTGTCGCCGGAATGCCCAACGATAGCCATCGCGATCTGCCGGATGTCTCGCTATTCGCCAGCCCCGGCTTCGACGGCAGCGGCTACATTGTGTGCGCAGGAACCGGCGTCGCCACCGGTCCATCGCAATGCAATATTACTCCCGGAGTGTATAACTTCGCGATCGTGGGCGGCACTTCGGCTGCCGCACCGGCCTTTGCTGGCGTCATGGCACTGGTAAATCAATATCAGGGCGCGCATGGAGGGACAGCCCGACAGGGCAACGCGAATTATGTGCTGTATCCCTTGGCCAAAAAATCCGGCGCGAGCTGCACGTCCAGCGCGACAGAGGCAGCCGGTTGCATTTTCAACGATGTCACTAAAGGAAACAGCTCGCTGCCGACCGGCCAAGCCGGCATAGGAACAAACAGCGTTCCTTGTCAGGGCGCTTCGCCGAATTGCAGCGCGTCTGTTACCACTGCTATCGGCGTTCTCGTGGAACCGACCAGCGCAACAACCGAAGCATGGACCGCGACCGCAGGCTACGACCTCACTACCGGCCTCGGTTCGGTGAACGTGAATAATCTGGCCACCAATTGGGGAACCGTAAATACGGTGGCCACCACCACCACGCTGACTCTGAATCCGCCGACCGGCATCACCCACGGCACCGGCGAAAATGTCACCGTGAATATCACCGTGACGCCCACCACCGGAACCGCTACGGGCGATGTATCTCTCATTGCCACGTTGCAAGGGCCCAATGGCTCCACGACGCAGGGACTGGATCAGTTCACGCTCGCAAGCGGCAAAGTCGTGAACGGTACGACCAAGAGTCTCCCGGGAGGAACATACAACGTAACGGCGCATTACGCGGGAGATGGAACAAATGCTCCCAGTGACTCCGCTCCCGTCAATGTCACCGTAGCGCCCGAATCCAGCCAGACCTTCATCGTGATCCCCACCTTCGATTCCAGTGGCAACGTTGTGAACGGAAACGCCACCTCCATCCTCTACGGCTCCCCCTACATCATTCGCATGTACGTCGCGAACTCCGCCGCCATCGCCAATCCCACAGGCGCCCCAACCGGTACGTGCGACTCCGTCAATGCCCTGACCTGCCCCACCGGCACCGTCACGCTCACTGACAATGGCACTCCCGTTGGCACGGGCGGCGCCGGTCCTGGCAAGTTCAACCTGAACAGCGCCGGCTACACTCGCTTTCTCTCACCGGACCTGCAAGGCGGAACTCACACTCTGGTGGCTACCTACAGCGGCGACAACAGCTATCAGATCAGCACCTCAGCTGTTGACACCGTGATCATCGCAACTGTTCCAACTTCGCAGCAGTGGACGGCGTACGCGAACAGCATTCCTATTGGACAGAGCTTTTCTCTCGGCGTCGTGATAGACACCGGAGCAGCCGGAGACGCCCCCACTGGCACGGTGACATTCTTTGATGGCAATTCAGCGTTTACGGCGCCGGTGACCTATTCGGCCCAAGGCGTGGGCACAAACGTGGTGCTTTACGCAAATACCTCCGTGAGCTTGTCTACTGGCGGCACCCACACGATCACAGCCCAATACAGTGGCGACACGAATTATCAGCCGTCCACCAGCCCTCCCGTTAGCATTCTGGCGCGGTATCTAACCAGCACCACGCAGGGATTGTCTGCCACCACCATAAATTACGGACAAACTATCACCGTCACAGCAACGGTCGGTAGTAATGGCAAGACTCCCCCGATGACCGGTCAGGTGCAATTCAGTGGCCCAGGCACATTTAGCAACATCGTAACCACTCCCGGCACCGACTCCAGCGGTAACCAGATGTTGACTGCTTCCGCCACGGCTCTCCTGCAAGCCACCGGCGATATATTTGTTTCCTACACCGGCGACACGAACTACGCATCCTCCTCAGCGACTCCCACCTGGGTCACGGTAAACACACCGGATTTCAGCATGCCCAATGGTGCGGCCATCACCGTCGCAGCTGGACAGACGGGCACCACCACAATCAGCGTGACGCCGCTGTCCAACGTCCCAAGCCCGGTAACAATGAGCATTGCTGGATCAATGTACGGCGGCATGAACGTCACGTTCAATCCCGGCGTTGTTAATCTAAATGGTTCGGCCGTACCGGTGACGATCACTCTCACAACGACTGGACCGTCGGGCGGACCGACCACCTCTGTGGTCAAGGCTCTGGTGAAGAAGGCTGGTCTATTTGGAATCGCGCAGCGGGGCTGGTGGTCGCTCAGTCTTGCCAGCGCGATCTTGGTCCTTTACTTCGCTGGAATTCCTGCTAGGCGACGAAGGTTTAGAGCAGCCTTTTTCGCGGGGGTGATTTGTGCGCTGACACTCGCGTTCGGATGCGGTGGAGGCGGAGGGAGTGGCGGTGGGGGCGGAGGTGGGGGCGGAGGTGGTGGTGGAGGTGGCGGCGGCCCAGTGCCAACCAGCATCGCGCTCACAACTTCCAACGCGAAGGTGCCTGCTTCCGGTGGGACTTTTACGCTGACCGCCACGGTTGCATCATCGAAACCAGTTACAGGTACCGTGATCTTCACTGGGGCAGGATCCGAGTTCCCTTACCCAAATGGAGTTCTTGTTGCCAATGGAGTAGCGACGTACACCGTAAACACAGGAATGACAGGGCTCCAGGCTATTGTCGGAACCTTCCCCATCACGGCACAGTATAGTGGAGACGCGAACAATCAGCCGTCGCAGACTACAACAGCGGTGAATGAGGTATTTACCGGAACAACCAACATGAACATCCAGGGACAAACTGGAATACTATCCCACGTGACATACCTCTCGATCACGTTGCAATAGCTACTCCTGCTTCTTGGGCTAGCTGGCCGGATTCGGTGGGAAGAAAATATTCCAGAACTGCGGCGACGGCGCCGTAAACTCCACGGGGATCAGCGAACCCTCCGGGTTCATCTGTGGTGGCCGCACCACGTGCGCATCCACTTTCTTCTGCGTCTTGGGATTCTCAATCGACAGCTTCGTCCCCTGCGATAATCCTTCCGGCAAGATGATCATCGCGCCGCTGGCGCTCACCGTATGCGTGAAGCCGTGCAGCGGATTCGCCTTGCCCGGCAAATGAATCAGCACCGGCATGCGCAGCAGCACGCGTTGCGCCCGGCGCCGTTCTTCGTTCGTCTGCGGACGAACGGTATTAGCGCTGCGCTTCACTTGCGCTGCCGGAGCCGGAGCGGCAGACGGCGCGTTGGATTTCGGCAAAGGTGTCACAGGTCCAGCCCCCAGAAGTCCATATCCGGCGCGATCAGCTCCACGCCGTATTCCCAGCCTTCCGGCTGTTCGTTCCCCTTCCATACGACCACTGCGGCATTGCTGGCTTGCGTAGCGAGATTTGTGAGCGCAAGACGCTGTTCCAATTCCAGCGAATCCGTCAGCACCACCATGCAACCATACGGATTCACGATGCGCGTGCAAGTTTCAATGGAATGCCGCTTTCCGTGATCCGCATCCCACTCTAAGCGAATCTGCACCCGCGAATTCATCCGGCGTCCGCGGCGCTTTTCCCGATACTTCGCCCCTACCTGCTTCAATTCGCGCAAGTTAACAGACATCGTTGCCTCTAGCAGGTCATGCTAAAGTTAGGGAGAATCCCGGTCAATGGTACGAAAGCGACAGCGCCATCGAAAGAGTAGCTGTCCCTACGGACAGGAGAACGTTCGCAAGTGAAGAACCTGATCGTAAACGCCGACGACCTGGGCTGGAGCGACGGCGTCAACCGGGGAATCGCCCACGCCCACCGAAAAGGCCTCGTGACCAGCACTTCACTGCTCGCCAATGGCCGCGCGTTTGCCTCCGCCCTGCAAGTCGCCCGGGAAAATCCCCAGATGGGCGTCGGCGTCCATCTGAATCTCAGCGATGGGCCACCCACAGCAAAGTTGGATGACGTTCGTGGCCTCGTGAACTCCCAGGGCCACTTCGAAGGCAGCCCGGAGAATTTACTCCTGCGCATCGCCGGCCGCGGGTTGCCACTGGCAGAGGTCGAACGGGAGTGGGATGCGCAGATCCGCAAAGTGCGCGATGCGGGAATCACTCCCACGCACCTGGACGGCCACAAGCATGTGCAGATGCTGCCGGGCCTGTTTGAGATTGCGTTGCGGCTCGCCAAGAAGCATGGCATTCGCGCGATCCGCGTTTCCCACGAGGAGTCGAAGCTGCGTGCGTTGTTGTCTTCGGGAGGCGAGCAGAAAGCCGGAGTCGTACTAAAGCAAGGTGTACAGGCGCGGGGGCTGAAACTCTTGGCCCGCGATGCCCGCGAAATGGCTGACCACGCGGGCCTGGTGGCTACGGACTATTTCTGCGGCATCGCGCAAACGGGCGCATTGACACGCGAAGGAGTGGAGAAGCTCCTGAAGAACCTGCCCGAAGGCACCACGGAATTGATGTGCCACCCCGGCTACTCGGATGAGGACTTGAAGCGCAGCAGCACCCGGCTGCAGGAATCGCGGCAAACCGAACTGGAAATCCTTACAGATGCGCGCATCAGAAAAATTGTCGCCACGCAGGGTATTCGCCTGATAAGCTATCAATTGATGGGGGAAGTGGCCTGAAACCGCTTCTGCGGACGCCCCAGGCCGACATCCAACAGGTTCAACGAAGGGCCGCCGACTCTGGTAAGTTGAACTGCGGGAGAGCAATAGAAAGGCGCAGGACACGGCGTATGCGAAGCGAGTCACCCATCCATTATTCCGTCGTTGTTCCGTTCTTCAACGAACAGGAAAACATTCCCACGTTGTACATGAAAATCACCGAAGTCATGGACTCCATCGGCGAACCGTACGAAATGGTGTTCGTGGACGATGGCAGCAAGGATAATTCCTACCGCGTACTCTCGGAAATTTACGAGCATGATCGCCGCGTCAACGTCGTTCGCTTGCGCCGGAATTTCGGCCAAACTCCAGCCCTGAAAGCCGGTTTTGATTTTGCCCGCGGCGAAGTTGTGATTTCCATGGACGGCGATCTGCAGCACGACCCTGAGGAAATTCCGCGCTTCCTCGAGAAAATCGAAGAAGGGTTTGATCTCGTCAGCGGCTGGAGGGCCAACCGCCGCGACCATTGGCTAATGCGCCGTTTGCCCAGCCGCGTCGCCAACTGGATGATGGCCAAACTTTCCGGAATCGACTTGCACGATTTCGGCACCACCTTCAAAGCCTACCGAAAGGAAATCCTCCAGGAGATTCAGCTTTACGGCGAGTTGCATCGCTTTATTCCCGCGCTGGCCAGTTCCACCGGAGCGCGTATCGCGGAAGTGCCTATCTCCAATCCCGATCGCAAGAACGGCAAGTCCAATTACGGCATTGGACGAACGATTCGCGTCTTCTTCGATCTGATCATGGTGAAGTTCCTGCTCGACTATTCCACCCGTCCCTTGCAGTTCTTCGGCCTGCTGGGATTGGCGGGCAGTGGCACAGGCGTGCTCCTCGGCATGTATCTCGCCTTCGAGAAGTTCGCCAATCACCAGGACATCATGCACACGCACGGGCCGCTGACGCTGCTGTCCATTGCGCTGTTCGTCAGCGGCATCCAGTTCATTTCCATGGGCCTGCTGGGAGAGATCAGTTCGCGCACCTATTACGAATCCCAGAACAAGCCCATCTACGCCCTGCGCGAAGTAAAAAGCCACCGCAAAGAAGATTCCGCCGAACCCGCCCGCCCCAGTGGCAGTTCCGACCGGTAAAACGCATTGACTGCTTTGGAGTGCGGCGGCTTGCCGCCGCTGAGGAGCGCCGTTTGCGACGAAGGGCCTCAACCATGGATTGGCCACCTACGATCCCGTGAGTCAACCGAACATCGTGGCGCGCCCCACGCTACCTGGGCAACGCCCGATACTTCCCGCGGTGGTACAGCAGCGGCTCGCCTTCTTTCAATTCCAGGCTTTCCACTTCACCCACAAAAACGGTGTGGTCCCCGGACTTATGTTCCGCCACCACGTTGCACGCAAGATGCGCCAGCGCGTCTTCGAGAAGCGGAATGCCTGTACCCGTCCACTGGAAGCGCACGCCCAGTCGCGCCTCCTCCGCGGGATCCTGCTGCGGCTTGGCAAAATGTTCCGAGATTTGTTGCTGCGTCCCTTTCAAAATATTCACGCCGAAGCGGTGCTGCTCCTTCAAAAACGACAGCAGCCGGGCATTCTGATCGATGCACACCAGAATCAACAAGGGATCGAGTGAAACTGAAGTGAGTGAATTCGCGGTCATCCCGTGAACCTGGCCGGGCTCCCGTTCGACGGTGATCACCGTTATGCCGGTAGGGAAACTACCCATCACCCGGCGAAATAATTCAGGAGACACCGATGTCGTAGGCATAGAGAACGTAATTGAAGATATCACAGAGCCGCGCGCGCCCGCTAAACTCGCAGAAAAACCAATACCGGAGTTCCTGATTGCGCGACAGCGAAAACTAGCCCACTTGCGTAGAAAAGAAATGAGGCGCAAGCGATGAAACTCGCGCCTCAAACTCTACCCCTCATCAACTGGACAACCCACCCCACCCGCTTTCTGTCATCCTGAGGAGCGCGTCGTTTTCCTGCCCGCCGCAGGCAGGCGCGACGAAGGACTTCGACTACGAATCACCCATCGACCCTTTATTGGCGCCCGTTATTTGTGAGGTTTGTCTTCGTTGGACTTAGCTTTGGGCGGCGGCTCCTTGTACGCTTTCGCGTGCTCCGTCTCTTGCTTCTGTTTTAGGTTCTGCTGCTCCTGCTGATGCTTCTGTTGAAGCTGTTCGAGCTGCTGCTGCTGTTTCAGCTGAACTTCTTTCTGCTGTTCCGCCTGAATGTTCTGCTGCTGAGTCTTCTGCTGTTCCAGAGTCTGTTTTTGCTGCAGCTTCTGATACTCCTGATCCTGCTTCTGCTGGAGCTGCTGAATCTGCTGCTGGTGTTTTTGTTCCAGCTGCGGATTCACGGTTGTCGTTGTGGGCCGTGATGTCGGAGGCCGATCTGTGTACGCTTTCGTATTGGTATTGGGCGGCGTATTGGTTTGCGTGTTTGTGGGTCGGTTGGTCTGATTGACAGGTGGGTTTGTTTGTCCACCATTGTTGGCCGGCCGATTCGTATTCAACGGGCCGGGCTGGACCACTGCTCCCTTGTTGCCGCCTTGCATGGTATTCACGCGAGGTGTGCCCGGGTTGGACGGCGGCGCAATTTTCACGGCGGCTGCCGCCACGTGGTTCTGCGGTGCCTGAATCTGGCGCTCCTGCACCATCGAAATGGGCCTGCCTTGATTCTTTTCAATGGCTGCCTGCCGCGCAGCGAACGGAGGCGGCGGTGGTGGTGGAGTCGTCTTGGCAACTACCGCGCGGTTTTGAATGCTCGCGGGCGGATGCACATTCGATACGGCCCCGGCTCCCAGCACGGCCTGCTTGGGAGGCACAACGGCGGGCGCATGAACGACCGTTGGCGCGCTGGCCACTTCCTGCTGATTGACCGCCACCAAATTCCGGCCTACTGGTTGCGCGGAGGTAAAGGCATGCGGCGATGTGGCCGTCACCGCACCAGGAACAGTCTGATTCACGTACTTCACGTTGTTGACGGTGACATTCTTGTTGACGATCGTAGTGTTGTAGTAATTGTTGATCACCGTCTGGTTCACGGTCGTGTTCGAAATATTCACGTTGTTCACGTACGTCCGGCTCACCGGATACGACGGCACGAACACTTCGCGTGGACCCAGCGGGAACCATCCCACATTGACTCCGGCTGCAAACCCACCGCCAAAAGCGATCCCTGCTGCAAAATGCGGGCCGCCCACCCAAGCCACCAACGCTGGCGCATACACCGGCCGCACATACGCCACCGCGACCACTGGTGGCGGGCACGGCACCCAACCCCAGCCGCCGCCCACGAAGACCCAACGTCCATAGTGGAATGGCGCGAATCCCCACGGCGCGTCATCCACCCACGTCCAGCCCCACGGCGAAACCCATACCCAGTGTCCGAATCGGTACGGCGCCCAACCCACTACGCTCACGTGCGGAAACCACACTGTGCCGTACTCCGGCACCGGGCGCCAGCCGCCGTAATCGTCCAGGTCTTCATAACCGATCACATCGTCGGAAACATAGCGGCGCGCAACAGAATGATCTTCTCGCAGATCCCGTTCATCGCACCACGAATCGAAGCTGTCCAGATCCGGCAGCGGTTCGATATCCGCGTTCACCGTATCCGTGCCGGAGAAAATCCCTTGTTGACCCGGATGAACGGCGTAGGAGGAGCCGCCACCGGTCACTTCGCCTTCGCCGTCTCTCACATTGATGATCGTGGTGTCGCCTTCTTCATTCACGTTGATGCGATACCGCCCCGGACGAAGGATCGAAAACGCCAGGTTGGGAGTGTCCACTTCGATGGACTCATCTTGGCCAAGGCGGCGCACGCGAACACTGATGGTCCCTTCGTTGAGACGTATCTGCATCGTGCGGTCGTCGAGGTTCAAAAACGAAAAGCCGGTCTGTTCACCCAGGCGAATGGAAGCGGAACCAATGTGCAGCTCGGCGCGGCTGTTCTGATCGGTCCACAGCTTGTCGCCAGTAGTGATCGGCCGATTGAGAACCGCGGATACCCAATCATCGGTGCCTGCAGGATTGAAGGAGACTTGCCCGTTGATGTAACCGAGCCGGGCAACGCGCGTGGGTGGATCATCGTCATCGGCAGCGGCACGTTGCGGAGCGAGCATGAGAAAAGTGAAAATGATGCTGAACAAAATCAGCCAGTGTCGTGCGCGTGTCTTCATCTCTATCTCCCCTGAGGTCCCCGCGTCGCAGCAAGAATCCGAATGAACGTGCGATGACGCAGCGAAATATTCGTGGTGCCGGGCCCGGAATGATTTTTGCTTACCTGAATGTTCCCGGCTGGTCCGGGAATTTAACCTGGAAGCCCGACATCACTATGTGTAACACGAGGGGAGCAGAAGAGTTGTGTGAACCGCGGGCGTGGTCGCGAAAGAGGCAAGGCAAAAAAAGCCCGCCCCAAAATGGATTGGAGCGGGCCCGTGGTTGGTCAGTCAAACTTTTGATTAGTGATGGCCCCCACCGCCGCCACCGTGTCCTCCACCACCACCGCCGCCATGCGATCCGCCACCACCACCGCCGTGGAAGCCACCGCCTCCACCGCTGCTGCCGTGATACCCGCCACCACCACTGTAGCTGTGGGGAGCAGAGTAGGTGTGCGGAGCTGAATAACCACGCGGGGCAGAGCTGTAGGAACGTGGTGCGGAATAGCCCCGGTTCCCGTTGTACGACGGAGGACTGTAAGAACGAGGTGCCGAATAGCCGCGATTGTTGTTGTAAGAAGATGGCGGCCGGTTGACGGTGTTGTGTTGGTACGCGCCGGTGTTCCCGGTTCCTGCGTAGGGCGGACGATTCCCCGAATAGCTGCGCGTGCCGCTCACCGAATTCGCCGGACGATTGTTGCTGCCGAATCCTTGCGGCGCACGGCCGGAGTCGGTGGAATTCCCCTGTGCACTCCATGAACGAGTCGAATTTCCTGTGCGAGCGGAGTTGTTGTATGTCGACGTGCCGCCTCGCGCGCCTGGCTGCGTCGCGTAAGGTGGACGGCTGGCCGAAAGCTCGGATTGGCGGCTGGCGCTCATACCACCCGGCGCATTGGACATTGGATGCGCCACTGCAGTGGTAACCCCACGCCCTGCTGAATATCCAGCGGTGTTCATGGTATGCACAGGCAAG
>Ga0074045_10000170_pt1 | contig 59875 bp, 53 predicted proteins | sample BogForMeECP23OM2_FD_94442 | JGI IMG/M metagenome (GOLD analysis project Ga0074045, IMG submission 94442) | Bog forest soil microbial communities from Calvert Island, British Columbia, Canada - Bog Forest MetaG ECP23OM2 | ecosystem: Environmental > Terrestrial > Soil > Wetlands ... | reverse complement strand
GTCACCGCGTACTCCTGTACTCCGAACACTCCGGAAACGTGATCGCCCACAGCGAAGCGCGGGTTGCGCGATGCGGTCACGACCCCCACTCCCAGTGCCCGCATCAATTCTCCGATGCCCACTGGCGGTGTGTACGAGCGCGCATCATTCATCCAGCCGCGCATCGCCGGATCGAGCGAGATATACAACACCTGGACCAGCAGTTCGCCTTCCTTCGGTTCCCCGACCGGTTCTTCCGCGTAGGTCCAGTCGCTGCGCTTCGGCATTCCTACCGGGCGCGCCGCCAGCAGAAACTTGTGATTGGTGAGTGCCATGCTGCCTCCTTCGGTGCGAATCCCGCCACTCAGACTGTATACCGCTCGCTCTCCAGCAGGCGTCGTGCAATCTGGCGCCGCAGTGCGATTGCATTTACTGGATCGTGACTGGCGTACCCGCGCAAGCGGGAAAGGTCTCGCCGTAGTTCGTCGCCCTGCACACAGGCGCTCAGCACCGTCCTCGACGAGAGTTCGACCCGGGCTATGGCATCGCGCAAATATACGGCGCAGGCATCTCCGGCATTGACTCCGCCACCAGCGGCAGCCAATTTCCGACTGCGCAGGAGGCTCGACTCCATGGCAAACACTTCCATGATGATGTCGGAGAGGCTCATGATGATCTCCTGCTGTTGTTCGAGCTGTGCGCCATATTTCGCGTGCGCCACTCCCAGCGTCAGCAGGAAGATGTTCTTCGCGCTGTGGACCAGGTTCAGCGCGGCATCACCTGCTGCCTCCGCGGTTCGAGGCTCGGTCTGCTGCAGGATGGCGCGAGCGGCCTCGAGCAGCGGCAGTTGTCCGCGGGCCGCGCGCTTCAATGGCATGCCCGTGATCACCAACCGGTTGATTTCGCTCGTCCCCTCAAACAGACGGTTGATCCGCGAATCGCGGTAGTAGCGTTCCACCGCGTAGTCCTGATGGTATCCATAGCCTCCGTGGATCTGGACACCTTCATCGACCACATAGTCCAGCATTTCGGCGGCGTAGACCTTGACCATCGAGCACTCCGCGGCAAACTCTTCGATGGCCTTCAGTTCTTGGGTGGAAGCAGCGGCAGATCCCGCCGTTGCGCGGTGCATTTGATTTTCAATCAGTCCCACGACACGCCAAGCCATCGACTCCGCAACAAACATCCGGATCGCCATTTCCGCCAGCTTGTGTTGAATCGCGCCGAACTCGGAAATCGTCGAGCCGAATGCCTTGCGCTGTTTGGCGTACTTCAGGCAAATCGCGAGCACGTTCTTAGCGGCTCCAACCGACGCCGGACCCAGCTTCAACCGTCCGATGTTCAGGATGTTGAACGCAATCACGTGCCCGCGTCCAATTTCTCCCAACACGTTTTCTACCGGCACCGGAACGTTGTCGAGATACACGGCCGTGGTGGAGCTGCCGGTGATCCCCATCTTATGTTCTTCCGCCCCGCTGCTTACGCCGGGAAAGTTACGCTCGACCAGAAACGCCGTGAACTTCTCTCCTCCCACCTTGGCAAACACTGTGAACAGATCGGCCGCACCGCCGTTCGTAATCCACATCTTTTGGCCGTTCAACATGTAGTGTTTTCCATCCGCGGAGAGGTCGGCCCGGGTTCGCGCCGCCAGCGCATCCGACCCCGCCAGAGGCTCGGTAAGCGCATAGGCGGCCAACATCTCGACCTTCGCCAGCTTCGGCAGATATTTCCGCTTCTGCTGCTCGTTGCCAAAGTAGACGATGGGCAGCGTGCCGATGCCGGTGTGCGCCGAGTGCCAGCCACCATAAGAACCGTCTCGTCCCAGGCGTTCGGCAGTTACCATCAGCGACGGCAGATCCATGGCCATTCCGCCATACTCCTCCGGGATCGTCATCGCGGTCAGACCCAGTTCCACGGATTTCCGCAATACTGCCATCGCCACGCCCGGCTTCTTTTCGCGGATCGCCGGCAGATTCGGCTCCACTTCGTTGGCCCAGAATTCATCCACCATGTGCCCGACGGCGTGATGCTCTTCACTCAAGTCTTCAGGCGTGAAAATATCCTGGGGCACCGAGTCTTCCAGCAGAAACGCCGTTCCCTTTGTCGTCTTGCGCGGGATGTCTGTTAATGTGGTCATGAAATACTCCTATGCCGCTTTTTGAAATTGAGAATTTGAAATCCTTGAAGCAGTGGGAAGGACGCGAATTCCCCGCGACCGACTGGTTCGTCGTCACGCAAGACCGTATCCAGAAATTTGCCGATGCTACCGAAGACCGCCAGTGGATTCACGTCGACCCGGAGCGCGCCCGCCGCGAATCGCCCTTCGGCGGCACCATTGCCCACGGCTTTCTCACTCTTTCGCTGCTCAGTTACCTGTTGAAACAGGCGATCCAGATCCGCGCGGGCGTGGCGATGGGCGTCAACTACGGAGTGAATAAGGTTCGCTTTCCGTCGGCCGTTCGCGCTGGTTCGCCGGTTCGCGCTCGCGTCACTCTGCTTTCGGCGAAGGAGTCGCCCGAATTTGTGGACGTAACCTTCCTCATCCACGTAGAGAGTCAGGGCGCCAGCAAGCCTTGCTGCGTCGCCGAATGGCTCGTTCGCTATTATCCGCAGTGAGCTTCGCGATAACTTTCTAGAACTGGTTTCATAAATAGGTTTTGGGTAGGGCACGGCTTCAAGAGCCTGCCCTGAGCGAAGTCGAAAGGTGCCGTTCAGGACGTGGAAAAATGCGGGCTTCAGCCCCTGAGGGATGTGCTTTCCGGGCTGGAAGGTACTTGTGGAAACACTTCCACTCATATCGTCCGGCTTTCCGCGCAATGCCACGAGGCGCGCAACAGCGTATGGATTCTCCCCGGCAGAGTCGCAAAGCGCGCGTCCTGCGTCAATCCCTGGGCGTAGCGGTAGTAGATCTGTTGAATGATGACCGCGACTTTGAAGCGGGCAAACGTCAGATAGAAGATCATGTCGCCGGGATCGCGGCCGCTCGTGACCGCGTAGCGCTCCACTAATTGCACTCGCGTCAGCGTGCCCGGCAAAGTAGTTGGCGCACTGCGAATTTCCTGGAGTTCTTCGGGATCTTGCGGATCGGCCCAGTACGCAAGCGCCGTCCCCAGGTCAGTCAGCGGGTCTCCCAGCGTGCACATCTCCCAATCCAGAACGCCCACGATCTTCGTCACCTCCTCGGGATCAAGCACGACATTGTCGTACTTATAGTCGTTGTGGATCAACGCCGTCTCATGGCTCGGCGGCATTCGTTCGGTGAGCCAGGAGGAAATCGGTTCGACTTCCGGCAGGTCGTGGGTTTTCGAGTTGTGGTAGCGCTCGATCCAGCCTTTGACCTGGCGTTCAAGATAGCCCTGCGGATTGCCCAAATCAGCCAGACCGATTGCAGCGTAGTCCAGACGGTGCAAACGCGCGAGGTTATCGACGAAAGCTTCGCTCAGTCGTCGCGCTGTCTCCGGCGGAAAATTCACGCTCGGAGGTGGATCGCGGCGCAAGATCATCCCCCGAATCGGCTCCATCAGGTGAAAGGGTGCATTGAGAATCGACAAATCGTCGCAATAGAGGAGCGCTTTCGGTGCGACAGGATAGGCGGTGTGCAGTTTCGACAGCACGCGATACTCGCGTGCCATGTCATGCGCCGACCGAACCGTGCTGCCAAAAGGCGCTCGTCGCAGCACAACTTCCCTGCTCCCCAGCTTCACCAGGTACGTAAGATTGGAGTGGCCGCTGGGAAATTGTTCGACGGAAACCGGTCCGCTATGGCCGAAATGCTCCAGCAGAAACGGCTGCAGCCGCGAGAGATCGAGTTCTTCGCCTGCTCTCACCGCTCCCGCTTGATCGCAAAGTGTCGCCATGCTTGCAATCCCTGGATCCACTATCGATACGTCAGCAACCCGTCCCCGTCGAGATGCGGGTGCGCATTGAACGTGCTCAGCGTAAACCGCTCGCCCGAAGCAAGAAATTCGGTGAGCGAAGCATTGCGCGACATCCAGGTCACCCGCAGCGTATCCATGGCGGACAAGTGGAGAGCCCGGCGCATCGCCGCGCCAATCGTTCCCGCCGAGGTGAAGATCACTGCGCTCGCCGCCGGAGGAGTATCGCGCACGACTTGCGCCAGACCGCGCTCCACCCGCAAACAGAATTCATCCCAGGGTTCAACGCCGTCTGCCGAGACTTCTCCCGCCACCCACTTGGCAATTACTGCCTCGAACAACTTCTGAAACGTCTTACGCCGAGCGCCGGGTTCGCCGGAATCTTCATACGCGCGGCGCAATTCTTTGATCTCGGTATTCACTTGCAGCAGTTTCGGAAGGCATTCCCGCAGAGCCGCCTCCGCTTGATATTCGTCGAATTCGTTCATGACCACCGTCTCTGGGAAAGGAAGGCTGGCGCTGCGATACGCGTCGGCGACGATCCGAGCGGTTTCCAGTTGTCGGACACGCGGACCCGAATAGACGCAGTCAATAACCACGCCCCGCCGCGACCAATATTCGCCGAGCAATCGGGCCTGCGTCTCCCCGTTGGCGCAGAGCTGGTCATAATCACGCTCCAGAAGAGACGCTTGCCCATGGCGCACCAGGATGATTTGGCTCACACTGTCCTCTGCAGGTTCAGCCCCTCCGCGGCCGCAACCTGCTCTTTGTCAAACTCGGCGAAGGTTTTGCCCGCTTGTGCCAGGCGTTGCAGCAGAGGGGCAGGCGCCCACAGTTCTCCGTGCTGTTGGTGAAATTCGCAAATCCGCTGGTAGACATTTTGTAATCCCACCGTGTCGGCATGCCACATCGGACCACCGCGATAAGCAGGAAATCCGTAGCCGTTGAGATAGATGATGTCGATGTCAACCGCCCGCAGAGCATATCCCTCTTCGAGAATCCGCGCTCCTTCATTCACAAGCGCGTAGACGCAACGATCAACAATCTCTTCGGCGGAGATCTGCCGCTGCGGAATTCCCCCCTCCGCGCTCCACTTCCGCACCAGCGCGGTCACCTCGGGATCCGCGCTCGCGCGCCGGTTCTCGTCGTACAAGTACCATCCCTTCCCCGTCTTCTGGCCGAAGCGTCCCAGTTCACAAAGACGGTCTTCGACGAAGGGCTGGCGGATTCCGGGTTTTTCCAGATGGCGGTATTCCTTGCGAATGCGCCAGCCCACGTCGAGACCCGCCAGATCACCGGTCGCCAGCGGGCCCATGGCGTTGCCGAACTCCACTAGAGCCTGGTCCACCACCTCCGCCTCTGCGCCCTCTTCTATAAGAAACTGCGCTTCCCGCCGGTACGGGCCAAACATGCGGTTGCCCACAAAGCCGCGGCAGTTCCCCACCAGCACTCCGATCTTGCCCAGCTTCTTGGACAGTTGCATGCAAGTAGCAATTACTTCCTTGCTCGACTTCTGTCCGCGCACAATTTCGAGCAATCGCATCACGTTGGCCGGACTGAAGAAGTGGGTTCCAATCACCGCTTCCGGCCGCGACACGGCTCCGGCGATCTCATCGATATTGAGCGTCGAAGTGTTGCTCGCCAGAATTGCTCCCGGCCGGCAGGCGCGGTCCAAATCCGCAAACACGGTTTTCTTCAGCGCCATGCCTTCGAAAACCGCCTCCACCACCATGTCTGCTTCCGAGAACGCATCGTAGTTCAGCACCGGGGTGATCAGTTGCAGACGTTCGTCGACAAACGCCTGTGTGAAACGCCCGCGCTGTACCGAACTGGCGTAGTTCTTGCGGATTTTGCTCATGCCCAGATTGAGCGCCGCTTCATCCACGTCCTTGAGCAGCACCGGAACGCCCGCATTGGCGAACACCATCGCGATCCCTCCGCCCATGGTTCCGGAGCCGACCACGGCCGCGCGGTTCACCGGGATCACCGGAGTTTCCTTGGGAATGTCGGGAATCTTCGCCACCTCACGCTCCCCAAAGAAAATATGAATGAGCGCTTTCGACTGATCGGAGAAAAGGCATTCGGTAAAAAGTTTCGCCTCGGCCTGGCAGCCTTCCTCGAACGATAATCTGGTCGCAGTCTCCACCGCATCGATCGCCGCCAGAGGAGCCTTCAGCCCACGCTGTTTCTTGCCGGCCGCTTCGCGCGCCGCCGCAAAAATCGCCGCATTCTCCCTATCCGTTCCCAGCTTCTCCGTTCGCTCCCGCGTTTTGGGCGCGGGCTTGCCGGCGATTTCGCGCGCCAACGTCACCGCCCCGGTGAGCAGGTCCCCCTCGATCAACCGGTCGATCAGTCCAAGCGCCGCAGCCTCACGCGCGGAAACCGGTTTGCCCTCGGCGCACATCTCCACTGCTTTGGCAAAACCGACCAGGCGCGGCAGACGCTGCGTCCCGCCTGCTCCGGGAATAATGCCCAGTTTCACTTCCGGTTGGCCCACCTGCCCCGTGGGCGACGCCACCCGGTAGTGACCGGCCATGGCCAGTTCCAGTCCGCCTCCAAACGCATTCCCGTGAATCGCCATCACCACCGGCTTGCCGCTGTCTTCAATGTGAAGCAGCAGCGGAAGCAGGCTTCTGCGCGGCCCTCCCGCCGTCATTTTGCCGAATTCCTTGATGTCAGCGCCCGCGACAAACGTGCGCCCAGCCCCGATAACCACCGCCGCCTTGACCGCAGAGTCGCCATTCATCTCGTCGATCGCCGCCCAGATCCCCTCGGGCACGCCCGGACTGAGAGCGTTTACCGGCGGATTGTCGATGGTGATGATTGCTACATCCTTATCTTTAGTGAGTCTCACTAAGGTGTTCATCGGGCGATTCCCATTTGATATTTCTTGCGCAAGTCTCTTTTCAGAACCTTGCCGGTAGCGGTCTTGGGCAAGCTCTCGCAAAATTCAATCGATTGCGGGCACTTGTAGTGAGCCATGCGCGCCCGGCAAAACTCGATCAATTCCACTTCGCTGAGTTGGCATCCCGGTTTCGCCACCACCACCGCCTTCGGCACCTCGCCCCATTTCTGGTCAGCCACCGGAATGACAGCGGCTTCGTAAATGCCGGGGTGCGCCAACAGCACTTTTTCAACGTCGAGCGACGAAATATTTTCTCCGCCGCTCACAATAATGTCCTTCTTGCGATCCACAATCAGGATGTACCCATTCTCCGCGATCACGGCCATGTCACCGGTGTGAAACCATCCGCCCCGCATGACTTCGGCCGTAGCTTCCGGCTGTTGCCAGTAACCCGCCATCACTCCGTCACTGCGGGCAATGATTTCTCCCATGGTCACGCCGTCATGCGGCACGTCCTTGTCTTCGGCGTCGACCACGCGAACCTCGCACCCGGGATAGGCATAGCCGGTCATGGCCTGCAGCACGTATCGTTCTTCGGACGTGCACTGTACATCCGGTTTCGGTTCGGCCGTCGTCAGCCCGGGCGAACATTCCGTCAGCCCGTATGCCGAAAAGCATTTAAATCCCAAGCTCCGCTCCACGTCCCGGATCAGTGCCGGAGAAGATGCCGCGCCTCCGATCAGGCACCACTCCACGCTGCTCAGGTCGTGCTTGGACCGCGCCGGCGAGTTCACCAGCACGGTGGCCATAATCGGCACCAGCGTCAATGCTCTCACCTTTTCCCGCTCCACCAGTCGGAACACTTCCTCCGGCACAAAGCGCGGCAGCATGACATGGGTTCCGCCCGCGAACGTGATGGTGTGTGCAATTCCCCAGCCATTGGCGTGAAACAAGGGAATCGTGTGCAGCATCACGTCCTCAAAACGGGTGTGATGGTATAAAGCGACGGTCATCGCATGCAGGTACACGTTCCTATGCGTGAGCATCACACCCTTCGGACTGGCACTGGTTCCACTGGTGTAAAAGATTTCCGCCACAGAGTCTTCGTCAAACTCCATCAGTTCTCCACGGTAGGGAGTGGCGGAGAGGAGCATCTGCTCGTAGGTTTGATCGGAGAGCCACGCGGCTTGCGGCGTTCCATCGATTTGATGGAAGTCGAGCTGATGGAAGGAACGCACCGTACGCAGGTCTTTCCGGAACGAATCCACAAGACCAACAAACTCTTGTTCCAGGAACAGCACCGTCGCTCCGGAATCATTCAAAATGTAGGTAAGTTCCGGCGCGGCCAGACGATAGTTCAGAGGAAGCAGAATGCAGCCTGCTTCCAGAACTCCAAAGTACGCTTCCAGCAGCCGATGGCAGTTCAAGCTCAAGAACGCCACGCGATCGCCCGGCTTCACTCCGGCAGTACGCAGCGCTCCCGCCAGACGCCCCACCCGGTCTCCAAACTCGGCGTAGGTAAATCTCCGGTCCTGGCACACCACCGCCGTCTTGTGAGGAAACTGCTCTTCTGAGTAGCGAAGAAAGCGCACCGGCGTCAGGGGAATATTCATAGTGAAATTCTCTTTACCAGGCTGTCTGGCCGCCATCGACAACCAGCACGTGCCCGGTTACGTATGCTGAAGCGTCCGACGCCAGAAACACGGCTGCGCCTTTCAGATCGTGATCGCTGCCAAAACGGCCCAGCGGAATTTTCTCCAGCAGGGAATCTTTACGGTTTTCGATCACCCATCCAGACATGTGCGTCGGAAACCATCCCGGCGCGATCGCATTCACCTGAATGTTGTGCGGAGCCCACTTGCATGCCAGATCCTTGGTGAACGCAATCACCCCACCCTTGCTCGCGTGGTACCCGATCGCCTGCAATTCCGAAGACGCTCCGCCCAAACCTGCCACCGATGCGATGTTGATAATCTTGCCCGACGCCTGTGCAGCCATGGCCTTGCCCACTGCCTGACAAAACAAGAACGTTCCGGTCAAATTAGTGGAGAGAACTTTGTCCCACTGCTCCAGCGTCATCTCTTCCACCGAAGCTCCCCACGACACGCCAGCATTATTGATCAGAATGTCAATTCGGCCGAACTGTCGGAGTGTCGCGTCCACGACTTGCTGAATCGCCGCCTTATCTTTGACATCGCATTCCAAAGCAAGAGCCTGCACCCCCAGGCTGCGCAATCCTTCCGCCGCTTCCTCGCAGCGTTCTTTCTTACGGGCACAGAGCACCAGATTCGCGCCCGCCTCGGCCAGACCTTCGGCCATCTGGCGACCGAGGCCCATGGAGCCACCGGAAACAATGGCGACCCGTCCGGTCAAATCGAAAAGTTGTTTGACATTCACTCCGAGAAGGGCCTTTCTGCGGCACAGCACCGCGCAGAAGTGATAGTTGATATCACGTTAAACTCACTAAGGTCAATCAACTCGCTTGCAGACTTACTGCATGCCTAGCACTATCCGTCCCGAAACTTCGCCGCGGCTCAATTGCTCCAGTACTTCCTGCGCCTCGGCGAGCGGGCGCGTCGTCACCTGGCAATGGACCTTCCCGGCTGCCCCCATGGCCAGAACCTCGCGCAGATCTTCACGCGTGCCCACCGAAGAAGCTTTGATCTGAATCTCGCCAGCCGCCATCATAATCGCCGGAAACGCGATATCCTGCGCGGGCAATCCCACCACCAGCAGCATTCCTGTCGGTCGCACACAAGGGAACGCCATGTCGTACGCGGCCCTCGCCGCCGAGGCAACCAGGGCAACGTGTACCCCGCCGGAGCTGCGTATTTCCTTAACAACTTTGCTGGTTGCGGCGTTCAACACTCGAGCAGCGCCCAGCGATTTCGCCAGCGCAAGTTTTTCGTCGGAAATGTCGATCGCGGTCACTTCCGCTCCCGCTGCCCGGCCAATCTGCACCGCAAGGTGGCCGAGTCCGCCCACGCCGAAAACAGCCAGTCGCTGCCCGGCGCGAACCTTGGCCTGCTTGAGGGCGCGATGAACCGTGACTCCCGCACAAAGCAGCGGCGCCGCTTGCTCCGAAGCAAGCGTTTCAGGAATCTTGACCACGTGGCTGGCGGGAGCCTTTGCATATTCCGCATATCCGCCATCCACCATGACGCCGGTGATTCGCTGCTTTACACACAGATTTTCGTTGCCTTCGCGGCAAAACTCACATTCCCCGCATGTCCACTGCACCCATGGCACCCCGACCCGGTCTCCCACCTCGACACTCTGCACCCCCGCGCCCCGCTCTACCACCCGGCCTACCATCTCGTGTCCCAGGATTAGCGGCTTCTTTACAATTCCGGCCAGTTGCGTCCAGTCGCCATCGGCGACGTGTAGATCGGAATGGCAGATGCCACAAACCTCTACCTTGATTAAGACCTCGTCTGCGCCAGCTTCCGGCCGAGGCACATCTTCCAGCGATAACGGTGTCTTGAATGCGTGCAGAACAGCGGCCCTCATCACGTTCTCCTTTTCTCAGACGTGCAGAACTGAGCCTCTCAGCGATTCGGCAAACTCCGCGGGTAACAGAATATTACTCCGCTCAGTCTGCTCGGTGACTATCCGCAGGACGTGCCCCGCGGCCTTCCTCTCGTCGAACAGAGCCTCCCTCCCGAAGTTCCACCCGGCCTTCCCCCTTCCATGTGATTGCGCGCCGTCCGGATATTCGCGAGGCCGAGCAAATGCTGATCGCTTCGAATGCACAGATTGGAGTCGTCAAGGCACTCAATTTTTTCCGTAAATCGCTCTGACCGGATCAGGCGGCGGTTCTTTGGGCGAAGCAGCACCTTCTCAAGCCTTATAGCTTCGTGACCTGACAGCCGGGATTATCAAAAAGAAGTTCTTCTACTACTGGTGCTACACCAAGGGATGCCGCGATGTGCTCGTCTCAAAGAAGGTTCGCGCCCTGCAAGTCGATGGCGGATCGGAGTTCGCCGCCCAGTTCGAACAGTCCTGTCAGGAGCGTGGCCTGCATCTGTTCGTGCTGCCGCCCCGCTCCCCCAAACTCAACGGCGCGGTGGAACGCGCCAACCGCACTCACACCGAGGAGTTTTACCAGGTCACGGCTTGCTCGCTGGAAATGAAAAGCTCAATCGCGAACTCCGACAAGGGGAACGCATCTACAACACCGTCCGTCCCCACCAGTCCCTAGGCTACCTTACTACCCGTCAGTTCCTCTCCCACTTCTCATCTCAACGAAAGGAATGAAAGTGTATCTACTGGACGAGTACAAACGCGTGCACTACCAAAAGTTTCGCGCTAAATTGAGGTTGTGAAGCGCCTGCTCCAGTTTCGACCGTCCTTACGACTCAGTCTATCCCGACTGAGTTATTAACTCCTGCACAATTTCTAGCTTCAGCCCCTTGGCGGAACTGGCATACGCAGCTGCCTCAAGAGCAGCCTTTTGTGGGTTCAAATCCCACCCTCTTCGCCATTACCTTGTATTCTCAATAAGATACAGCATGGCAATCGCGAACCCTAAGTATTTTGCCGCCGATCGTTTATTGTCTTCCCCCGGTCTTCAACGCAAGTTTCCGCAAGCCTTCCTGGGCCGCGGGGTTTCCTGGTTGGAGCTTACGAACGATCGCATATTCCCTTTTAGCGTCGTCGTAATTTCCGGCCCCAGCGTCCTCCTCTGCCTTATGGAGCAGTTGCGGAATCTGTTTGCTGGTGAAGCCTTCGTACTCCTTAACGGGGGCTTCGGTCTCGCGCGCAGCCTTTCGCCCGGCCGGCGGAACCCGAGTGTAAGCAGGCTTCGATACTTCCGTAGCTGTTCCCGGCTGCTTTACGAGTCCGTTGCCCGGAACTGTGGAATTGTCAGGATGCGGAATTGGCTTCGGCTCGACGGCCAGTGGTTTGGGGGACTGTGGCCGGACTTCGTGCGCTCTTCCTGCGTTCAGATGCACGAATATGCCGATGGCGGCGATTAGAGCAAGACACACGGCACCCGCCGCGAACCAGACCCGGTTCGTTCTGCGTGAACCGTCAGTCGAAATCTGGAGCTCATCTTCTTCTTCGCGAGCCCCGGATGGGCCAGCAAGAAAACCAGCCTCGAACGGCTCTGCGTCAGCAGCGCCGATCTCCGGCTGCGGATGCGAGCCCTCCATGGCTAACTGATGCGAAGCCGTGCCCACGCGATCTTGCCATTCTGCAAGTGTCTCGGCATCGGTCCAAAGGAGCTCCTGATACGCGTCGTCCGGACTCAAAGGATCGGCAGAAACCGGTCGGAACCGCAGTCCAGGGGTAAACTGAAGAGTCTCGTAGAGGGTGCCGGAAACAAGAATCTGACCGGGAGCCGAATGCACCCAAAGTGAGTCCGAGACACCCCATGCGGTCCCCGATCGCACACGGTCCTCCGATCTGTCCATCAAGCATCAGAGTAGTTCACTAGTGGTTTCATCCGTTGGCGGCTCCCTCCGATGAAAGTCCTCTCCACTACATCCGCGCAGGTAAGATGGGCATATAATCTCTACCGACTTCGTGGTAAAGAAGGAAATTCCGGTGAAAATGGCTGAGAAGTACACTCCACCCCAAGAGAAAGTCCGTACCGGTGCCGCACCGTCGTCGAAGAGGCCCGATCCAACTTCGGTCCCGGCCAGAACTTCCAAACCCCGGCGCTTGGATAAGGACTGCGACTACAACCAGGAACTTGGGCGGCTGCAAATCGAACTGGTAAAGCTGCACGAGTGGATTCGGCACAAGGGTCTAAAAGTGGTGATTCTGTTCGAGGGCCGTGATGCCGCAGGCAAGGGAGGCGCCATCCAGCGTATCACCCAAACGTTGAATCCCCGCATCTGCCGCGTCGTCGCGCTGGGCACACCGACGGAGCGGGAAAAGACGCAGTGGTACTTCCAGCGCTACGTGACCCACCTGCCGGCTGCAGGCGAGATGGTTCTGTTCGATCGGAGCTGGTACAACCGAGCTGGCGTCGAGCATGTGATGGGCTTCTGCACCGAGGCCGAGTATATGGAATTCATGCACAGCTGCCCGGAATTCGAGCGGATGCTGGTGCGCGCCGGCATCATCCTGATCAAGTATTGGTTCTCGGTGAGTGATGAGGAACAAGAACGCCGCTTTCAGGATCGCATGGATGACGTTACCAAGCGCTGGAAGTTGAGTCCCATGGATCTGGAGTCGCGGCGGCGCTGGGCCGAATATTCGCGGGCCAAAGACGAGATGTTCGCTGTGACCGATATCAAGCAGGCCCCTTGGTACGTCGTGAACGCCGAGAACAAGAAGTGCGCCCGGCTGAACGTAATCAGCCACTTGCTGTCACTGATCCCGTACCAGGATCTGACGCCGCAGCGTCTGAAGCTGCCGCCGCTCGATAAAACCAAGTACGTAAGGCCACCCATCCAGGACCAGAACTTCATCCCCGAGATCTACGGGTAGGGCGAGTGGGAGTTCGGGTAGATGCGTGGCCGACCACACAGGGGTTCAGACATGCGCCCCTCAGTATTTGCTGCCCTTTATTTGTCACTGACTTAGCACCCCCGCCACGAACTGGCAACTGATCGCCGAACTCGAAGGCTTGGGTGTTCCGGTAAAGATGCTCACCGGTGACGCACTGCCGGTGGCGCGTGAGATCGGCAAAGGACTCGGCCTGCCTAACATCCGCCGCGTTGCGGACCTGAAGGCTGCCGGCGCTCTAGCTGGAAACCAGGCGGTGGACTTGTTAGCGGGCGCCGACGGTTTCGCCGAGGTGTACCCGGAGGACAAGTGCATCGTGGTGCAGCACCTGCAGGCGGCAGGGCATGTCACCGGCATGACGGGCGACGGCGTCAACGACGCGCCCGCCCTCCGACAGGCTGAAGTGGGGATCGCCGTTAGCACGGCGACCGACGTGGCCAAGGGCGCCGCGAGCGTCGTCCTGACTGAACCGGGGTTAACGAACATTGTGGCGCTGGTCGAACAGGGACGAACAATATACCAACGCATTCTGACCTGGATTATCAACAAAATCAGCCGGACGATCTTGAAGGCGCCCTTCGTGGCCATCGCCTTCGTGGTGACCGGGAAGTTCGTGGTCTCCGCCTTTGCGATGCTGCTGCTGGTCTTCATGACAGACTTCGCGAGGATCTCCCTTGCCACCGACAATGTGCGGCCGTCCAAGAAACCGGAAACATGGAACATTGGAGGCTTCATCACCGTTTCCGTGGTGCTTGGTATCGCGATGGTCGCTGAAACGCTCGTCCTATTGTGGGTCGGTTGGTCGCACTTTGGTTTAGCAACCAATAACAATGCCCTCTACACCTTCAGCTTTCTTCTGCTGCTTTACTTTGCCGTATTCTCTGTAGTGTCCGCGCGGGAGCGCAGCTGGTTCTGGGCGACGCTGCCCAGCAAGACCTTCCTGTTAGCTCTGGCAGCCGATGCGCTCACAGGTACCGTCCTTACGTTCGTGGGTCTCCCGGGACTCAAGCCTTTGCCCTGGTGGCAGACGGTCGCGATTTTTGCTTATGCCATGGTCGCGTGCCTCGGCTTGAACGACGCTGTCAAGGTCGCGATGATCAAGTGGCGCGCTCCTGACGCCGTGGCCAAGAAGCCGGTAGATGTGACCCCGCAGATCGCCAAGCGTGCCTATGAGCTGTGCGAGAAGCGAGGCCGCCAGGACGGTCGAGCAGATCAAGACTGGGAGCAGGCGGAGCACGAGATTCGGAAGGATCAGGTGGGCCGGGGGAAACCTGCGTCAAAGGCCTCCTAGGCCCACGAGCATTCAGCGCAACTCACGCAGCTCCTGACACCAAAGGGATGCAGATGAAAATCAATTGAGGTGGGCAGTTGCTATTCGATTCCAGCAAGAGCCTGCGTGATTGTCCTCACCCACAGGGGTGGATCGTCTGCCCGGCAGTTGTAATCGACGTCGCTAAAGTCGTCATCGCGACTGCGCAGAAGTGCGACAAGCGGAACGCCCGGCACGGCCTGCCGGAAGTGATTGATAAGGCCTTGGCGTTCTTGCCGAGAGGCGCCATGCCCGATCACGATAACTCCAGGCGATCGATTCGAAAGATCAAGATTCCGGGCAGCGCGCGAACCCACGACAGAAATCACTGGGTGCCCGAGCGATGCGAGAATCTCTTGGCGAATCGACAATAGACTGAGTCGATATTCGACTTGAACGATGGATGTCATTGGTTTCGTCGAGCCGTGTGATCCATCAGCCTTTCGAGACAAGTGGTAACGACTCGCGCAATCCCAACTTTCGAAGCACGAACATCGCGGGGCACCAGTTCGTTAGTCCAGATTGGAACAGGTTCAGTCCAACAAAGGCAGTGAACAGATACCAGTAGGGGCTGATCCAGTGTCCCAACCCAAGCGAGATCAAAATAAAGGCTCCCGCCATCAATCGAAGACCACGTTCTACCGTCATACTTGTACCTCCTGAAGATGAGATTCCTCGGTGCCCGGTCTCGTCTGATTCCTGCGCTCGCTCATGTAGTAGAGAACGGGTACCGCCATGCGCGAGAGGACTGTGGACGCTACCTCCCCCGCCATCAGGGAGAGTGCGAGTCCCTGGAATATCGGGTCGAACAAGATCACGCTTGCGCCCACGACGACCGCAGCTGCGGTCAGCAGCATGGGGCGAAAACGCACCGCGCCCGCATCCACGACGGCTTCTTCCAGCGGCATGCCCTGCGAGCGACGGAGTTCGATGAAATCGACGAGGATGATTGAGTTGCGCACGATGATTCCCGCGCCGGCGATAAATCCGATCATCGATGTTGCTGTGAAGAAAGCGCCCATCAGGGCATGCGCCGGCAGAATGCCAACCAGCGTCAATGGAATCGGCGCCATGATGACCAGCGGTGTCTTGAAGCTCTTGAACCAGCCCACGACCAGAACGTAGATCAATATCAGGACAGCCGCAAAAGCCAGTCCCAGGTCGCGGAAGACTTCTACCGTGATATGCCACTCGCCGTCCCACTTCATGGAGAAGCGGTCGGTGCGCTCGGGCATGGTCGTACCCTTGTATTGCTTTACCCCGTAGCCATCGGGCAACTTGATCTTGTCGATCGCATCGCTCATCTTCATGATGGCGTACACGGGGCTTTCTTCTCCGCCCGCCACATCTCCCGTCACATAGACCACCGGCTGCAAATTCTTGCGGTACACACTGGTGTCGATGGTGGTCTGTTGCAGATTCGTCACTTCTTGCAACGCGATCTGCCCACCGGAAGGGGTCGGGAGCCTGAGGCTTTCAAGATCCTGAATGCCGGAACGGTCGGGCCGTGATAGGCGCACCTCGATCGGAACATCCTCCCGCGACTGAGGATCGTGCAGCAGGCCAGCATCAGCGCCACCCAGCCCCACCTGCAATGTACGAGTAACGTCCGCTGCGGAAATCCCGTGCAGCGACGCCTTGTCGAGGTCCACCTTCAGGTCATACTTGGTCTGCGGGTCCTCAACATACCAATCAACGTCTACTACACCTGGCGTTTGCTGAAAAACCTTCTTAATCTGGACTGCCAGTTCAATCTGGCCTTTGTAGTCTGGCCCATAAACTTCGGCGACCAAGGTTTGAAGCACCGGCGGACCGGGCGGAACTTCGGCGACCTTGATGCGCGCGCCGTACGGTTCAGCAATCTTGTCTAACTCCGGCCGCAAGCGCCGTGCGATTTCATGGCTTTGCGCTTTGCGGTCATGACGGGACAACAGATTTACTTGAATGTCAGCTTGATTGGGCTGCCGACGCAAGAAATAGTGCCGCACCAAACCGTTGAAGTTGTAAGGGCCGGAGGTACCGGCATAGATCTGGTAATTGATGACCTCGGGCTGCTTGCCCAGATATTGTCCCAGCGCCTGCGCCACCCGCGTCGTTTGCTCCAGCGGCGTGCCATCGGGCATATCGATCATGACCTGGAATTCGCTTTTGTTGTCGAAGGGCAGCATTTTCACGCGGACCCACTTCAACGGGACGAAAGCAACCGCCGCGAGCAGCAGAATTACCACCCCACCGAAAAACATCCAACGGCGTCGTGCATTGAAAATCAGCGGGTTCATGATGCTACGGTAGAAGCGCGTGGTCCATCCCTCGGCCTCGTGGTGGCTGTGTCCACTGTCTCCGGCGTAATGCCGCAACAGCCGCAATGCCGCCCAAGGTGAAACCACAAAAGCCACGATCAATGAGAACATCATCGCCGCCGACGCCCCGACCGGGATCGGCCGCATGTAGGGTCCCATCAGACCACGGACAAACGCCATCGGCAGAATCGCGCCAATCACCGCGAATGTCGCCAGAATCGTGGGATTTCCCACTTCGTCTACGGCTTCCACTGCGACGTCCACCAACGAACGCCCGCGACTCTCCGGCAACCGAAAATGGCGGACAATGTTTTCGACCACCACAATGGCGTCGTCGACCAGGATGCCGATGGAGAAGATGAGCGCGAACAAAGTCACCCGGTTCAGCGTGTACCCGAACAGGCAAAAAATCGCCAGTGTGAGGGCAAGAGTCACTGGCACGGCCAGCAGGACCACACCGGACTCGCGCCAGCCCAAGGCCAGTGCGATTAATAGAGTGACCGACAGCGTTGCGATGAGCAGGTGTTTAAGAAGTTCGTCCGACTTGTCCTTCGCGGTCTCGCCGTAGTTCCGTGTGACCGTGATATTCAGGTCCTGGGGTAGCATGTAGCCGCGCAGCGCGCCTACCTTTTCGAGAACATGGTCCGCGATAATGCTTGCATTCGTGCCCTTGCGCTTGGCGAGAGTGATGGTCACGGCGGGATATTCAGAATTGGCCGCCTGAGCACTCGTCCCCTTGGCATTTGCGAACAACACATAGTTGTCGGGTTCGGCCGGGCCATCCTCGATCTTCTCTACCACGTCGCGCAAATAAACGGGCCGTCCACCGTGAACCCCGGCTACCACTTGCTGCAAGTCGTCGGCGCGAGTAAAAAACAAACCCGCTTCTACTTGAAATTCGCGGTTGTCGCGGGCGAAACTTCCCGCTTGTCCGCGGCTGTTCGCGCTCTGTAACTGGCCGACGATGGCTCCGGGCGTGAGTCCGTAGGCAGCGAGCCGTTGTGTATCCAGGACCACACGGACTTGGCGGGGTTGCCCGCCGATGATCGTCGTTTCCGAAACATCATCGAGTTTCTTGAGCGAGTTTTCCAATTCGCCCGCGACTCGCCGCAGATGATAGGAGTCGTAATTCTTTCCCCAAAGCGTTAAGGCCATGATCGGGACATCGTTAATCGAGCGGACTTTGATGACCGGTTGTGAGACGCCGGGCGGGATGCGGTCGAAATTCGAGTAGAGTTTGTTATAGGTTTGAATGATCGCGTCTTCTTCTTTTGTGCCCACATAAAAGCGCACGATCAACATGCTCATGCCGGGATGGCTGATCGAGTAGATGTATTCGACCCCCGGCACCTCGCGGAGCAGCTTCTCCATCGGAAGGCTGACGCGCTGGGCAACCTCCTGCGCGGACGCGCCCGGCATCTGCGCAAAAACGTCAAGCATCGGAACGACGATCTGCGGTTCCTCTTCGCGCGGCGTCTCGAGGATGGCGAATGCACCGAGGACGAGGGCAGCGACGATGACAAGCGGAGTCAGCTTCGAATCGATGAACGTGTGAGCGATCTGTCCTGCCAGGCGAAGCGCTGGATGCTGGTTAGCCTGTCCGGAATTGCGGTTAGCAGTGCTCATCCATAGCTCCTAGAGTGGCTCCTAGCGCGACTCGATCTTTTTGCCGCTGAATTCCCTGTCACCCGGATCGGCGACGAGCGTCTCACCGGCTTGCAGGCCAGCGAGAACTTCCACTTGCGCGCCGGATGGTTTACCGAGCGTGATATACCGCAAGGTGGCAACCTTGTTCTGATCGAGCACGTAGATCCCCTGCAATTGCCCGCGCTCCACCACCGCAGTGCGCGGAATAAGAAGAGACGACCGCTCTCCGCGAGAGAATTGCGCCCGGCCAAAAAACCCGGAGCGCAGAGCTGGATCGGAGGGTATTTCGATTTTCACCAGGAAGCTGCGGCTCGCTGCGTCTGCCGCAGGAACAATCTCGACAACCCGTCCTTTGAGCACTTTATCTCCGACGGCATCGATAATGACGGGAACCTGCTGTCCCATGCGGACGTAGTGCAGATCGGTCTCGTTGACCGTGGCTTCCAACCGGTAGCGGCGAAGGTCTTCTACGGTAAAGATCGGCATCCCTGGGCTGGCCAGCGTGCCAACATCCGCCTTCTTTTCCGTCACAATGCCATCGAACGGCGCCAGAATCCGCGTGTACCCGAGAGCGGTATGCGCCTGCTGGACGGCAGCCTTCGCCTGTGATTGCCCGGCACGCGCCATGTCGCGCCGTGCTTGCGCCCCCTGGTAGCGGGCCTTCACCTCATCGAACTCCTGCGGGCTGACCGACTTCTTCTCGTACAAGGTCTGATATCGCTTGAAGGTGGCGTCGGCTAACGCAAGGTCGGAGTCGGCTGCCGTGATTCCCTGCTGCGATGCGAGATCTGCCGCCGTCGCACGGTCGAGAGCCGCACGCGGCTGGGCTTCGTCGAGGACGGCCAACACCTGTCCGCGCCGGATCCGGTCTCCTTCCTGTACCCGAATCTCAACGATGTTCGCCATCATTTGGCCGGCAAGTTGGCTGGTCTGCGCCGCGCGCAGCGTCCCCACCGCCTCCACCAGGTCCGGAACGTTCGCCGGTTGCACAGACAGCACCGATACGTTGCTTACCGTCTCCCGCGCAGCGGTGGCGGTTTTACGCTCGCTGGAGCAGCCCACCATGGTTGCTACCATGGTCGCAAGAGCGAGCAAAAGGAGACCCGCTGTCACCACGGGCGCGAGTTTCATTCGGTTTCTTTGCTTCGCAGTACAAAGTTTCGCGGTAGAAATCAGATTCATGGATTGACCGCCGGTGATTGCAGATTCAAAGTCCCACTCGCCAACTCCAGATTGGCGGAGCTGATGTGAAACTGATATACCGCCTGCCAGTACTCGGTCTGGCTGCGGCGTGCCGCCTCTTCTGCGCCGAGAAGGTCCGTGATGGTAAGCAGGCCGCCCTCATAGCGATCCTGGTTAATGCGCAGACTTTCCTGCGCCTGGGCAATCGCCGTGCGGGCCACACCCACCTGCTGGCGGTTGGAATCCAAGTCGTAGTAGGCTTGGCGCACCTCCAATCGCACAGCGTCGCTGGCCGCTTGCTTTAGGGCCGCCATCTTTTCGCCGATTGCGTGTTCTCGCGATAGAACTGCTCTTTTCGCGCCACCCTGGAAGATGTCGAATTGCAATTCGACTCCGCCGAGCCAGTTGTTCCCCCCACCCCCGGCAAGCAATGTGGGATTGTCCATCTCCCAACCGGCGAATGCATTCAGACGCGGACCGAAAGATGATTTGGCGATCGAAACGCTCAGTTGTTGTGCGGACTGCTCGGATTCAATCCGCTTCAGGTCCGGTCGACTCGTGAGTGCTTTTTGTTCCATCTCGCCAAGTGAGGGAACAGCGAGAGTGGGTTCGGCAAGAGGGTCACCTGGCTGATATAGCGCATCCGCCGGGACGCCCATCGCGGTATTCAGCTGGGCGCGGGCGAGTTCCAGATTGTTCCTCGCGCGAATGAGCTCTTGTTCGCGGCTCGCCATGCGGACCTTCGCGCTCAACAGGTCTGACTCTACCACCACGCCGCTGTCGAATCTCGCCTGGCTCCGTTCCATGATCGACTTAGCTGTTTTTTCCGCCTGATCGGACACCTCCAACTGCTTGGCCGCAAACAAAACTCCGTAATAGGCCTGCACCAGGCGGAACAAAATCTCCTGATCAGTACGTTCTAGCTGGTGGGTGGAGGCGGTATTCATCTCCTTGGCACGACTGACTCCGTGCCAGGAAGCGAAAGAATCGAACAGGTTCCAGGTTCCACCAAAACGGGTGCTGAAGTTCCCGAACGGCCCTGGCGTGTTCAATTGGTTCAAAGCGAAGTCATTCGTGGTGAAACGCTGCTGGCGAAGCTTGCTGCCGAACACGTACACCGGATCGTTTCCCCGGGTCGCGAGTTCGGAAAAGGTTAGGTGCGGCATGAGGAACGATTGCGCCTCCCGCACCCCAGCGGAAGCCGCCTTCATGTCCGCCTGTGCTGCTTTGCGTAGCGGATTCTTCTCCAGGGCGATGCTTGCCGCCTGCTGTAGCGAAAGTGGGGAGGCCTCCGGCGGCGCTTGGGAAAACATTGTCCCAGTGGCACAAAGGACAACGACAGCTAACTGCAGAATCGGAAAAGAACGCCGAGCAGCAATATAGATGCGCATAGGGACAAGACCCAATCGAGAAAAGAGTTGGAACCGTCTTTTTATCCTGCTCTCAGGATCAAGACTCAGACCGTGACCTCGATCACTAAGTTGGTGTGGAAGCTGGTGCATTCAACAATCTCTTAAGCCTGAGTTGCGGCTGGCTCCGCCGGATTCAGCCAATCAGTTTTTTCGGCGACGATTTCAAACGTGGTGTGGAAGCTGGCCGTCTTTTGCACCATCGCCCCGACTGAACAATATTTCTCCTCCGACAAGCGGATCGCCTCCTCGATTGCCGAAGCGTCAATATCAAAACCCTGAACGACGTGATGAATCCGAACCGCCGTGAACACCTGCGGCGGGCGCTCGGCCTGGTCAGCTTCCACCCGCACTTCGTAGCCGGTGACTTTCTGATGGTATTTCTGGCGGAGAATCGTGATCACGTCGAAGGCTGTGCAACCTGCAAGTCCGGCTGCGACCAGTTCAATGGGTTTAGGTCCGGTTCCCCCGGCACTATCGTCCAGCAGGAAATAGTGCTCACTGCCAGTTCGAGCAACGAATTGTCTTTGCTGGGCAAGCGGCTGTGTCAATTCAACTTTTGCAGAAATCATGGGTCTCCCTCACTGGCTCCTCCACGGGAGCCAATGAATAAATGCAAGCCTGACGAATTTGTTACAGGAAATAAAGAATGGGGCGTTAAAGGAAGGCGGCGCAGAGCGGCCTAAGGCTTTTTGATCCAGTCACTTCCAGCTGGTCGCGAGCGCCCGGCTGTAGGTCGCGAGCAGCTTCTTTCTTAGGCCAGCCGCCCGTTCCCGATCCGGGCAGTCAGCAGGCGACTGCTGGCAGCGTTGTATGGCCGACTCCAGACTGCGGAGGAATTTCTTGCATGGTTCACAGCCGTTCATGTGGCTTTCGATTTCCTCACAAGAGAAGTCGTCCAGTTCACCATCCAGATAGTCCGACAGCCCGGCAAAGATTTTCCTGCAACGACCGGTGCCAGACGGGGCTCCCACATTTCGCTGCAATCGTCCCGTAATACCTTGCTTCACTCGCTCGTTCACCTTCGCCAGTTCCCTGCGCACGAATAAGCGGGCCCGGTGGAGTCGCACGCGTATGGTGCCTGGGCGCAAGCCGGTGATCTCGCCGACCTCTTCATCGGTGAAGCCTTCCATGTCACGCAGCACAAGGATGATGCGATAGGGTGGCGGCAGATACCGAATCGCATCCCGCAGCCGCTGCCCCTGTTCACCACGAATGGCCGAGCTTTCCGGAGTGATAGCAGTAAGCCCGTCGAGCCGCTCCAGTTCCGCCCGGTCAGGCATCAACTCCTCCAGGGAGAGTTCCTGTTTCGGTGCGAATTTGCTCTTGCGCCGGTTCATGAGACAGCGGTTCTTCGCCACTTTGTACAACCACGTCGCCAGCGCTCTGGAGTTGTCGAACTTTGACAGGTAGGGCAACGACTTTACCAGGACTTCCTGCATCGTGTCTTCGGCATCCTGCCGTTGTCCGCACACTCTCATACTGAAAGCAAACACAGCTCCTTGCAGCAGCCTTACTGCTTTCTCAAGCGCGCCGTCGCCGCCGCGCTTCAGCAAAACGATGGCTTCGTCGATGTCAGAACGCATTCGAGCAACTCCGTGGTTTCTGCCTATACCCTGGCTATATGCATGTATAATTATATAGTGAATAAGGCACTCTTTGTCCGTCCGGAAGGCAGACGATGATCCACGAGAAGATGGTCGAACTGGTCGCCCGCCGATTCCAGGTGCTCGGAGAACCTTGCCGTCTTCGCATCCTGCAGGCACTTCAAGGCGGACCGAGAACGGTCAATGAGATTGTCGGTGACCTGGACGGGAATCAGCCCAACATATCGAAACACCTTCAAATCCTCTTCGACGCAGGACTTGTCGGCCGCGAGCGTTCGGGCAACAGTGTTTTTTATAGTGTCGCCGATCCGGTCGTGTTCAAACTTTGCGAGTTAGTGTGCCGCAGCACAGCGCGCCATGCCGCTCACTTGCAAAAATACGCTACCGGCACACGGCGAAGGAGTGGAATCCAGACACAAGAAAGCCATCTTCGATCAAAGGTTGGCTCGTTACGGGGGATGAACTGAATGCCGGAATGGGCATGGATGATCGTTTTTGTAGTCGCTTACCTGGTGTTGACCCAATGGCTGCTGCCGAAACTTGGCGTGCCAACTTGACGAACCAACTCCTGTTCTGTCGAGTCTCGACGGAGTGAAAAGCTAGGCAACAAAGGTAAAGATTAAGCTAGAGAGCGCTGCGAGACTAAATCCTTGAAGAACACCAAGAATATCTTTTTTGTTGGCCTTGTCGTAGCTGCCAGTGGCCTCATTTCGACCCCACTGGCACTGCTGGCCGGGCTGATCTACGGTATGTCGTTCCCCCACCCCTATCACCTCGACGCCAAAAAACTGTCCGCATTTCTCCTGCAGGCCTCTATCGTTGGACTCGGGTTTGGAATGAATTTGCACGAGGTCGTGCGGGCCGGCCGGACCGGATTCCTATACACCGCGCTCAGCATAAGCTTCGCCATGCTCCTCGGTCTCGGAATTGGACACTTGTTCAAGGTGCAACGGATACCCTCGCTCCTGATCAGCACGGGCACCGCCATCTGCGGCGGAAGTGCGATTGCCGCCATTGGACCCGTCGTGAACGCAGGAGAAGAGGAGATGGCCGTCTCGCTCGGAACTGTGTTCGTGCTGAATTCGGTTGCCCTGTTTCTCTTCCCGGTCGTCGGATACGCTCTTCACCTCACACAATCTCAGTTCGGATTGTGGTCCGCCCTCGCCATCCACGACACCAGTTCGGTCGTTGGTGCAACCGCAAAATACGGCTCCCAGGCGTTAATGATCGGGACTACGATCAAGCTGGCTAGGGCGCTGTGGATCGTTCCTGTGGCGTTCGCAGTGGCAATCTTGAAAAAGAGCAAGTCCCGGGTCAAGTGGCCGTGGTTCATCTTGCTCTTCTGCCTGGCCGCCGTTGCGGGTACCTATTTGCCCTTATTCGGCTCGCTGTATCCCAAACTCAGCACGCTGGGAAAGACTGGGTTGACGGTTACGCTTTATCTGATCGGCACAGGGATTTCAAGATCAACATTGAAACAAGTAGGCGTGCGTCCGCTACTGCAGGGAATCTTGCTCTGGGCGATTGTGGCGATCTCTTCGCTGGCTCTTATCCGCTTCGGGTTCATCTCAATCTGATGATTCTCCAAGTGGAACCGGAACACCGAACAGGTTCCCGAACGCCCAGAACCGCGAGCCCACCAGCATCAACGATCAACGTGATGCTGGCCACCGCATGGACCCGGCCCGATGCTATGATTCGCACCAGAGCAGCGGCCCAACCTTAGAAAAACCATCTGCCGCATCTGGAATTAGCATGAAAGAACAACAAGTTGTCGAGCATCGGCTGGATGAGATCGGCTGGAAAATCTTAAGCGAACTGCAACAGAATGCGCGTATGCCGTTCGCAGAACTCGGCCGTATCGTGGGACTCTCCACTCCTGCGGTGACCGAGCGTGTTCACAAGATGGAAGAGGCCGGAATCATCGTCGGCTATCGAGCTCACATCGATCCAGCCAAAGTTGGCCTGCCAATCCTGGCCTTCGTCAATGTCAAAGTTGGCGGCGAGAACCTGGGCCATTTCATGGAAGTTGCGGGCACGCATCCGGAAGTTCTGGAATGTCACCGTGTCACTGGTGCGGAATCCTTCCTGCTCAAGATAGCTGTTTCTGATGTCATGCATTTGGAACCATTGCTCGATGCGCTGATGCCTTATGTTGCGACCACGACTTCGATGGTGCTCTCCACCGCGTTGGCTTGGGGCAATATCGTTAAACCGGGCACTAATCCGCGGCCAGGAACAGCCAGATCAAAGGCGTGAGCGCGTGGTCCTTCTCCCTTCTCCGTCTCCGGCCTAATGAACTAGAACCCGGCTGCATTTTTCACCTTCAGCCTGCTGGTCATATCTGGAATCAATCAGAAGTTCGTCATGTATTCCTTCCCCTCACTTTCCTAGGATTGGAAGGATCGGTAGGAGTTTCTGCAGTCTGCGCGCTGGACCCGAGGCGACATGGACTCATCGCAAGGGATTCTTCGAGTTTTTGCCTGGAATGACCACGAGGTGGAAGTGGACGAAGACGGATTCATTCAACAACCGGAGCTTTGGAACGACCAATTGGCCCTGGCCTTGGCCCGCACCGACGGGGTTGCAGAGCTGACTGCGGCCCATTGGAAGATCATCAACTATATCCGCGCTTACTTCCAGGAGTTCGAGATTGCGCCCATGGTACGCAAGCTCTGCGAAGAGACCGGCTTCTCGTTGCGGGAGATTTACGACCTGTTTCCCTCTGGACCGGCCAAGGGCGCGTGCAAAGTATCTGGGCTGCCCAAACCAACAGGCTGCGTGTAGCTTTGCGATCAAGCTACCGGCGGCGGCTCTTCTCCGAGTTCGACCGCGCAAAGGAAATGTTCCTACCATGAGCCCCAATCAGGAACTCCTCAATCTGGCGGGCGCAGAGTCCGAGAGCAAAACCCTGTTCGATGAACTGGCAGGACTGGTGCCCACTGAACGGCAGGCGGCATACTACAGGGTCATCGCGCACACTCGCACCCTCAGTTCAAACGACGAGATGCTGCGGCTACTGGAAGCAATGGGCATGCTCACGCTGCTTACGCGAGAAACGCCCGCGGAGATTGCCGCAGAACGCAAGTCGTTGCGGAAGATTCTTGAAAGTTCGGCATCACAAGCCAACGCAGTTGAGAGACGGGTGGCTGGATACGCATCTCATCTCGAATCACGTCTTGCTCAGTTGCCGAAAGAATTGGAAACAGGGCTGGACCCGCCGCGAATTGCGAAACTGCTGGGCGAGAGCCTGCGACAGTGCTTCCAGCAGTCCGGTCTGCCGGATACCGCCAGAGCGCTTGACCAGTCTTGTTCTGAAATGAGCTCAGTTCAAGAGCAACTTGTGAATGTGCTGCGAGAAGTAGCTCACCCTGACATCGGAGTGATTGCGAGGATTAGAAGCGCCAATGATTCGCTCCTGCGGAGCATGACTACTAGGGCCCAACAGATGGACAATTTCCTTGTTAGGCTGGAAAAGCAGGTATGGGCCATTTGGCTGCCTGTCGTTGCCAGTGCTGCTCTAGCATCGGGATTCGCGTTGGGTACGTGGTTTGCCAACGTCCGACAAGGAACGCCGGACGCATCAAGTACTGCTCAGTCACAACAGATTCCAATATCGGAGGCTCCTGCGCAGCAAGTCGTTCCGCAGCGGAACGCAAAGCATCATTGAGACGGGCTAGGTCGCCAGGGGGGCGATCGACTTCTAATTGGCCGGAAAACGGGCTTGTGGGAGGTGTCGTATGAGCTTGTCCAACAACTGGTGACTGGCCGCGGCTTCGATTTAGGCTGGTCTCGACTCTTACATTTTCCACGCGGGGTGGTTTTTCGTAATCCAGTCTTCGACTTCAACGTAAAACTGCTTTGCTTGGACGACGATCTCTTTTGCTTCTGTCTCGGTCGCAACATTCGAGAATGTGTAGTCGATAGTGTTTCTCTTCCTCCGACAGGTTTCGAAATAATCAGCGTACTTGTGCGCAGCGTTACCCAACACCAATTTCGTGCTCTCCAAGGACACCCGGTGGTGTCCGACCTTGCTCACGATCCGATACCCCGCACAGGCTACGGCCATATTCGCAGCTTGGAGCGCAGCGTTGTATGCAGTGGCGAATCTCCGATCTGCTGAAAGACCAGCAAGGCTCGCGTCTGCGAGGTCACGAGCGATGAGCGCCCGCATGTTGTCCAGTTCCTTCTTGGAGGTCTTGTGTTTCTGGGCTTCCTTATTTGCCAACAAGCTCGTCCAAGTCACTCTGGCCTCCTTTTACAAACTGTTTCCGTCCTCGTAAAACGGCGGCAAGAAAATGGTCGCCCGATTTGATTTTCTCCCGAAACTCCCCTGGGGAATAGGCCGTGACGTTGACCTCTCTTCCTAGCCGCGCCTCCGCCTTGCGGAGCGCTGGAGACAGGTCAGCAAGACCTGCTCTGCCAATGACCATCACATCCACGTCACTCATCGTATGTTCCCGGCTTCGCGCCACAGAGCCATAGATAAAAGCACTCTGAATCTTGTTCTCAAACGGTTTTAGTATGTGCTCCAAGATCGGAGCCAGCCCTGCCGTTTTTTCGAAAAGCTGCTGCAGGTCTCGAAACACCGGGGACTGGGTCTCCGCCTTGAAATAAGCCCTTGTGCCTTCCCGACGATGCACCAATATTCCGCTTGCCACGAGAGATGATAACTCCCGCTGAAGGCTCGACGGGCTCGTGCCCAAACGTCCGGCGAGTTCCGAAAGATACCACCACTTGTCTGGCTGGCCGAGGGTAGCCGCAAGCACACCTTGCCGTACCTGTGGGAACAACGCAGTCAGCACGGAAGAGTTACGCATCTTGCGTACATTATTACGCATGTTGCGTAAGCGTGTCAACTACTAAAGGAACAGGGTTGGTTGCGGCGGGCGTTGAGTAATCTAAAGTGGCACTTCAGATTACTCATATCCGTTCGAATGAACGCCTGGAGTCGGCGACCACAGAAATGGCTGGGTACATGATCCAGAATTCACCTCTGGTGATCTCGCTATTGAAAGAGCAGTTGCGTGTGCTCGGCGAAGCGCATCCGTTAAACCCTGAAGGGTTCCAACGGATTCAGGCGATACGGCGCCGGATTTATGACAGCGCCGATTATCAAGAGGGTATCCGGTCGTTTTTTGAGCGGCGTGCGCCGCAATTCCAAGGACGTTGAGGCCATGGCAACAAGCAAGACGTATCCAAGTTTGGCGGTAAGAAAAGAGAAGCCACCCCAAACGTCGCGCGGCATTGCCACAGAATCAGAGTGAATGCGCAGGCTTCGTCGGCTGGGTTGGGATACGCGGGCTCATGGCCAGAACGCGCACCGGACTCTCGACGACATTCCTGTTCTTTTCGGGGGCAACAATGATGAGCGATCCGGTCTCAGGCAGTTCCGCCAGCCGCGCCGATCGCTCGACTACGTAGTTCCCGTGCAAAGCGATCTGGCGGGAGAGCGTGCGATCGGAGCCGAGGCTGGCCGGAGTTTCGACAACAAAGCCGATTGTGTAGCGCGCATCCATGAGAAACTGCGCTGCACCGGCTGACACGGGGAACTGATCTGAGGAGGAGCTGTGCTCAGATCCAACACGCCGCACCGCAACGATCGCTCCCTGCGGCACATTCCCATGCTGTGCTTCCCAGTTGGCGATGTCATCGACAGAAATTTGTGCCGACGGCGCATTCAAGTCCATCACCACCAGCGGTGCGATCAACCGCTCGGCTGGAATCTGCGCCGTGCCCCAGGTTCCGGGAATCAGGGCGGCCGGGGAAATGATGCGTGTGCCCGATCTTGCCTCTGAGCCCGTCTTCACCAGGGCAGTGTCGGTCAGGTCCACCACATAGGAATAACGGTTCTGCGGACGAGGCGCAGGACGCTTATCGGCAAACAGCAAGAGGGAGACTGCGAACGCGCAAGCGATGATGAGACTACGAAATCGCATCTGAAACCTTATGCCTGGTGCAAATTGAAGTTAACGGTGACGGTGGTTTCTACTCCGACCGGTTGTCCGTCGAGGAGGAATGGTTTGTACCTCCAGTGTTTCACCGCTTCGATTGCAGCCGGAGCCAGCAGCGGGTGACCGCTTATGAGTTGCAGGTTCTGAATAATGCCTTCCTTGTCGATGAGCGCCGTTAATACCACTGTCCCCTGAATATGCGCCTGCCGCGCCAAAACAGGGTAGGGGGGATCAATGTGATAGACGAGCAGGCCTTTACTCACCCCCTGCGAGATGCGCACACGCTGCGGCATCGCTGCAGGCTTAGACAAATTCGGCACGGCGGCCAGGCTGGAACTCGAACTGATGATTCCACCAATCACACCACCGAGTTGACCCCCTGGAATGCCACCCGGCACGCCGCCAACGACTCCCTCCGATATCGTGGGCGGCGGCGCGTCGTCTTCTTTAATCATCTGAACTTTTGCCGGGATTCTGCCGGGAGTACGCAGTTGCCCATTAGCGATATCGCTCGTGACCTTGACTACCCTGACAGCCTTCGGGGCAGGTGCCGCCGCTGGCGGAGGCGGTGGCGGGGGTGGTGGCGCTTCGAGAAAGGTCAATAGTTGCTGCTTGGGCAGCACGTCCGTGAACCACAACGGGACCAGAATAAGGACACCTACCAGCAGACACTGCAGAACGCATGCCAACAACGTTGTCCACGTTCTCTGCTTGCGATGTCCGCTGCTGGCTTCGAGCAGGCTGTCTTCAAATAGCGTTTCCAGACCAGCCGCGGGAACACAAGGTCTCGTTGCAACCGCTTCCCAACTCTGCTCTATCTGCTTCTGATCTCTTTCATCCTCAACAACTCCGTGCGCATTCATGTGTCCTCCCGTCTCCGGCGATACAAAGGCAAGTCAGCATGGGATCACGCGAAAACCGCTTCCCCATGGACATGTTCCTCAATGAATATTTGAACTCGGCGCCACACTTACAGCACACGCGATACGTTCGGCCATGTATCGTGAATACCCGGCTCAGGTTCTGGTGGTGACAGCCGAACAGGAAATCAAAGATGGCAACCACGCTGTCCATAAAGCCTCCTCTCCAAGCCAATCGCTGATGTGGCCTGCTTTTTCAGCAAGCATTCTGTTAATGCAAATCACCTGCCAGACTGGTGCACTCGTTAAGGTCTTATTTCCGATGGCGCTGGGAACACTCGATGCCATCTGTCCGCGACGGTTGGTGGGCACTGCCCCAATTCGGGCAGGCATCTAAAAGCAGCTAAGAGTAGCCATATAGCTGAAAGTCACGAGTTGCTGGTGCACAGCGGTTGGCCATAAAGATGCCTTGCGAACAATCGGAAATGAGCACAAATGCGGATAGCTTGAGACCGGAGAAACGTCGCAGCTGGGCGTTAAGTTCACGGCATGCCTTCCCATTGGACAACTGATTCTGAATCAGCTGTTCGCCTACGGTCGTGAGCCCCGAAAATGTGAAAATTAGCAGAAAGTCGAGCTTGAAGCCGGAATTCGAACAGTACTAGCGTCTGCCTGTGCTGACGATTCGTGCCATGACCAGCGGCGAAGGCTACCCTATCATCAATTCCATCGGCCTGAGTCGTATGCAGTTGAGCGAGCGGACCAGCAAACGACACACACAGGTGAGCCGGGGCTTCTTCCATACATTGATCTATACATTGATCTATCGTGGTTTGCTGAGCACTGGTTATTTCTGGTAATTCCTCGAAATACACTCTGCCCTGAAAGTTGCTGTCCGAAATAATGGTAATTGCCTTTTCTGATTGAAACTTGAGCCCCAATACAAAGCCTACAACTGCGTGCCCTGCCTCATGAAAAGCAATTTCCTCAAGAAGATCAGGCGTGTTTGCCATTTCTTTCTCTTTCTTTCTCTTACTCTCTCTCTCTCTGCCTGCTCATTCTAGGATGGGTGAGCTGCAGGAATGTATTGACCATAGGCGTACTACCATCGGATACTCTGAGGTGTGCCCGGTGCCGTCCTCCACATCCTAGGACGCACGGGATGGCCGGGGATAGCTTCCACACACGCGGCCTTTGGTTGCCCTGAGAATCCCCTCGCACGCACCGAGCTCTCCTGAGCAAACCGAGCACTGTCAATGACTGTAATGGGGATATATCGCCAACAATCCGACAATCGAGAAATTCTAGTTCACCTGCGTCAGTCGGCCAGCAGGCGGTTGTCCTCACTTGCCAGTGTGATCTTAGTCACAGCCAAAGGTGTGCTGCTCGGCTAAGGTCTACCGAATCGAGGTCCGCAACTCATGTTCTCAGCGATACGGGAAAAGCTGGCGCTCGCAGCACAGAGTCCCAAATTCGCCCGAAATCAACTACGCAAGCGCCTATTCGGCCTTAATCACGCTCCCTTTCCATCTGACATAACTCTCTTTCTGACGGACAGGTGCAATTTCGCGTGCAAAATGTGCTCCTACGGAGAAGCTCGCGCGGACCGTCAGTCCCAATTGCGCGCCGATATGCCTTTGGACCTCGTGGACAAAATCAGTAGCGAGGCTAGCCACTACGGCGCTTTTATCGAACTGTTCGGCGGAGAGCCACTTCTCCATCGCGAAATCGCCGAGGCGGTGCGTATTGCGTCACGAAAGAACCTAATCAGCGTGGTCAGCACAAATGGCCTGCTGCTCCCGCGTCTCGCGCAGGTACTTGTAGAGAGCAGAACACGGATCGTCCGCATCTCACTTGACGGCTGGGATGACGACTCGCAGAAAGAGCGCGGCAACGTAGCGAGTTCGTTTCGGGCGATTATGGATGGCATTCGCGCCGTGGCGGCTGCGAAGAAGAAGTCGCTGTTCCCGTTGGTGCGTATCGTCACGGTGATAACGAAAGCTAATTTCCACAACTTGCATCAAATTCAGTCAGCGGCGTACGGAGCAGGCGTTCGTCACTGGACGATACTCAACTACCAATTCATCACCAGAGCTGCGGTCGAAGCCCATGAACAATCCCGATTCGGAGATCATTTCATCAGCGACCCCATTGGCTCTGGCGGCTACCTAGACGCCGAACAAGTCTCCGGTCTTCGGCGATCTCTTGAGCAGGTTAGGACGAACCTCAGTTCCTCTATGCGTGACATGCAGGTTTTTTATCCATGGCATGTGGATGTCGATCGCTACTACTCCGACTTACCGCCGAGTCCCAAAACTGTGTGCACGATGCCGCTGTCCCGGGTTGACGTGCACCGGGATGGCAGAGTCGCACTCTGCGGTGACGGTTACACCATAGGCAACCTCCACGAAGAAACTTTGCGCAGCGCTTGGACTGGAGACCGCATGAAGGCATTCAGGAAGATATGGAACGAACCCCACGCGTCATTCCCAATGTGTTTTCGCTGCTGCGGAATTGCAGACACGATCTCATTTGCTGGATGCGGATAGTTGCTGCTAACAGGCGTTAAGACTCATTGAGAATTCCCTAGCTGAAACCCCAGCACTTCTGAGCCAACCGGGCACTCTCTCACCGGCTGCCAGCACCGCCTGCCGCTTCTCTCCAGTACAGCAAGGTCTCGTCGCTGATTGCGGGCACTGGCTTGTTCTGCTCATCTTCGTAAATCTTAGACAAACAGTCGAAGAACGCTTTTGCCTCTGCTTCCAGTCCGAGAACGCTCAAACATCTCAGGATTCTCGTGATCCGCAGATGGTTGTGATTTGCGGGAGAAAGCCAGACTGTCGCCTTGGCCGCAAAATTCGGAGCGCGAGTGACTGCCATTTGCTTGCCTGAACCAGCCTCAAGTCCGTAGAAGTCCATCATGTGCAGGAAAGAGACCCGCAATTTTTCTTGCAGGTCAGGACGCGTTCGGATCTCCTGAATAGACTCCCGGTTCAAAACAGGCGCGGCAAGATTGAATCCGCTCGGCTCGGGCAGCGGGAAGAGCCATTGTATGTAGTCGTGAACGGCTTCCAACTGACCATCTGGCCACTCTTGAATCTCGCGGAGGTAACGACCGCGATGATCTGGTTCGGTGCCGCTGTAGAACGCGATGATCTGATTGTTCGCCATGGAACAAAGCCTCAAAGTAACCAATTGTCGGACTGTGTATTCGCCAAGGCGGGGTTCCTCTTTACCGATCCTCTCCTCGCGGCAGTGATCTGAACATCAGCTCTTCCTCTGTGCCTTCAATCTGCTCCCTCTGCAACAGCAGTTTGATCTTTTCGGATTGTGTACCTCAACCAGAAGAATGGATCAGGATCAATCATAAAACCCGATTCCGAACGCGCTGCGCTAGTTCGTAAAGGATTTGAGTTGATGGCAACTGGCGGCTACAGCGCAGATGACGCACTGCGCACAGTTACGGCACTCGGTTTGACCACTCGTAAGAATAGACCTGTGCCGCGCCAAACATGGCATTCTATTTTGCGGAACCCTCTCTACGCTGGATGGGTTAAATCTGGAGAGTTGCTTGTGCGAGGAGTGCATCAGCCAATCGTGCCGCAGCAACTTTTTGACTCCGTACAGGACGTGCTCGCAGGAAGGTCCAAGACTGCACAGCCGCGTCAGTCCATTCACCCTGAGTTCTCGCTCCGTCAGTTCGTCCGCTGTGCAAAGTGCAACAAGGGTCTGACAGCTGGGATTATTAAGAAGAAGTTCTTCTACTACTGGTGCTACACCAAGGGATGCCGCGATGTGCTCGTCTCCAAAGAAGAGTTGGAGAAGCATTTCGTTCGTCTGTTGGGCTCATACCAGCCCACAATAGAGTATCTGGAGCGCCTTCCAGAGATTGCCAAGAGGCAGTGGGCTGAACGCGAAACGCGCATCCGGCAGGACTCAAGAGCGCTGAAAATCCGGCTTGAGGAGATTCGCCGTTTAAACTCCGCTGCAATCAAAGCCAAGCTGACTGGAGAACTGATGGCTGAGGATTTCGACTTGCTAAAAGCCACGAATACGACGGATGCAGCTGGAGTCGAGCAGCAGCTAAGCGCTCTAGAATCAGAGAAGAACATGATGCAAGAGCTGATCGAACAGGGTCAGCGCGAGTTGGTTGATCTGGTGAGTGCTTGGCGGAAGGCCGGGATCACAGGCCGTATCGAACTTCAAAATGCACTGTTCCCTGACGGTTTGGTGTGGAGTCACAAAGGCGGCTTTTTAAACTCCAAGAATGTGGGCTTGATGCATGATTGGCATGAATACTTTCAATCACTTGGAGATTCCAGAACAATGCTGAATGACTTCTTTGTCTTGTTTGGCGTCCCCGGCGGGATTTGAACCCGCGTTACCGCCGTGAAAGGGCGATGTCCTAGGCCAGGCTAGACGACGGGGACGTTTCCAGGTGAGATGCTTGTTTGCCGCCGGATTTCATACTAACAGGGCGCTTTTCGTGCGTCAAAACCACACCCCCAGAAAAGCTCGACCACCATCGCATCCCGCCGCTTGGGATTTAAAATACCTCCATGGGTGATTCGCTTTATTTGAGCCTGTGGTTTCCCAGTTTTGACGAATCCGAGATTCTGCCGCGAACGGTCAGTGTCCTCCGGCAAATTCCTTTTTCTCCTGCGCTCGACGGCATAACCTACGCCGCCATCCAGCCCGTCTCCTGGAGTGAGCCGACTATTCTTGAGCGCCGCTTCCGTCCTGGCATCCCGCCGGACGAGGCAGCGACAGTGGCCGCGGAATTTATTCACGACGACTATGCCTACATCTTCGAGGCCTATTGGGATTTGTGGGCTCCTCCTGAAGGCGCGGAGAAATGGGTCTTGCAGCCTTCGCTGGTGCGTGTGGTCGCGCACGGAACGGAATTCGAAGAGCGTGCGGCCGAAGAAGCCGGGCACATTCAGATTGATTTCGGTTTGGATATACCGTTCCTGCATGAAGAAATCGAATTGACATCCGAGGCAGAGCGGAACGTGCGCAGCAACGTACACAAGTTGGTGGAGTTTACTGCCAGGATGGAAAAGAATGCGTGGGCAACCGGGCGCTTGCTGTGGTCAGAGTCGGAGGAAAATCTGGCCCAGAAGCTAATCACCCGGCTGCAAAGAGTACAGTGACGGCGCCGGAATCTCTTCCCATCATCCCCGCAGGCGTGCGCGAGAACCGAACACACGATGCCACAGCCGCACAGCGGCGGAACAGGAAAGCCCGGCACGTGAGTGCCGGGTAGGCGAGAGGAAAAGTCCGAGTCCCGCAAGGGACGACACGCGATTCTCGACGCTAACCTATTTCGTTCGTCCAGCGTCAATCTGCAGCTTTTCGCCGGCCGCTGCCTGTGCCGCCGCCAGTCGCGCCGTGAGCACGCGGAATGGTGAGCAGGAAACGTAGTTGAGTCCGGTCTGGTAGCAGAACTCGACCGACGATGGTTCGCCGCCGTGCTCGCCGCAGATGCCAACCTTCAACGTCGGACGAGTCTTGCGTCCCCGTTCGGTCGCCATCTTGACCAACTGCCCAACCCCTTCGCGATCAAGAACGGCAAACGGATCCTGCTTGATGATTCCATCCGCGAGATAAGTGGGCAGGATCTTGTTGACGTCGTCGCGCGAGAAGCCCCATGTAGTCTGCGTGAGATCGTTGGTTCCGAAAGAGAAAAATTCGGCTTCCTTGGCGATCTCATCGGCGATCAGCGCTGCCCGCGGCAACTCGATCATCGTGCCGACCAGGTACTCCACCGTGCGCCCTTTTTCTTTGAAGACTTCTTTCGCCACACGGTTCACGATCGCCGCCTGGTTCGCCATTTCCTTCACCGTGGCCGTAAGCGGGATCATTACTTCCGGATGGACCTTGACCCCTTCTTTCGCAACCGCGACAGCCGCCTCGAAGATGGCGCGCGCCTGCATCTCGGTAATTTCCGGATAGGTGATGCCAAGCCGGCAACCGCGATGTCCGAGCATGGGGTTCACTTCGTGAAGTTGCTCCACGCGGCTCAGAAGCTCTCTTAAAACTTTCTTCAAGTCGCCGGCCGCTTTGACTCCATAGTCCTTATACTTTTCGACCAGCAACCTCTTCCGCTTGGCATCTGCGTATGGCAGAGTTGCGATATTCACCATCAGCTCCTCACGACTCGGGAGGAACTCGTGCAACGGCGGATCCAGGGTACGAATGGTGACCGGCAATCCGTCCATCGCCCGGAATACGCCGATGAAATCTTTACGCTGCAACGGAAGCAGTTCCTTTAGCGCAGCCAGACGGGCAAGCTTTTGGGCTCGCTTCATAACCTCGGATTGATCGGCCGATTCCAATTCTTTGAAGGTCAGCCGTGTACTGTGCTCCCGATTGTGCTCAGCAAGGGCCTTTGGGATGTACTGATCCTCACGAGCGAGGATCATGTCACGCATATGCTTAATTTTCTCTTCGCCGAAGAACATATGCTCAGTGCGGCAGAGGCCGATGCCCTCAGCGCCTAATTCCCGTGCCTTAATGGCATCGCGGGGAACGTCGGCGTTGGCACGGACTTTCATCGTGCGGTAGGGTTCCGCCCAACTCATAAACTTATCCAACAACTTCAAGTCATTCGGGTCGGGCGGAACCGTCTTGACCTTGCCTTTGATCACGCGCCCGGTGGATCCATCGAGCGCAATCCAATCCCCCGCGTTGAACACTTGCCCTTTCACGCGCATCTCGCGCTTCTTCTCGTCCACATCAATTTCCTGCGCGCCCGCAACGCACGACTTCCCCATACCACGCGTGACCACTGCAGCGTGGCTCGTCATGCCGCCGCGAGAAGTAAGGATGCCGGCAGCCGATACCATACCTTCAATATCTTCAGGCGAGGTCTCAGCGCGTACTAGAATCACGGGATTTTTCTCGTTGCCGTGGCCTGCCATCTTCACTGCATCCGCGGCAGTGAAGGCGATTTGCCCGACAGCGCCGCCGGGAGAGGCCGGCAAACCCTTCGCCAACACGTTCTCAAGCTTCACATCTTTTTCGTCCAACCGCGGCACCACAAAGTAAACAAGCTGGTCAGGCTCCGGGCGGAAAATCGCTTGCTCCTTCGTGATGAGCCCCTCTTCCACCATCTCCAGGGCAATTCGCACCGCAGCCAGGCCGGCCCGTTTGCCGTTTCGCGTTTGCAGCATGTAGAGCTTGCCGTCCTGGATCGTGAACTCAAAATCCTGCATGTCCCGATAATGATTTTCCATCTTGGTCGTGATGTCGTGGAGTTGCTTGAAAACATCGGGCATGATCTTTTCCAGTTCGCGGATTGGAACCGGCGTACGCACGCCCGAGACGACGTCCTCGCCTTGCGCATTCAGCAGAAATTCTCCGTAGAATTCTTTGGCGCCAGTGGACGGGTCGCGCGTGAAGCCGACGCCGGTGCCGCTGGTCTCACCCATGTTGCCGAAAACCATAGCCTGCACGTTGACCGCCGTGCCGAGCATGTCGTCTATGTCGTTGAGGCGGCGATAAGTCTTGGCGCGATCGTTCTGCCAAGAGCGGAACACGGCATCGCGAGACATGACCAGTTGTTCCTTCGCGTCCTGCGGGAAGTCGCGCTTAGCGTGCTTCTTGACCGCCTTCTTGTACTCGACAATCACCTCTTGCAGCGCCTTGGCGTCAAGGCCAGTGTCGAACTTGGTCTTCTTCTGCCCCTTCTTGGCATCGAAGATTTTCTCAAAGACCGACTTCTCAATGTCGAGCACGACGTTGCCGAACATCTGAATCAACCGACGATAGGAGTCATAAGCAAAACGCGGGTTGCTGGTGCGCTTCGCGAGGGCCTCAACGCTCTGGTCATTCAGGCCGAGGTTGAGGATCGTGTCCATCATGCCCGGCATGGAAAACTTCGCGCCCGAACGGACGCTCACCAGCAGCGGGTTCTCGCCTTTGCCGAGCTTCTGCCCCTGCAGGCTCTCGAGCTTCGCCAGTGCTCCTTCTGTCTGGCGGTCGACGTCTTTCGACACCGCATTGTGGCGCATGTACTCGCGGCAGGCCTCGGTCTGGATCGTGAACCCAGGAGGCACGGGGAGGCCGAGGTTCGTCATCTCAGCCAACCCAGCGCCCTTGCCTCCGAGAACGTCTTTCATCTTGCCGTTGCCATCGGCCTTGCCGCCACCGAAGAAGTACACATATTTTGTAGTTGCAGTTTTCGTTTCCATGATTTCGGTATCAGAGAGAGTCGTCGTTGCCATGTAAGTCCTCTTTTCTATTATTTCGTAGATTCCTTGCCTTCGGTCACAATCTCAGAAAAGTCCGCGATCGTGGAAACTTCCTTGACCACGGTCTGCAACAGCGCCAGGCGATTAGCGCGGAGATGATCGTCGTCAACCATGACCATGACCTTGTCGAAAAACTTGTCAATCGCCGGACGCAGCTTCGCGATCTCGATCAGCGCTCCTTCATAATCATGCGCCGCCCGCAGTCTCTCGACCGTCGCCACCGTCTTGGGGATCAACCCAGCCAGTTCCTTTTCCGCTTCTTCCTGCAGGCCCGCTGGATCTAGACGTATCGCAATAACCTTCGACTTTTCAGAAGCTTGGCGCAAAATGTTCTTCATGCGCTTGAAGGCGCTGGCGATGGATTCGAAATCGGCCGAGCTTCGCACTTTGCCGACAGCCTCGGCCCGAGCGGCGGCACCCATTACATCGTCGGAGTCAACCGCCAGCACGGCGCTGACAACGTCATACGCGTAGCCGCGCGCATCCTTCAAATAAAACTCGAGACGCTCGCGAAAGAAATTGCGCACCGATTCAGTGTAAGCGGCATTGGAAAACTTCTTCTCCGCCTCCGAACCCTTATAGCGATGGCGCGCATCGGCCATGATCTCTGAAAGATGCAGCGGCAGTTTATGCTCGTCGATCGTTTTCACAATCCCATTTGCCTGGCGGCGCAGCGCGAACGGATCTTTCGATCCGCTGGGGATGAGACCAAGCGCAAACATTCCCGCGATCGAGTCGGCCTTATCGGCGATCGAGAGTATCGCGCCCTCCACCGTCGCCGGCGCGCTGTCTTCCATCGACTCGGGCTTGTAGTGATCGTAGATGGCTCGCGATATTTCCAACTGCACGTCGGGGTTCATCCCCTCATCGAGTTCTTGCACGCGCGCGTAGAGGCCGCCGACAATTCCCTGTAGCTCGGTAAATTCCTTTACCAGTTCCGTGGTCAGATCGGTCTTCGCCAGCAGCGCCGCTTTGTGGACAATGCCGGGCCGAATCGCGATGCCGCTCTGCTTCACCGTCTCCGCCAGCCAACTGGCCATGTGTTGCACGCGCATCGTCTTGTCGTAGTAGCTGCCAAGATCTTTCTGGAACGTGACGTGGCGCAGTAAATCGACGCGCTGGCGGAGTGTCTGCTTCTGATCCGTCTGCCAGAAAAACCGCGCGTCGTTGAAGCGGGCGCGCAAAACTCGTTCGTTGCCGTGCCGGATTAAGCCCAATCCATCCGAATCGGCTGCCGTGTTCAGCACCGCCAGGAAGTGGGGCAGCAATTTCGCGTTCGCATCTTCGATGGCGAAATACTTCTGGTGGTCACGCATCACCGTGACCAGCACCTCTTCCGGCAGAGCGAGAAACTCGGGGTCGAAGCTGCCGAGAATGACGGAAGGAAATTCCGTCAGATTGACGACGGTCGCAACCAGCGGCTTGTCTTCGCGCCAGCGCGCTCCGGGGATGGTACGAGTGGCCGCGTCGAGCGCTTTTCGGATCGCCTGCTCACGCTCGGCGGCGCCAAGCACCTTCGCGCCGCGTAGGGCCTCCACGTAGGCGCTGGGCTTCGAAACCGCAACCGCTCCGCCACCAATAATGCGGTGTCCACGCGAGGTCTTACCGGCAGGGATGCCAAACAATTCCAGCGGGACGACCTGCTCATCCAGCATCGCCACCAGCCAGCGCACCGGACGAACAAACACTTCCCCGCGCTTCCGCCAGTACATATTCCTCGGCCAATAAAGCGTAGAGATTTCTTTGGGAAGAGTCTCGGCAAGAATCTCAGCGGCGGTACGGCCTTTTCGGGTCACGGTCGCCGCCAGGTATTCACCCTTGGGAGTGCTGATTTTCTCCAGCTTGCCGACATTCACGCCAACCTTTTTGGCGAATGCATGCGCGGCGGGTGTCGGCTGCCCATCCTTATAAGCAACCTGCGCAGAAGGCCCGTTCACTTGCTCGGTAATGTCCGGCTGAGACGCGGGAATGCCAGAAGCGAAAACGGCCAGACGGCGCGGTGTATCGAGATGCGAAATCGCCCCGGCGGGTACGAGGCGCTCGCGCTGCAGCAGCGTTTTCAGCCGTTCGCGCAACTCGAGCGCCGTCGCGTCAATCATCCGCGCCGGTATCTCTTCGCATCCGATTTCAAGTAAAAAGTCAGGCATACTAACTCGTGTCATCCTGAGCGCAGCAGACCGATTCGCGAAGCGAAGCGATCTGCGCAGTCGAAGGACCCCTACAGCGTGACAGAATTTAGACTTTTATGTGACAACCGTCGCCAACTTTCCGTTCTTCTCCTTGGTCGCCGTTTTTGCAGCCTCGCCGCTCTTCTCACTTTTTTTCGCCGCCCCGTACTGCTGGTCCATCCAAGCCCTGGCGATCCCCACCGCCAGCGCCCGCACCCGCGCGATCACGCCCACCCGCTCAGTCACCGAAATCGCCCCCCGCGCATCGAGAATGTTGAAGTAGTGCGAGCACTTCAGGCACAGATCGTAAGCTCCCAGCAGCGGAAAACGCGATTTCTCGCGGGCGATGCCATCGCCTTCGCTCTTGTCCTTAGCTAAGGCAGCATAGCCGTCAATCAACCTCTTGCATTCCGCCTCACAAAGTTCAAAGTGTTTCCACGCGCTTTGCACGTCTGCCGCTTCGAAGTTGTACACCGAGAACTGCTGCTCGTCGGCCAGGCGCACGTCGCCATACTTCACTTCCCTGCCCGTCTTTTCTCCACCGATCAATGGATCGCGCGCCCACACGATGTCGTAAATCGAATCCACGTCTTGCAGAAAAGCGCACAGCCGCTCCAACCCGTAGGTAAGTTCGACGGAGATCGGGTCAAGATCCACTCCGCCACACTGCTGGAAGTAAGTGAACTGCGTAACTTCAAGTCCGTCCAGCATCACCTGCCACCCGATGCCCCAAGCACCGAGCGTCGGCGACTCCCAGTTGTCTTCTTCGAACTTGATGTCGTGCTGGCGCAGATCAATGCCGATTGCACCGAGCGATTCCAGATAGAGCTCCTGCACATTCTCCGGCGGCGGCTTCAGGATCACCTGCAACTGCAAGTGCTTGAACAGCCGGTTAGGATTTTCCCCATAACGCCCGTCGGCAGGACGCCGCGACGGCTGCACATAAGCAACCTTATAAGGAGTCGGCCCAAGCACCCGAAGAAATGTCTCCGGAGCCATGGTCCCCGCGCCCACTTCAACGTCGTAGGGCTGCTGAATGACCGCCCCGCGCTCGGCAAAAAAAGCTTGCAGCTTGAGGATGAGCTGCTGGAAGGTCAACGAATTGAACTTGGACGCCGGCATAAGTTTAAATTGTCATCCTGAGCGAAGCGAAGGACCTGCTTCTTTCGGCGAACATCAGGTCATTCGCTTCGCTCAGGATGACAAACCACATTTCTGGACGAATCTGCGGGACACTACAATTCAGAGCTAAAAGCAAAGCGCTAACCGCCGATCTTCTCCAGCATTCCCGCCGTCACCAACTTCTTCTCAATGTGCCGCTCCAGGATCTGGAGAAGAAACTTGCGCAGGTCGGCGCACACCGCTTTCGGCCAATCGATTTCCGTAAACTCGGAAACACGGGAGCGCAGCATCTGCGCCGCAATCTTCCGCGATTCCGGCGACAGCTCCGACGACGCGATGCGTTTGTCATCGGCGCAGACTAAACCGTCCGCGAGCGCGTGATAGAACGCCCGGCTGCCATCGAGCGTGCGACTACATACAGCACACTCCGCGAACTCCGGCAGAAATCCCATTAGCCGCGTCATCCACAGCTCAAAGTACGTGACCGGCATCCACAGCGCCTCGCCGCGCAATTCCTGCAGAACGGCCAGACTTAACCGAAACACCGCATCGCTCGCCTCGCGGTCGGGCATCAGTTCGTCGAGCAACTCCCCGACGTGTGCCAACGCCGCCGCTCGTGGATAACTGACCGCGCTGGCCAGCGGCGACTCAATCACTTCACAGGAGTCAAGACGCGCCAGTTCCTGCCCCTCACGGTCGTCGTAAAACGCCCGCACATAGGTGAGCGGCTCAAGCGCGCCTCCGAAGCGGCGTCTCGACTTCATGGCCGCCCGCGCCACGCCTTTCACCTTGCCTTCCATGCGGGTAAAGAGCGTAACCAGCAGGTCGGACTCACGCATCGGGTACGTGCGCAGAACGATCGCTTCCGACTCCTTCAGCGCCATGGAAGGTCAACGGGTTAATGAATGATTGTAACGGAAGAAGTCGTCAGTCGTCAGTTCTCAGCTGTCAGTAGAATCAAGTTCTCCCGAGCCCAAACTGGTTTTACTGACGACTGAAAACTGACAACTGCCCTACCGCCCGAAGTACTTCGCATTTCGCTCGGTATACTCTTTCCACTTTTCCGGCAGATCGTCGAGCGCGAAGATGGCCGAGACCGGACACACAGGCACGCAGGCGCCGCAGTCGATGCATTCCACGGGATCGATATACAGCATCTCTTCCGTCGCGTACTTGTCGGAGTCCTTCTTGGGATGAATGCAATCCACCGGACAGGCGTCAACACAGGCTGTGTCTTTGGTTCCGATGCAGGGCTCGGCAATTACGTAGGCCATAGAATCTCATGCTCCTCGGGCGCAGGGAGTGCGATTGAACTCATGAATATTACATGGATTTTATCAAGAATGCAGCTATCGGTACAGGCAGCGAGAAATCAGGTCTCAGGAAAAAACTAGCCGGTGCCAGACGGATTTCCCTGGGACCTGAGAGCCGGGACCTTTCCCCCGCTTTAGTGGGCCAGAAACTTCCAGGCTACAACAGCGACAAAAACGGCTATGCCGAGGACATAGCCAATCATTCTTCCCTTCTCAACCTTCTCTTGCCCATACATGGAAACACCTCGCCCGACTGCCTATCATGGCATATTCAGAGCGATTTTCAATCGGCGGGAAACGCAATCGCGCTCCCGTCACCGCCCGCAGCTTGTGCGGCGGCTTCAGCAGCCCCCACCTGCGGCACTGGGATGGCAGGAATCCGCGCCGGCGCGCCGCGCCAGGCGCCCGGCTTGAACCCTTCCCTGATAAGCTTGAAGATGGTTCGCCGATTCTGCGCAATCACCTTCACCCACGCCATTTTCCCCAACATCGGGAAGTAAATTCCGCGGAAACACAGTCGCGCCAGGAAGATGTTGACGCGATACCCCAAAGGCTGATCGTTCAGCGACTCGACCGCAGCCGCCAGCGCCTCCGGACTGTAAGCCTCTGCCCACCCGCGATTCACTTCGGCGTGAGCTTCTTCGATAGACATCTTCAACGGCGTGTGAGCCATGGCGAACGGGATGAACTCCTGCCAGTGTTTCGGCCGCGTCAGCCGCCCCGCCTTCTCCAGCCGCTTGTACAGCGGAGTTGCGGGCAAAGGTGTCAGCAATCCAAAAATCGGCAGACCCGGAGGCCAGGTCCGAACTTGCCCCAGCGTGCGCTCGGCGACCCCGACAGTGTCGTTGTCCATGCCAAAGATGAATGACGTGATGGCGTACACATTGCGCGCTGCCAGCCGCTCCAGCACCGCCGCATACTCACCCGGCTTGTTGAATCCCTTGTTCACGTCTTTCAGGTTGGCCGGGTCAATCGACTCCATGCCGATAAAAATCCACTTGCCTCCAGAATCCGCAATCAGGTCGACCAGTTCTTCATCGCGCAACAAATTGGCGGAAATCTGTGCCACCCAATGCACTTGCGCTTTGGCGGCAATGATGTCGCGCAGCAGCGATTTCGTGCGCTTGATGTTGATGGCGAAATTATCGTCGATGAAGAAAACCGCCATCTGGCCTTTTTCTTTGCGGGCGCGGGCCTTCAGCAATAGCAGTTCATTCACCACGCTCTCGTTGGTGCGGAAACGGATCGCGTCTCCGAAAAATCCTGTCACCGTGCAGAACTCGCAACCGTAGGGGCAGCCTCGTCCGGATTCGACCGGAATAATGCGAAACGATCCCCAGCCTTCTCCAATTTTCTGCAACAGGCCAGTCGCGGCCTTCGGTACCAGATTGAACTGCTTGAGATCAATCGACTGCCATGGGATCACCGGGTATTCCTTCAGCGAGGGCTTGCTCTCCTGGCCAAAGGCGTCTACCGGTTCATAAACGTCTTTAAGCTGATGGCGGACGGCATCATTAACAATTTGCGGCCAGGTCGCATCGGCTTCCCCGAGTGCAACCGCATCGGCATGTCGCGGCCCTCCATCTCGACCAAGCGCCTCGTCGGCCATCTCCGTCACGTGCGGTCCGCCCATCACCACCGGAACTCCCGTGGCCCGAACCGCGTCTGCCATGCGATACGCCTTGGCGATCATTCGAGTCATGGCGCCGATGCCGACTAAGTCAATATTGTTGTCGCGCACAAACTGCGCGATCCCCGCTTCATCCATGGGTTGTGCGTTGCCATCGACCAACAACACCTCATGGCCCGGTGGCGTAAGCGCCTGCAGCAGAAACATCCATAGATGCGGCATGAAATTGCGCGTGACACCGTTGTCGGGGTTATAGAGCAGAATTTTCATAGGATTTTAGCGATTCTGCAAAGCGCGGCTTTGCGTGATTGGCTGAGGGCAGTCGATGGCGCCAGGGCGAATTCTTCCCCTGGTGCTGATTGAGTTGACTGTGTCCGTTAAAATGACCCCAATCTACAGTGTACACTGCGAGCCCTGGCAAACCATGCGTCGTCGCCAAAGCAGTGTCCCGATATGAATCTCACACTGTCTGCCAAGATGCAGTAGTACTTGAACAAACGGGAAGATTTTATGAATAAAGGGCGGAACGGCGCTGTTCAAAATTGAACACTAGGACACAATCCTCGCGTTCGAAGGCTCGTACTCGACAATGTACCCCGCCACCGCGCTGGCAGCCACGGTCAGCGGCGACGCCAGGTACATTTGCCCCGGACCGCTGCGTCCAGGAAAGTTTCGGTTCTGCGCGCTGATCACCACCTGATCGGGACGAGTCGATACTCCCGGCCCCGCGTTGATGCACGCGCCACAACTGGGCTCGATCACGCGTGCTCCCACTTGCTCGAAGATTTCAAGATAGCCGCGCCGCTTCGAGTACTCGCGCGTCTCCTGCGAACCGAACTGAATCCAGAACTCGACATTCTTCGAAACACGTCTGCCTTGTTTCAGGGCATCGGCAAGAACCGACGCGTACATGTCCATATCTTCATTCTTCCCTGCCGTACAAGTTCCGCCATAGGCGATCTCAATCGGCACGCGAGCGCCGAGTTCGCGGATGTATTTGCCGTTGCCCGGATCGCCCGGAGTAGCGACCATGGGCGTGATCTCCGCCGCGTCGAGTTCGATCACCTGGGCGTATTCGGCGTCCCGATCGCTCTCCAGGCCCGCAATCATCTTCTCGATTTCAGCGCGCTTCATGCCCCGGCGCTCCATCAGAAACTCAACGACTCTCTCATCCGGCGCGACAATGCCGGTAAAGCCTCCGATTTCGGCCGCCATATTCGTCATGGTGGCGCGTTCGTCCACCGACAGCGCTTCCACCGCTTTGCCCGCATACTCCATCACTTTCGCCAACGCCTTGCCGCTGCGCACGTAATCCAGCGAAAGAATCTTCAGGATGAAATCTTTAGCCGTGACGTTCGCATGCCGCTTGCCCCGAATCACGATCTTGACCGACTCCGGCACTTTGACGCGGACATCTTTCGTAATCCAGGAGTTGAACACATCGGTCGTGCCGATGCCAAAGGCGATGCATCCGATGGCGCCGACATGCGGCGTGTGCGAATCAGACCCAACGTTCACCTGCCCCGGCAGCGCATAAGTCTCCAGCATCACCGAATGGCAGATCCCCTCCGAGCCTTTGCGGTCGGCCAGTTCGCCGTGCAGTTTGATTCCCTGCTGCTTGGCAAAATCCTCCTGCTTCAGCTTGAGCTGCGTGGCCAAGTCGAGCAGTCCCATTTTCTTCTTTTCTTCAGAGATCACTTCGTCGAGAAACGTGAGATGGTCGCGGAAGAAACGGATGCTCGAGGCATCATTCACCGGAACATCCTTGCCGACATATTGCTCGTAGAAAATCGCAGCCATAGGCGTGACGTACTCATGGCTAAACCGTAGATCCACGGAAGTAAACCCAGTGTCGCCCGGCTTAACCGCACACGTAGGGACAGCCGCCCCCGGCTGTCCAGCCGAGCGAAGCTCGGCAGTTTTGTCGGCTGCCTGCGAGCTCGGCGGGACCATATGCAATGCAAAGATTTTCTCCGCCAAAGTCATCGCTCGCTTCTCCGTCGTAATCGCCGGCAAAAACACTTTCCCCTGCAACCGCGCCACATTGAAGGGAAACAGCCCCCCGTACTCGATCACCTGTTTAGTGATCTCATCCTCCCCAGCAGTGAATTCACTGAGCTCGATTTCTTCCCCGGCGCGAATCCGGTCAATCAAAGAAAAGTTGGTCGATGTCAGCAGCCCCAGGTTCTGGCAGTTTTGCTTGTAGATGCGCTCGATATTCTCCCCAATCGCAACTTGAATCCCGGCGCACATCTCGGCGTAAGGAGACTGCTCACGGCTCGATCCTTTGCCGCGACGCTTGCCGCTCACCGAGCACACGAAGCCGCCTTTCTTGACGTCGCCGCGCCCAATCGGCAGCACGTCGCCGCACCTCAAGCCAACATAAGGAATCTCGCCCAGCGTCCGATCAAAGTAGAAGCAGCAGTGTGCGGGAGTCATCTCGTCGGTAGAAATGTCGTCACGGAGTTTGGGATTGTTGGCCGGACTCTTCGTATCCCACGGCAGATCCCAGCCCGTCAGTTGCTTCCTGATCAACTCCGGGTCTTCGGTCAGAAACAAGATGCGCCCCTGCGGCCGCACTTTGTCAGGGCGCTTTTCGATTTTGCGTTCAAAAAGAGACGAACCCACGCCAGTAATTGTATCGCTTGCGCCGTGACGATGGAGCGCCGTGCGTCTGTGTGGTGACGGGGCTCCGCCCCGTCCCGGCGGGGCAAAGCCCCGCCACCCCACGGTTACAATTCTCGATCCTTCGCGTAGGCAACTGGGCTAGGCAACTCTTCCAACCCCCGGCCCGCAAAGATCTGTTGAAATTCGCGTAGGAGCGCGTCGTGCACCAACCCATTCGACGCCAGCGTCTCGCGGCTGGCGATCTGAAACTGGCCGCCGGAAAAATCGGTAACGCGGCCGCCAGCCTCCTCGACCATCAGCACGCCCGCCGCCGTATCCCAGGGATTGAGATTAAATTCCCAGAAGCCATCAAACCGTCCCGACGCCACATTGCACAGATCCAGCGCGGCTGACCCCGCTCGCCGTACGCCGTGCGTGCGCAACGTGAGCTGGTGGTAGAAATAAATGTTAGGGTTCTTATGCCGCTTGTGGCTGGGGAACCCAGTGGCGATCAGGCACTCCCCCAATTTCGTCGTAGACGACACGTGGATCGCCGCCCCGTTCAATCGCGCGCCGCCACCCAGTTCAGCGGCGAACATCTCGTCGCGAGTAGGATCATAGATCACTCCCGCAATCCGTTGTCCCCGGCGCTCCACCGCGAGCGAAACGCAAAACACCGGAAAGCCGTGAGCAAAATTCGTGGTGCCATCGAGCGGATCAACGTACCACTTGTATTCGCCGCCGATTTCGATGCGCGCTCCCTCCTCCCCCATCACGTCATGAGCCGGAAACTGAGCGCGAATCCGCTCCAGAATCAGTGCCTCCGACTTGCGATCGGCCACCGTGACCAGGTCCACGTCACCCTTATATTCAATCCTCACCCGCTGCCGAAAGTAGTCCATCAGCAGGCTGCCCGCTTCACGAGCCATAGCCTGCATCGGAGAAATCAGATCCAAAGATTGAGGGGATGTCATGCGACGTCCAGACTTTCATTTTCAGAATTGAGTGCTGAATCTACCCACACGGTGTCATCCTGAGCGAAGCGAAGGACCTATGGATTTGAATGCGGCGACAGTTGCTACTTCTTCTTCGCATCATCCGCGATGTACACAATCTCATGCTTGAAAATGAACAGATTCGGACCATCGTCGCGGGTTACGCGCACCATGTTCTTGTCGTAGTACTCGATCCAGCCGCGGACCACCTCGCCGTCGGCCAGTTTCAGGCTCACGACTTTCTGCTTTTCGCCGAGCGCCTTCAGATAAGCCGCTTCTTCAAAAGTCTCGTCCGGAGGCGGAGTGCGCTTCTTGCCAAAATTGGGACTTCCTGGCGGTAACGGCATCCTGTCATTCTACAACGTCAAGCCGCACGCTCAGGTCTTCTTTGGGAGAGAAACACGACACTTTCACAAATTGTCATCCCGAGCGCAGCGAGGGATCTGCAGTTTGTCGGCGAACTGCAGATCCCTCGCTGCGCTCGGGATGACAAAATCTACGCTAGATCTGGTAATCGATATCCTCAATGATCCGTTGCAGCGATTCAGAAAGCGGCTCACTTCCGCCCGTGCCCTCGAGTTGGCGCACGCGTTCCGCTAACCGGTTCACCTCAGACGCAACCGCGGACAACGCCTCCGAAAGTGGGTCGTTGATCTGCTTGGGGTCGGTGATCACCACACGCTTGCCTTCTCGGAAAACGATATGTCCCGGCACGCCCACCACCGTGGAATTGTCGGGCACGTTGCGCAGCACCACCGATCCCGCGCCAATCCAGCAATTGCTTCCCACCGTGATGTTGCCCAGAATCTTCGCGCCGCCGCCGACCACCACGTTGTCGAGAAGGGTCGGATGCCGCTTACCGTGTTCCTTGCCCGTTCCACCGAGCGTCACTCCCTGATAGAGCGTGACGTCCTCGCCAACAATGGCAGTCTCGCCAATCACCACTCCCATTCCATGATCGATAAACAAGCGTCTGCCGAGCTGCGCGGCAGGATGAATTTCGATACCGGTGAGCCAGCGTGCCACCTGCGAAAGCCAGCGTGCCAGCAGAAAGAACTTGTGATTCCACAGCCAGTGATTCATGCGATAGAACCAAACCGCATGCAGCCCGGAGTAGCAGAGATAAACCTCCAGGCGTGACTTCGCCGCAGGATCGCGCTCCAGCACGGTCGCGACGTCTTCGCGGATTAGCGACAACAGATGCGGCATGTATCAGGCCGGAACCTGCGACGTCGGAATCTGCAACGCCTGGTTCCGCAGTCCTTCGAAAAGGATACTACTCAGGTAGCGCTCGCCGAACGACGGCAGCACCACCACGATCAACTTTCCCTTATTCTCCGGACGCCGCGCCACCTTCAAAGCCGCCACCACCGCCGCTCCCGAAGAGATGCCAACCAGCAGACCTTCTTCAAGCGGCAGCCGACGCGCCATGTTGATGGCCTCATCGTTGGTCACAGTGATGACCTCGTCAATGTAATCCCTGCGCAAGATGCTCGGGATAAAACCGCCGCCGATGCCCTGAATTTTGTGTGGCGCCGGCGTTCCCCCGGAAAGCACCGCGCTATCGGCCGGCTCCACCGCCACCGCCTTGAACGACGGCTTCTTAGGCTTGATGTATTCGCAGACGCCAGTGAGGGTTCCGCCTGTGCCGACGCCCGAGATCAGAAAATCGACGCGCCCGTCGGTGTCTTCCCAGATTTCGGGACCCGTAGTTTCGAAGTGAATCTTCGGATTTGCCGGGTTGTCAAACTGCTGCAGCATGTAGGCGTCTGGAGTCGCGGCCAGCAACTCCTCGGCCTTCAGAATTGCCCCCTTCATCCCTCGCGGGCCGGGCGTAAGAACGATCTCGGCGCCCAAAGCCAGCAGCAGCACCCGCCGCTCCAGGCTCATGGTTTCGGGCATAGTGAGGATCAGCTTGTAGCCTTTCACGGCGGCAACAAACGCCAGAGCGATTCCGGTGTTGCCGCTGGTCGGCTCGATCAGAACGGTTTTCCCGGGCTGAATCCGGCCGGCACGCTCAGCATCGGCAATCATGCTGACCCCGATGCGATCTTTCACGCTGGCCAAAGGGTTCTGGCTTTCCAGCTTCCCCACAACTTCAGCAACCGCGCCCTCCGTAACCCGGTTCAGACGCACCAGCGGCGTGTGGCCAATCAGTTCCGTTACATCCTTCGCAATTTTCATAAAGTTTCGATTCTCGGGATTGCCGGTTCGATTCTTTCGATTCCACGTTGGGAATCACGCTGTCATTCCAAACACAAATTGTCATCCTGAGCGAAGCGAAGGACCTGCTTTCTCTTGCGCCGAGAAAAGTATCGCTCGACTAGTCTAGCGCGGCTTTCGTCGTCCCACTCGCGCCAGAATCCGCCGCACTTTCTTGGGAGAAATCGAGAGCCGGGCCGCCACCCGGGACACTTTGCGTCCCTCGCGTTCCCAGACCCGCGCGATCACAATTTCCGCAAATTCGTCGCTGATCTGCCGGAATGTCTTATTGCCGACCGCCCCCTGCGACCAGGCCTTCAGCGAAGGATGCACACTTCCCTTGCGAAGAATCTTCGCGCCCAGAGTCTGCAGATCCTGCGACATGTTGTTGTCGGGCTGATTCGCCCCGCAGGAAGCCCGCGCCAGGTCATAAGACTCGCGCGCCGCTTCCGGATTGTCGAAAAACGAATTGCACTGCGTCAATCCCTGCCACAGATGCGCATTGGCGAGTAATAGATGATGCTGGGTATGCTTCGCCAGTTCAATCGCCTCTTGACTGAACTCCAGTGCGCGGCGCGCGTGGCTTCCCGGATCAGCGCCCTCGCCAATCTCTTCTTCCACCTTCGCGTTTTCAATCATGCACTCCAGAATGCGCGCCCGCCCCATCAGTATGTAGTCCTGCTTCCCTCCGCCTAACTCGTACGCCGAGGCCGCTTCTTCCTCAGCGCTCTGAAAATCTCCGCCATCGAGGTGGATGTACGCGGCATTCAAATACACCGTCCCGGTACCGTGATGGTTCGGACGCTGCTGGTAGATGGCCCGGGCGGCCTCCAGGTGCTCCAGCGCTTCGCGGCGTAGCTGGGCCAAGCGGCCACGATAGTCAGGACTGGTTCCGCTAGGCTTGCCTTCGCGGCTTGCCGGCGTCTTCCGGCGCCGCTGGGCGTCGCGGTCGATTCTTTTCTGCAACTGCAGAGCGATCCCGCGCTTGGCGAGCGCCATGTTGGCCAGCGATCGCGCCAGGTTCGGATGCCGCGGATCCCGCTGACCATAATGGCGAATGGCGCTTTCGAAGAACTCCATCGCCTTATCGAAACGGCCTTCCCGGCGCGCCATGCGCCCGTAGAAGGATTGAATGTTGCCCAGCGTCACGTAGTCATCAGTCTCACGCAACGCGTTTTCAGCAGTCTGCGAGACCCGCACCGCTTCTTTCCATTTGCCCTGTTGAAACAGAAGCCAGCTCTCGAGCACTTGCATCACCGCCGCCATCCGCAGGTGTCCCAACGCAAGCGCCAGGTCTTTCCCTTTGCCGGTATAGATCAGGGCTTCGTCATAGTCGCCCCTTCTCCGCAAGCAGCGCCCTTTCCAGTAGTAAACAATGGCCAGTAGAAACCGGTCGTCCAGCTCTTCCCCTAAACTCAGAACGAAGTCAAAATGACCAGTCGCCGTTTCCACTGCCTCTTCTGCCATTGCAGCCATGCCCTCGGCCATGCGCAGGCAGATGTAGTCAGAGATCGAGAGCTTCGACCGCACTCCTGGTTCTAAGTGTTCAAAGCGTTGCAGAAGTTCCCGAAGTGCCGGACCGCTGAATCCGATATCCGTCCATATCGCAAGCTGCGCCAGCAGGCGGGCGGCATTTTCCTGGGAGGGATCGAGCCCGGCAATCAGGTCCTGGTGAAATTGAAGACACGCAATCCCACGCTCGATTTCACGCGCGACAACATGCTCTTGTAACTGCGCGAGAAATCCTGCATCAATTTGCCGGTTGGCGGGAGGTCTGCGTACGCCCATGCCTTGACGTTCTAATCCAATAATTCGTAACTGGCAAGCGTCAGAAACTCCGTAAATTCCCGGTTCGTCGTCAACTCTTCGAGAACTCGCGCGGCCTGCTTCAACTTTTCGTCATGGTTATTGGTGCTGCCCAACTCGGCCGCCCTCTCCCGAATCATCTCTTTCACGAGGTCTTCCGTCACGAGTTTGCCATTTTCAAGATGCGCCCCGTGCTTTACCCACTGCCAAACCTGGGCGCGACAGATCTCCGCGGTCGCCGCATCTTCCATCAGGTTGTAAATCGGAACGCAGCCTGACCCCTGAAGCCACGAATGCAGATACTGTAATCCCACGTCGATGTTCCAGCGCAGTCCTCCCTCAGTGATATCGCCCGTAGGAACCTCAAGCAGGTCTTTCGCCTGGACTGCGGGTGTCCCACGTCTCGCGGTTTTCGAGACGTGGGACGCCTCAGTTGGCGTCTCTCCAGACGAAATCCGGTTAGGTTCGGGCATGTACTTATCGAAAATCTCTTTGGCCACCGGAACCAGCCCCGGATGCGCCACCCAAGTGCCGTCATGACCAGCATGCACCTCGCGAAGTTTGTCGCGCCGCACTTTCTCCAGCGCCTGTTCGTTGGCCGTCGCATCGTTCCGGATCGGTATCTGCGCCGCCATCCCACCCATGGCATGAATACCCCGCCGGTGGCAGGTTTGAATCAGCAGTTCGACGTAGGAACTCAGGAAGTGCCGTTCCATCGTGACCAGCGACCGGTCCGGCAGCACGAATTCCGGATGCGCCCGAAACTTCTTGATGAAACTGAAAATGTAGTCCCAGCGCCCGCAGTTCAGCCCCGCCGAATGTTCGCGCAATTCGTAAAGAATCTCATCCATTTCGAACGCCGCCAGAATGGTTTCGATCAGCACGGTAGCGCGAATCGATCCCCGCGGAATGCCCAGTTCGTCCTGGGCAAAACAGAACACGTCGTTCCACAGCCGCGCCTCCAGATGGCTCTCCAGCTTCGGCAAGTAGAAATAAGGGCCAGTGCCTTTGCCGAGTAAAGTCGCAGCATTATGAAAAAAGAACAGGCCAAAATCAAACAGCGACGCCGAGATCGGCTTTCCCTCCACCAAAAAGTGCCGCTCGTCCAGGTGCCAGCCTCGCGGCCGCACCACCAGCGTGGCCAAATTGGATCCAAGCCGGTACTGCTTTCCCTCCGGACTTTCGTAGTGGATCGTTCCCCGAATCGCGTCCCGTAGATTCTGCTGGCCTTCGATGTTGTTGCTCCAGGTCGGCGAGTTCGAATCCTCAAAGTCGGCCATGAAAACACTGGCTCCCGAGTTCAGCGCGTTGATGATCATCTTGCGATCGACCGGCCCGGTAATTTCCACACGGCGATCCAGCAAATCCTTCGGGATCGGCGCAACCTTCCAATCGCCTTGGCGAATTCCAGCCGTCTCCGGCAGAAAGTCCGGAAACTTGCCATGATCGATCTCCTGCTGTACGGTTCGCCGCCGCGCCAGCAGTTCCTGCCGCCGGGGCTCAAACCGAGCCGCCAATTTCAATAGGAACGCGCGCGCTTCCGGCGTAAGAACACTCGTCTCTGGCTGGGTTGAGGTCTGGCTCTCAGGAGCATCGGTTTGGAGAGAGGTCATGGCATTCATAAGTCAACATCATAGCCATCTGGCGCCGAAAGTCCTGCGCACTAGGTCATTTTGACCCAGTGGTCCTGGACGGACTCCAAGGTTTGTCAGTCAAGAGCGGGTTGGAGTCTACTGCTCTTGGACGCAAAGTCTGTACGCAAATTCTTGAGTGGGGATAATCAGATGACGACTTCGACTTCCAACCGGCACACCAGCAACAGCGACGACACGATCTTTGAGTCGGGGCCCAGCCTCGGTACCTTGATGGTTCTGGACTATCCGTCGTTGATAGGTAATTCCTGGGACGACGAACTATTGCCCTCCGGAGATTAGTACAGGAGCGACGGCGATTTTTTGGTGTCGGAGCCAGCATTTCGGGAAACAATTATCCAGGAGGCGGAAAGTGTTTAGCGCGGAGAACCAGGAAAGCACGATGACTATGATAAAGGCCGGCCAGCAAGTCGCGGCCGCCGAGGAATGGTTCGCGAGCCCCAGATTTGACGGCATCGTCCGTCTCTACTCCCCGCGCCAGGTAGCCGAGCAGCAGGGCACGCTTCCCGGCGACTATACCGTAGCCCGGCAGGCCGCTGAGGGGTTCTACGCGCGGCTGCGCCAGCTTTTCGAACAGCGCCAGCAGATCACTACCTTTGGTCCCTATTCCCCGGGCCAGGCGGTAATGATGAAGCGGATTGGGATGGAAGGCATTTACCTGGGCGGCTGGGCGACGTCCGCCAAGGGATCGGTGGCAGAGGATCCGGGCCCCGATCTGGCCAGCTATCCGCTCAGTCAGGTACCAGACGAGGCCGCCGGACTGGTGCGGGCACTCCTCACCGCCGACAAGAACCAACACTTCACGCGCATGCGCATGACCGAAGAACAGCGCGAGGCCACGCCGGTCATCGACTTTCGCCCTTTCATCATCGCCGACGCCGATACCGGTCATGGCGGAGACGCCCACGTACGTAATCTGATCCGCCGCTTTGCCGAAGTCGGAGTCCCTGGCTACCACATCGAAGACCAGAAACCTGGAGCCAAGAAGTGCGGCCACCAGGGAGGCAAGGTGCTGGTGTCCAGCGACGAACAGATCAAGCGCCTCAACGCCGCCCGCCTGCAACTCGATATCATGCGGGTCCCGGGCATCATCGTGGCTCGGACCGACGCCGAGTCCGCGACCTTCCTCGAGAATCGAACTGACGAGCGCGACCAACCCTTCATCCTCGGCGCCACCAACGTCGACCTGCCCAGCTACAAGGCCGGCTATCTAGCCATCTTGCGGAAGCTCTACGAACTGGGCGTCGAAGAGGTCCGCGGACACATGCTTTTCGCCATGTCCGAGCCCGAGTACGCCGCCGCCTTCGATTGGCTGGAGCGGGCTGGGCTCATGTCGATAATTGCGAAGAGTGCCCCGGCTCTCCGGGAGATGCCGGCCAGCGAGTTCGACGCCGCCCTCGATAAGATCGACACGCGCTATGTGGAAGCCTGGCAGGCGCAGGCAGGAATGAAGACTTATGGTCTGGCGGTCGCCGAGGTGCTGGAGTTCCGCATCGCCGAGGGCGAGCGCTTCGATATGACCGTCGACGAATGGCTGGCGTTCTCCAGGCAGGCTTCTTTCTACGAGGCCCGCGAGCGCGCCAAATCGATGGGCGTCCACGTGATCTGGGATTGCGAACTGCCCAAGACTCCCGAAGGCCTCTATCAGATCCAGGGCGGAATCGATTACGCCATCGCCAAATCGCTGGCTGTGGCTCCCTTCGCCGACATTCTTTGGATGGAAACCAAGACTGCGGATCTCGCGGATGCCGCCAAGTTTGCCCACGCCATTCACGCGCAGTATCCCGACAAGATGCTGGCCTACAACCTCTCACCGTCGTTCAGCTGGGACACCACGGGAATGAACGACGAGCAGATGAAACGCTTCCCCGAGGAACTAGGCAAACTCGGCTTCGTCTTCAACTTCATCACCTACGGTGGCCACCAGATCGACGGCTTGGCCGCCGAGGAGTTCGCGACCGCATTGAAGCAGGACGGAATGCTGGCCCTGGCTCGCTTGCAGCGCAAGTTCCGGCTGCTTGAGTCACCCTATCGCACGCCTCAGACCCTGGTCGGGGGCCCTCGCCTCGACGCCGCCTTAATGGCTTCATCGGGACGCACTGCGGCAACCAAGGCGATGGGCAAGGGGTCAACCCAGTTCCAGCACCTGGTTCAAACCGAGGTCCCGACCAAGCTGCTGGAGGAGTGGCTCGCGGAGTGGAGCAAGCAAAACGACCATGCGGCAAGACTTCGCGTCCGCCTGCGTCCGCACACGGCTGGCTCGGATCTGTTGGAGCTGAGTGTGCTCAGCGAGCCCAGCGGGGAGAAACTCGCCAACGTGGTCTTCGCCTACATCCAGGATCGGCACGGACGCGGCATCCTCTCGATTCGCGACCAGAACACACTCGTCCCGGTGCGCAAGAAGCGCCTGATGACGATAACCCAACTGTTCATGATCCACCGCTACAATGCCAGCTCGGTACACTACGTTACCCCGACCGAGGACAACGAGTTCCAGACACAAAGGATGAAGAGCGTAGGGATCTTTTCGGATGTGCATACCGAGATTGGCCAGATCATCGTCGCGCAAGTCAGCAAGGAACGCGTCGCCGAACTGCTTCAGCCTGACCGAGTACTTCTTTTGGAGATGATCCGCAAGACGACGCCCGCGTTGCAAAGCCAGATAGCCGGCGTCGAGGCACCCGACGAACTGATGCCCTCGGGAGACTAGGAACCTCAGATGGAGAGCCGGGCGTCCCCGCCCGGCTGGACTTCAAACTCTCAGGCGGGTTGGGCTGCTCTTGATCGCTCCCGCTTGCCTTCGCGAAGTTGCGCGGCCGTAAAGGAGCAGCCGCAAGTGCTGCATCTCCAGCTCGTGAATGCGCTGCTCACCAGACTTGGCCCATCCGTGTTTGTCTGGGGCTGGTTCACACGCACTGCCAGAACCAGCTCACCACCGCATTCCGAACATTCACGTTTTTGCATAGCGAGACCTGATACCGAAGACCTTAGGCGCTAACCCGTACCGATACTAACTCTGGATTACAGTGGGAATTCTGCATCGACTTAACCGCATCTTCCGCTGTAAATCTCCCCATGATCAGGGCCAGCTTACGGTTGGTTGTCGTCTGGATGGGGAGCCGGTCAATCCGCAGCACGTATTGAGGAGCGTGAGTGCCGCGATTCACTTTCACAACAAACTTGATGTTTTTCATGGTTCCTTTCTGTTCTATCGATCTAACAAGAAAGTTCTGACAAGAAACGAGACGACGAACAGAAAAGGAGGCGACTATGGAATCCGCTCTCTGTTCTCTCACTTACATTTGCAGTCGAAAACCAGGCCTTGGCTCGGCATCGGCCAAGGCGCCGAGCGTTTCTCGCTGGTAGCGTAAACCACTGATCGGCTTGGGTTTGGCGTCGGAAAAATCCCCAGCCGATCAACCATCGTTATGACTCGGACTTCGCCTCAGAGCATCGAAGAGGAGGCAATTTTCAGATAGGCTTTCAGAGGACCTGAAACAGTAAGTGTAAGATTGTTTGCTCTATACTGATGTTAGGCTTCGGCGCGGGCATTGTCAAGGAACTAACCCCCCGTCGTCCACACTGTCGTGCGCACTGCAAACACCGTCGAGGTTATCGCCCCCGCAACTTGCACCCTGCAAAGGTTGGCAGCCCGGCAGGGATTCGAACCCCGATACGCAGCTCCAGAGGCTGCAGTCCTACCGTTGAACGACCGGGCTATACCAGAATTCTAAATCATTTTGCAGGGACTGCAAAATGACGCGCCGCAAAACCAGTGCGCGCTCGTCCCGCACACACGCGAATCTTATGACACTCGCGATAGAATCTCTGGCAGTGGTTCGAGGAATCGCAATGACAATGACAACAACAATGACCAGCAGCGGAAGTTTCCCAGCAACTTTCTCAGAAACTATGCCAGTTGACACCGGTTACGCCGAGATGGCCCGCCGTCCCCTCGAGCCCGAGCAGTGTGCTCTCATCGTCGTCGACATCCAGGAGAAATTACTCCCACCCATCTGGGAGAAAGAGCGGTTCGTCCGCAACGCGCAGTTGCTGATTCGCCTGGCTGGAATCCTCAAGATCCCCTCGCTGGTAACGGTTCAATACGCAAAAGGGTTGGGCAACACCGTGCCCGAGGTCGCGTCCCTGCTGCCAGACAGTCCGCCCATCGACAAGCTGACGTTCTCCTGCTTTGGCAGCGACGTGTTCTGCTCCTTGCTTAAGCGCTTGCCGGGCCAGCGTACGACCGTACTGCTGTGCGGCATGGAAACCCATATCTGCGTAATGCAGACTGCGCTGGGAGCCTTGCGTGAGGGCTATCTGGTGCATGTAGCTTCCGATGCGGTCAGTTCGCGCACAGAATTAAACTGGAGGATCGGTCTCGACCGCATGCGAGCCGCCGGAGCCATTCTCTCCTCGACCGAAATGATGATCTATGAACTACTGCGCTCATCAGGCGCACCCGCGTTCCGAGAACTGCTGCCCTATTTGAAGGGTTAAGAAAGCTTTTCACCACAGAGTCGCAGAGGAAAGCGATTCTTTGCTTTTTCTTGTTCTAGCTTTTCTCTGTGACTCTGTGTCTCTGTGGTGAATTGACCTTGTAGGCCCTATCCGGCCGACGTCTCTTTCTGCTTCACCCGCACCACCGTGATCTTCGAGAACCCCTCCTCAAACGTCGGAGGCTTCAACTTGCCCGCCATCTTGCGCATGATATCTTCCGGGACCGCCCGCCCACGCCGCGCGTGCCGCTCCAGGCAAACTTCCAGCGGAACATCGAAGAACACCCCCTGCACATCGTAACCGTAATCCTTGGCCAGCTTGATCCAGCTATTGCGGTCGTGCGGCGTAAGGTTGGTCGCATCCACATAATTCATGGGACGCCGCGCAATCAGCCTAGCCTTCAGCATCGATCGCAAATTGGAAAACACCAGATCCTGAAAGCGCTGCTCCTGCGCGTCATCGAAAAGAAGCTCGCGCAGCAGATCGCTCGAAAGCGGATGAATGTTGTGCCGTTTGAACCATGAACTCTTGCCCGATCCCGGCAACCCGATCGCCAGCACCACTGTTCCTTTGCTGGCGCGCACGGGAGCAGGTGCAACTTTAGCCGGTGTCTTCGCGGCAACCGCTGGCTCCGGGGCGGATGCTTCCGCAGTCGATGCTTCTGGCACGGGCGCTTCCGCCGTCGATGTGTCGGCCGCAGGCGCAGCCACCGCTGGTCGCGGACGCGATCCACCACGCCCTCCGCGGCCACGGCGGCGGGACGTGCGCGGTCTCGCTTCACTTGAAGCAGGTGCCGCATCCGGTGCCGCATCCGGCTCGGGTACCGGCTCCGCCCTCGCCGGACGCGACTCGACTACGGGAGCCTCGGCTGGAGCCTCGACCGCCGCCGGCTCGTTATCATAGAACCTCGGCTGCAAAGGCTCCGGTGCCTTGGTTGCTTCCTTGCTGGAGGTGTTTCCGGGTTTCTTGCGACGCTTCAAGCGTTCGCTCATCCATTTACGCATATAGCAGCTTGTAGCACACCAGCGCATGTCGGAGCAATCATTGAGATCGGGTCATCTGACTATCGGGTCATCGGGCCATCGAAAATCAAAGGCATTTGACTTTCGATCACCCGATGACCCGATCACCCGATGGCCCGATTACAATAGCCTCCAAGGTCAATCCATGAACCCAACTCATCCCGAATCTCTCCCGGTTGCCGCCGCACAACTTCCCGCCGTACCCTTGACGCTTGAAGGCTACGCCACGCTTCATCAGATGATGCGCTTCCGCTGGACCGCATGGCGCGCCCTCGCCGAAAGCGCCCGTCACGAGATCGCCGCCGAAGCCGCCAGCCTGCTGGCCGCGATGGAAGCGAAAGCCGATGGCCAGTCTGCCCTGTTCTCATTGCTCGGCCACAAAGGCGACCTGATGCTCGTCCACTTCCGCGAGACCTTCGACCAGCTCAATCAAGCCGAACTCGACCTGGCGCGGCTCCGGCTCCACGACTTCCTCGATCCCACAACTTCCTACCTATCGGTGATTGAGCTAGGGCTCTACGAATCGTCGCTGAAGACCTATAAGGCGCTCGCTGATCGCGGCGTAGAACCACACTCGGAGGAGTGGAAAAAGTCCATCCAGGAAACCATCGCGCGCCAGAAAGAGGCGATGAAGCCGCGCCTCTTTCCCGCGATGCCGCCGAATCGCTACATTTGTTTTTATCCCATGGACCGCCGCCGCGGCGAAGACAAGAACTGGTACACGCTTCCCATGGAAGAGCGCCAGCGCCAGATGAACGAACACGGCATGGTAGGTCGCCGCTATGCCGGAGAAGTAAAACAGATCATCACCGGATCCATCGGCTTCGACGATTGGGAGTGGGGCGTCGACCTCTTCGCCGACGATCCCCTGGTGTTCAAGAAGTTGATCTACGAGATGCGTTTCGACCACGTAAGCGCCGTCTACGCGCTCTTCGGAACTTTTTACGTAGGATTGCGCTGCCCCGCCAACCGCCTGCAAGACTTGCTGGAAGGAAACGCGCCATAGGAAGCCGGTTGCCGCCATCGTGTCCCCCAGTTCGGGCATAAATCTACGCTGTCATCCTGAGCGAAGCGAAGGACCTCTGCATTCTGCTGGCGCGGCCAGGTGCATGGATCCTCCGCTTCGCTCAGGATGACAATCTTCCGTCGGACCCGGTTTACTTTCGGCGGTGCGCTT
>Ga0074045_10000169_pt1 | contig 59956 bp, 54 predicted proteins | sample BogForMeECP23OM2_FD_94442 | JGI IMG/M metagenome (GOLD analysis project Ga0074045, IMG submission 94442) | Bog forest soil microbial communities from Calvert Island, British Columbia, Canada - Bog Forest MetaG ECP23OM2 | ecosystem: Environmental > Terrestrial > Soil > Wetlands ... | reverse complement strand
CCACTGATTCCGGAGCATTCCGGCCACTCTGAAAGGTCTTAACCCCGCCTGAAGAAAGCATAGCCTCGCTTGATAATTTAATAACCGAACAACCATTGTTTCCTCTTGAGTATCAAATTCAGGGAGGAAAATGGGGACACATCCCTTTTTCCTATTGTCACTTTTGTTTCTTTTTTCGGTAATTGGGATGTGTCCCCATTTTTCTTACTGATGCCGAAAGATCATTTCCATTTCTCATTGTATTTTGGTTTTGTGCGGGAAATAATGGTTTGTTCCTTCTTTTGCGCTTCCTGAATTGAGGGGACCTGTTCAATCTGGACTTTGGCTCCAGGGATTTTGCCTGCGGATAGATGTTCCTGAATACGCTCTTGCACCCGTCCACGCTTAGCAATTCCAACATAGTTTGTCTTCCCTGCATCGGTCAGAATTTTATAGACCACAGGCTTGTTATTCGGAAGGTTTGACGCACCAGCTTGATTGAAACCTACAGTCTTACGAGACATATTATGTCTCCTATCTTGACAATTGATTTTCTTGCACGGGGGGACTTTCGCCTGTTCATAAAAACGGTTGACCACGACAGGCCCGCGCCTGAACGCTTCGCTCACATCGCTAGGTACCTCATAGCTTTGCGCGTCCCGCTCCGCTTCAACTGACAGAGGGAATTTCTTTTTCGTAATATGCCCGTTCATTTCTTGTCGCTTTTCTTGCCGATATTATCCGGATCATTTCATCATCGGCAGCTTCATACTGTTTAATTATACACACAACTAATAACAGTTTGCCATCTCTTGTCATCCCGATGACGAGCCACCGTTCTTCCTCGTTAGTAGTATAACGTTTATCGAGGACCGAAACGTTTGGCGCATAGAAAACATCTGCAGCTTCGTCAAAAGTGACGCCATGCTTCTTGAAGTTTGTCTTAGCTTTATGTGGATCCCAATCAAATCTGAAGCTCACTGCCAACTATAACTTACATACAATGCTTCGTGCAATATAAGGATAATAAAATCACGCGCAGGGAGGTCGCCAATCGGAAATGCCGGCGTTGATTGTAACAAATAACCTTCATTGCTGGACCGCCGATGTCCAGGCAAGGTTCCTGTGAGGAACGAGTGAGTCGTGAGCTTTAGGATTTTTTTTTCTGAAGCTGAGCAGGCGTTACGTGGATGCCTTTAACTGCCGAAGAGGTTATGACGTTTGCCAGTAGCGAAGCCTAATAATATTTCGGCTCTTTTAAATACGGATTCGTATCCTTTAAGGACTTCCTTTTCATATTTTATTATACAATATTTAATTTAGCATATGAACAGAAATAGTATAACAAAGAGGAGAAGGCAACACATACTCGATGCTCCATCTCCGAGAAAATCTGATGTATAATGCGAAGAAATTGTTCAGACCGGATGGTTCTAAAGCCCCGCCACCAGTGTATACAGCGCAGGGTACTCATCCCTGGCCAGGGCCGTCTCTTCCTTCAGCATTCTCAAAGCTTCGGGAACATGCTTCAGAAAATATTTTTTCCCCTTTACTGAAGAAAGGAAGCCGTATGCGCCCAAGGCTTGCATGTGTCGCTGCAGACGGCAGGGCAGAATCGTCTCGCGGAACTTATCGACATCGAACCCTGTGTCTCCGGCATGCATACAGTCGATATAATATTCGACAAGGCGGGTCCGCATTGCGTCATCCAGCCGAAAGTACGGGTCCCATAGGAGCGAAACCACATCATAAGCAGGGGGGGCCATACGTGCGCCCTGATAGTCTATAAGCCTCGGCGTTTCCGGCTGCACGACCATAATATTCTGTGACTGAAAGTCACGGTGAATAACTGTCTTTGGAAACGCATCGACTTTCAGGGCCAGGCGGCTGAATTCATCCTCCAATACCTGATAATTATGTGGGGACATCCCCCTCAGACCCTCTGCAAATCTTTCAATAAAATATGCCGTCTCCCAGCGCAGATGGCCATAATCAAAGACCCTGTTCGCAAGGAGCCGGCATTCGGCAACATGACCGGTTATCGTGCTATGCAGCATTACCAGAATATCAAGCGCCCCCCTGTACAGCTTCTCCACCTGGCTGCCGTCACGTGGACACTTCAACCAGGTATAGAGAGACATATCTCCGAGGTCTTCGAAAAGGGCAACGGCCCTTTCAGGCTCCGCGCTGATAAGCCCCGGCACAGGGAGCGCGAATTTTCGAAAAAAGCGGGTATATTCGATATGCCGCGTGAAATCCGGATCACCCTCGGCACACTGCATAAGCACTGCGGTTTTCCCTTCTCTCCGGACTCTTAAATATTTCCTGTCGGAACCGCCGATCCCAATAGGCGTTCCGCCGTCACCTGAGGACGCCCCTGTCCCGGTTTCGACAAAGGAGAGAACAAAATGCGGACCTATAATACAGTTCTCATAAGTGCCCTGACCGGGCCTGCTCCCAGGCAGCACAATACAGTTCCGGAGAGAAACTCCCTGTTTGATACTGCATCCCTTTTCGACTGCATTATAACCGCTGAAGAAAGCCTCGGCACAGCCCGCAGCACCGGCATGAAAATAGAGGGTCTCGCCGGCAACTCTTAATGCATTAATAACAGCGGAAGCGTATGCAGCCGGCGTCCCTACATCGGCCCAGTAGGACCCTGTGACATCCATAGTGCCGGTCCTGCACCCGAACGCCGCGGCGTTCATCCAGGCGTCGACAACACTCGATTTCCCTTCAGGGAGAAACTTTAGGAAGGCCCTGTCATATACGGCAATGCCGGTGTAGGCCACCAAACGATCTATCGCAGGACCCGGCCCCGGCAGGCCTGCCTTCCCCGCTACTCCTTTCAGATTGCCGTCGCTGTCCACCGCAACAGTATTAAAACAGGGACAATCGCGGACGGCAAGCGTCAGCATATTCCCTGAGGCAGCGTGGTACTCCAGCAGCTTTGTTAAATCAAAGTCAGCAAGGATATCGGAATTGTGAACAAGAAATACGCTGCTCTCAGACAGAAACGATTCAGCGTTCTTCAACGCGCCACCCGTATCCAGTATCTGGTCCTCGGGGAAAAAAAACACATTGCTTTTATAAGGTGATTTCTCTACCCATTCTTTGATCGGGCCTTTTTTATGGTGCAAATTGATGCCGATGTGATGCACCGCCAGCCGGGAGAGTTTTTCGAGCACATGCCCCAGCACCGGTTTGCCGAGTACCGGAAGGAGCGGCTTTGGGAGATAGTCGCTGATCGGTCTCATTCGCTCGCCAAAACCTGCAGCGGGGACAAAACAGCGGATATCTTTATGCATAAAGCAAAAATCTTCTTCGCACATTCTTCTGAAAGCTATGGCACTGTTCTCTCCACCACGCCTCCATCCGGTCGAGGCGTTCTCCTTTTTCTATATCATGCCTGAGCCTTTCCGTTCCTGCCAAAATATCGATGGGCATTTTCTCCGTCTCATACTCGTATGGAGGCTGCTTCCAGAGGAAATCTTTCGGGTAAAGCTCGAGTATAGACATGATGACGGCAACTCCTGTTTTGAACGGCCTGAACCGTTCCCTGCCGGTAATATGAATCTGAGCCCCTCCGCAGAGCGAGCCTGCATGCTTTTGAAAGGCCGGCTTAAAGTACATCGGCCTGAATACTACGCCGGGCAGTTTATATGCAATGAGCTTTTTGACAAGTCTGCCGGGATCTATATAGGGGGCCCCAAAAATCTCGAATGGGCGCGTAGTGCCGCGTCCTTCACTAATCATGGTCCCTTCCAGAAGGCAAATTCCGGGATACACAGACGCGGTATCTATTGCAGGCATGTTTGGTGAAGGCAAAACCCAGGGCAGTTTCGTACTGTCAAACCACATTTTTCTCTTCCAGCCCTGCATGGGAACAACGTGCAATTCAAGACCCGGATAAAAGGATTCTTTCAGATATGATGCAATTTCCCCCACGCTCATGCCATGGCGTACAGGAAGCGCCCGTTGTCCGACAAATGATGCGTATTGCTCCCCGAGCACCGGACCCTCCACAAGCGCGCCGCCGATGGGATTGGGCCTGTCGAGGACCACTACCGGTTTGCCGGCCTCAAGACAGGACTGCATGCAGAGTTCCATAGTCCAAATAAAAGTATAGTAGCGCGAACCGATATCCTGTAAATCGATAACCATTACGTCGAGGCCTTCCAGCATCGACGGCTCAGGCTTCCTTGTGTGGCCGTAGAGACTGAAAACAGGCAATCCCGTGCGCCCGTCCCTGAAGCCTTCCCATTCAACCATATTATCCTGTGTCTCACCATGGATACCGTGCTGGGGGCCGAAAAGAACATTCAGTGTGAGCTTGCGTGATCGCAATAAGAGGTCTGCAGCATGCTCCAGTTTCCTGTTCACTGAAGCGGGGTGTGCAAGGAGCCCTGCCCTCGCTCCCGTTAATCCTTTCGGCCACCTCTTCTCAAAACTGTCAAGACCGGTAAGCACAGGCATAACAGGTATTCTCCTCTAAAGTTGAATTCATTAATGATAGTCGGAATAATACCTGTCGCGCAAGTACCCTCTGCAACACAATAGGGCAAACGTACCATGTCATTTCGAACCTCTCCCTCCTGTCATTTCGACCGGAGGGAGAATTCTTTTATAGTGCAGGCAGTTAAGATTTCCCGCTGCGCTCGAAATGACAGACCGGGGGGTACTCCAATGAATATCGCTAATAAAATACTCAGTGCTCCTTTTCATAAATACGGTGTCGTATCGAGAGCGTCGATGCGCCGTTAGTGCGTTCGCCCTGGTTTTTGCAGAGATGCACAAGTGACATATATATGCTATATTTTAGGCGGATAGGGTTGCAATGAAGTGCGGAATAACGAAAAGACGCCTATTGAATGGAGAACTGACATGATTAATACTGATCAGGAGAGAAAGTCTTTAAGCGATGCAATCCTTAAAGGGGAAAGAGAACTGGCGAACACCCTGCTGGACGATTATGCGAGATCGAGCGACTATCGTACAGCAATGAATGACGTTCTGGAACCGGTTCTTAAAGAAATAGGTGAAAGCTGGGCCAGGGAGAATCTCTCTCTCGCTCAGGGATATGTAGCCGGAAAAGTAACAGAGGACCTGCTTCTTAAAATCAGCGATGAGGATAAAAATGCGGCCGTCAAACAGATTATTAAAGGGCCGGTAGTTGTTGGGAATATTGAAGACGACTATCACTCCTTAGGGAGAAAGCTGGTTTCTATCTGCCTGCAATCGGCCGGCTGGATTGTATATGATCTTGGGAATGATGTAACTGCAAAGGAGTTTGTGGACAAAGCAGTTGAAACAAGCGCGCGTGTGATCGGCGTTTCGGCAATGATGTATTCCACTGCCGGGAATATCAGAAAAGTCCGCGATGAACTCGACAGGCTAAACCTCACAGGCAGAATACAGCTTGCTGTAGGGGGTGCGGTTTTTAAACTCAGACCTGAGCTAACATATGAAGTAGGGGGCGATGGAACAGCGGCTAACGGCTTTCAGGCGCCCCGGTTGTTTGAAAAGTTATGGGAAGAGTCGCTTAGGGAGACGCCGTTATGACAAGCATGGAACGTGTCCTTGCAGCATTGCACGGCACAAACTCCGACAGGCCGGCCTTTACCATGACCCTGAGCCTCTATGGGGCAAAACTGACGGGCTGTCCCCTGCCCGAATATTACACAGTTCCGCAAAGATATGCGGAGGGACAGTCAGCTGTTGCTGAACAATGCAGGCCTGATATCATCTTCACGCCCTTTGCCTTTGCACTGGAGGCCCGGGCCTTTGGAAGCGAAATCGTCTTCCTTGCGAAAGACCCTCCCAACGTAAAGAAGCCGTTCATACGGAATCCGAAGGACATCGGAAATATAAGAGTGCCTGATATCGGGCGACAGGAAGGACTGCTCTATCTCCATACAGCGGCAAGACTCCTTGCAGACCACTTCAGGGGAACCGTCCCCATCTGCGGGATACTCACGTCGCCTATGGACCTTCCAGCGATCATAATGGGAGTGGAGGGCTGGCTTGAAATACTTCTCTTCGACCGGGATAAGACGAAAGAAATTATCTCCCTGATGTCTGAATACTTCGTGGGCATGGCGAACAGCATGTTTGACAGCGGGATCAATTTTCTTGCCCTGCCCATGATGTTCTCTAATCCGCAGCTCGCTTTTGAAAAAACGATCGGGGAGGTAATCGTTCCGGCATTGTCTGAAATGTTTGGTAAGCTTAAGGGCCCGATAGTTTTCCATCATGGAGGAAATCCGATAGCTGGATATCTGCAGCATTACCTCAACCTGCCCAATATAGGCGCTTTTGTGCTTGATTCACGGGACGACTTTTCAGAGGCGCGAAGGAAAGTTGGAGAAAACGTGCTTCTTCTGGGCAATCTTGACGGGCCCTCTCTGGGGAAGATCAGCCCTGCAGGTGCGGTTGAAAAAGCTCGTAAGATTCTTGAGGACAGGAAGGGCGACAGGCATTTCATCTTTGCCACTTCGGCCGCGGACGTGGCCTGGGACACCCCCATGGAAACCATCACGGGGATATATGATCTAATACAGCACTACGGAGCATAAATTCAGGACATGACGGATAAAAAAATCATATGTCTCGCCTGCGGGGTGTTCAGGAGGGAGCTTGAAGCTCTCTCCAGGCATGGGAGGCTTGATTGCGACACCATCACCCTTGAATCCATGCTGCACATGAAGCCTGCCAAGCTTGAGCAGGAGATGGGCCGGGTCATTGAGGCGGGACAAAACGACAAATTTCTGCTCCTCTATGGTGACTGTCACCCCCGTATGCACGAGCTGCAAGTCAGGGAAAATGTGTCAAAGGTGGACGGAATCAATTGCTGCGATATACTGCTCGGCAGAGAGGCATACAGGAGACTGCAAAAAGACCAGGCCTTTATCTTCCTGCCGGAATGGACGCTGCGGTGGCGGGAAATTTTTACTCATGAATTCGGGTTCGGAAACCATGAGTTAGCGCAGGCCTTCATGAAGGAGCACAGAAAGCGGCTGGTGTATGTTGATACCGGCGTTATGCCTGTGCCTGATAAAACACTTCATGATATCTCCGAATTTCTCGGTATGCCGGTTGAGACACTGCATATATCTCTCGAAAACCTGCAGCAGGGTATAGACAAGTCCCTGCTGAAATTCAGAGTGCACGATCAGAATGATAAATAATAAGAATAATAATCACGCTTCCCAGGTTCTGCTGAGTGATTTAGTAGAAAACATCCTGAAATATTCCGACAACCCGGGGGAGTGCGCCAAGTATGTAACAGACCTGATTAGAGAACTTGTCGGAGTCCGAATCGTAGCGCTTGTTGAACATGTGCCCGGACAGTCAGGGGGCGAGTATCAGCTTATTAACCTCTCCCCTTCCCGAAAGCGGGCGGATTGGTACCGGCCCGAAATACAAAAATTTGTCTCCCTGGCCGCCAAATGTGAAACCCCGTGTTTGTTCGACCCCATGCCCGACCCTGAAGCTGAGTCCCTGTCTGCCATCGATAAGGGAAAAACCTTTGTTGTACCCCTGCTGGCCGGTTCCCAAAAGGTAGGCATGATAGTCCTGATCGGCATGATAGATCCTGTAGGGGCAAAGGAAATACTGGCCACCCTTGCCAGTATTTCAGGGGTCATTGCGCTGATTATTAGAAATTCTCTTCTTTTCCGGAACATGGAAAATCTTGTTGAAATGAGAACACGGGAATTTATAAAGAGTGAAAGACTCTTTCGGGCACTGTTTGAGCAGGCAAGCGACGGTATTTGCTTTCTCGATGCCGCGGGCAAGGTCATCTCGGTCAACGAATCGTTTGCGCGTATGCACGGCTACACAGTAGAGGAAATGCTGCGTCTGGGGTTGGAGAGACTGGATGTTGATGGGACAGGCCCTGTTCCGGAACGCATGCGGCGGGTCATGGCTGGTGAAACCCTGACATTCGAGGCGGAACACTTTCACAAGAACGGACACATCTTCCTGCTGGAGGTGACCACAAATCTCATTTCGGTGGGTAATGAGCAACTGATTATCGCCACGCATCGCGACATCACCGAACGCAACAAAACAGAAGCGGAACTAAGGATAAAGCAGCATCAACTGGAAGAACTAAATGCAACCCTCGAACAAAGAGTGCAGGAAGAAATAGCTTCTCGCCAGGAAAAAGAACAACTGCTGTTCCAGCAGTCCAGGATGGCGGCCATGGGGGAGATGATAGGCGCAATAGCCCACCAGTGGCGGCAGCCTCTTAATGTCACAGGCCTCATCATTCAAAACCTGCAGATGGCATATGAATATGGCGAGCTGGATAAGGAGCGGTTCAGGAGCGCTGTCGGCACGGCCATGTGGCAGATCAATTTCATGTCGAAGACCATCGATGATTTCCGCAATTTCTTCAAGCCCTCCAAGGGAAAGGAAATTTTTGAGGTAAGGAAGGTAGTGGATGAGACCATCTCTCTTGTGAATGCCCAGCTTCAGAACAACTATATTGATGTTGAAATCACCGCCGATAAAGAAGGTCTGGTTATCGATGGGTATCCAAATGAGTTCAAACATGTCCTTTTGAATCTCATCAATAATGCAAAGGATGCCATTTTAGCGCGGGAAGCAAAAGAGAATTGCCGGTCCAAAATAACTATTACTATATCGGAAAAAGCTGAGAAAGTTATACTAAAGATACGGGATACGGGGGGCGGCATACCGGAGGGCATAATGAACAAGATATTTGATCCTTATTTCAGCACGAAAGAGGCAGGGGCGGGGACGGGCATAGGATTGTACATATCTAAAACCATGATAGAGAGAAACATGGGTGGACGGCTTACGGCCCGAAACTGGAAGGAAGGGGCGGAATTCAGGATAGAGGTATAAAATGGAAACCAGGAAATTGGAAGTCACCGTATTGTTTGTCGAGGATGATCCGAATGCAAGAGAGGCCGCCGGTGAGATACTGAAGAGGGTTGTTCAGGCCGTATATGTGGCGGAGAACGGGAAGGAGGGACTGGAAGCATTTAATAAATACAATCCCGACATAGTCATAACCGACATCAGAATGCCCGTCATGAGCGGTTTGGATATGGCGAGAAAAATAAGAGAGGAAAGCAGCGATAAGCAGATCATTGTAACAACTTCCCATAGCGATACGGACTATTTTCTCGCAGCAATAGACATCGCTGTCGACCAATATATTTTAAAACCTGTACAAAGAGACAAACTCATTGCAGCAGTAAGTAAATGCGCTGATTACGTACTTCGCAAAAGAGAGATTCAGAGCTATAATGAGGAGCGCGAGAAACTGATACTCGAACTTAAGGAAGCCAATGCAAAAGTGAAAACATTGAGCGGTTATCTCCCTATTTGCGCCTCCTGCAAGAAAATTCGTGATGACAAAGGGTATTGGGAGCAGATAGAAACCTATATCAGCGAACATTCCGATGCCGTGTTCAGCCATGCAATCTGTCCCGAATGCGGGAAAAAACTGTATCCTAAATATTACGACAAAATATGGGGGGAAGGAGACAAATAACAAACTATGCTTTTTTACCCGGCGCCTATTGCAGTGCGTTATAAATCGCTTGTCGTTGCGCTGGAAACAAACGATCTTTGTTCTTTTGTTTTTATTGCAGTGTGCGTGTTTTCCCTGCAAACCTGGAAGGGCCGAGCACATGACTGATATGAGCATCGATTATATCCAAGAGTTCTTCCACAAGATGTCCCGGCGCATTGACCCTGTCGATGGCCGAGGGGTCCCACTTAACAAGGCTCTCGTGAAATCTCAGGGCGCTGTGCGAAAGGCGAACGAACTTGCCCTCGCCGGTAAAACACCGGCTGCAGATAACCGTACCATGGGGGACATAAAAATTATGATATACGGCCTGTCCTGCACTGGATGCTCCACTACCGGTCCCCTGAAAAGTCTCCCGACTTTTCAGGGGACCGGTGAGCGTTCCGCATTTTCCGCATGCCGCCAGACTCGGCGCGTAGCCCGCCGACTGCAGCAACCTCATTTTATAAAAAAGATAGAAGAGTTTTTTGTCGGCATTGGATTCCAGCAATGTCATCATATGCAGGAGCAGCTTGAAAATCTCAGCGGCAGGCTCCCTTTCAGGAAGTAAATTCAGGCACAATTCCAATATCTCGGATACATTAAGCAGACGTTTAAAATCACAGCGCAATACATGAAATGGCTTTATAATATCCGATTGAGTCAGCCGCGGGAGACTGGCTTCTTCCTTGCCGAAGAACGAAATCCTCGCATAGGTAAGCGGTTCAAGACTGCTGCCGAATCTGCTCCTGACTTTTCGCGGGCTCTTTGCAAAGGCCCTTAACAATCCGTAATCGGGAGTCAGATAGGTAACAATGAGGTCGGCTTCCCCGAAAACACTATTTTTGAGAACGATGCCGCACGTCCGCTTTAACATCTCAAAAAAATAGGCGATAGGCAATAGGCAATGGGTTATGGGAAAAAACCAAATGCATAAGATAAAGAGCAGACAAAACAGAACGAGAATTTTTTTCTTTTCCTATCACCTATTGCCCATTGCCTATTGCCTGCATTACATGATGTTGCCGAAGTCTTCCGGCCTAAGATTCTTGAGCCATTCCTCAAGCTCATCAGCCCTTCGGACCTCAAGCACACGCTCTTCAATGAAAATGGGGGCCTGCACTCTGAGCGCAACAGCAACTGCGTCAGACGGTCGCGAGTCAATTGATACCTCTTTTTTGCCGTTATCTGCATATATCAGGGCATAATAGGTGTTATCGACAATTTCAGTAATAACAATTCTCGTTACCTTAGAATTCAGCCCGTCAAAAACATTTTTAATCAGGTCATGCGTGAGCGGCCTTGGGGTAATGACTTTACCGAGGGCCAGGGCTATCGCATCGGCCTCAGGCTTCCCGATCCAGATCGGGAGCGTTTCATTACCGTCCACTTGCTGCAATAGCAGGATATACATGCCGCTCCGAGGATCAAAAAGAAGACCCTCAACCTTCATCTGAATAAACATTATTTAAACCCCAGTTCACTTAACATCAAGTTATTACTGCGCCAATCTTTCCTGACCTTTACCCACAACTCCAAAAAAACTTTTGCTCCCAGCAATTGCTCTATTTCGATGCGCGCAGCAGTCCCAATGGCCTTTAATCTGGCGCCTTCTTTTCCTATTATTATACCCTTTTGCCCTTTTCTTTCAACATAAATATTAATGGTGATAAAAATTACGCCGTCTTTCCGCTCGGACCACTGTACAACTTCGGCAGCCGTTGCATGAGGGATCTCTTCCCCGGTCTGCTGCATGACCTTTTCCCTGACCACCTCAGCGACCATGAACCGCTCTATCTGATCAGTCACGATGTCATCAGGATAGTATTTTGGTCCCTCGGGGAGATACTGCACGACATTGTTCAGAAGGAGGTCGACGCCGTCCCCCTTGAGTGCTGAGACAGGGATTATTTCCCTGAAGGGATAAAGACTGCTGTATGCCTCGATAACAGGAAGCACCTGGGGCTTCTTTTTCGTATCAATCTTATTTATGACCAGGAAGGCCGGCTTCCCCAGGTCATGCAACATCTTTATTATAAATTTATCGCCGGGGCCCGGCAGCTCAGGCTCTGCCATGAACAAAATAAGGTCGACTTCAGCAGCCGCCCCGCGGGCCTCCCTCACAATAATTTCTCCAAGTTTGTGCTTCGGCCTGTGGATGCCGGGGGTATCAACAAAGATTATCTGGGCCTCAGGCAGCGACTTTATCCCTATAAGCCGGTTCCGGGTTGTCTGGGGTTTAGGTGTTACAATTGAAACCTTTTCTCCGAGAATGGAGTTGAGCAGAGTAGATTTGCCGACATTCGGCCTCCCGGTTAGGGACACATATCCTGAACGGAACTTATCCACCATCCTATTTCAGTTTGGCTAAAGCATCCATCATGCGCTCAAGTCCTTTTTTTATGATATCCATTGATGTCGCATATGATAACCTGATATAGTTGTCATCACCAAAGGCCTCACCATGAACAAGGGCAATATTCGCCTCTTCCAGCAGATAAGTCGCCATATCAAGTGATGAATTTATCAGTCTTGTGCCCACTCCCCTCCCGTAAAACTTTGAAACGTTCGGAAAGGCATAAAAAGCGCCGTTGGGATTCAGACAGCTGATACCCTCAATGGCATTCAGGCCGTCGACAAGGACTTTTCTCCTCCTGTCGAATTCGGTCCGCATAACGGAAGTGAAATCCTGGGGCCCTGTAAGGGCCGCAACAGCGGCCTTCTGTGATATAGAAGCAGGATTTGAGGTGGACTGACTCTGTATGTTGGTCATGGCCTTGATAATTTCCCCTGGCCCGGCAGTGTATCCTACCCTCCAGCCGGTCATGGCATGAGATTTGGAAAGCCCGTTAACAACAATGGTCCTTTTTTTGATCTCGCTGCCCAATGAGGCAAGGCTCACATGCCGTGTGCCGTCATATACAAGTTTCTCGTAGATTTCGTCTGAAATGACGAAGATGTTCCGTTTAACCGCTATCCCGGCAATTGCCTCGAGCGCTTTCTGATCATAAGCAGACCCTGTCGGATTCGAAGGAGAATTGAGTATAAGCGCCTTGGTCCTGCCTGTTATATTCGCTTCAAGCTCCCCGGGGCGCAGTATGAAATTGTCTCCCTCATATGTGGGAACAAATACAGGTACAGCGTCATTAAGAAGGGCCTGATCAGGGTAGGAGACCCAGTAAGGAACAGGTATAATAATCTCATCCCCCGGATTAAACAGCGCTTGCGCAATATTATACAGGCTGTGTTTTGCACCGCACGATACAATAACCTCTTCCTTTGAATAGTCGAGATTATTGTCGACAGCAAGCTTTTTTGTGATGGCCTCTTTAAGCTCATCAATGCCGCCGACCGCGGTATATTTTGTAAAACCATCCCTTATAGCTCTGACAGCGGCTTCTTTCACATGTTCGGGAGTATCGAAATCGGGCTCCCCGACACCGAAATTAAGCACGTCGATACCACGGGCCTTCATGGACTTGGCCTTGGCATCTATGGCCAGGGTTGCCGACGGCTTAATTCTTTGTGTTCTATCAGAAAGCATGAATATGTATCCTCCTAACAAAAATAAACGTACTCTTAATTATAGCTTATTTCCAGCTTTCAGTTCTTACGGTCTCAAATGTGTCTCAGTTTGAAATTTTAAGCTATAGATAAGGTTTGTCCGATATGTCATAAGAAAATATGCCTAAAGGACCACAAGGACAAAAGAGACCCGCTCATGTGATCGGCTGCGCTGTTAAGGTTGCTAAGATCGCCACGGGTGAAATCGAAGAAAATACCACTAAAACGGAGTATACCCGCAATGCTGGACAGATTGGCGGCAAAGCCAGAACAGAGAAACTCTCACCTGAAAAACGCAAAGAGATTGCAAAGAAAGCTGCTAATAAAAAAGATGGGGGAAACTGTAACTAACCCACCAAAATCTCTTCAAGCTTGTTAAGTGCTTCTATATGCTTATCGGTTTCCAATCCTGATGTTGAGAAATATCTATTTTCTGAAAAGGGAACATTTACAGCCCTTTCAAATACAAAAAGAGGCAGGTTTACAGTCTTTTCCTGCTCTGGCCAAAAAGATATCGTGCCCAATTCGAAATGTGTATGTGTAGATGTATATGAAGGACATAGAAAATTATCAGATATGAACTTAGAGAACTTTTTTAATTTGGGATTCAACATCTCCAATGATTTTTCTGTGCTTACATATAAGTTACTTATGTATCCCTTTCCCTTAATAATCCCTTTGTAATCAGGCAATTTGAATTCAGATGAAACATGAGTAAGTATTTCGTCTAAAAACCGCTCCGATTCTTTTGTCGAATGTCTTGTATCCGCACCAATCCCGCCACCGTAAACCGCGAGATTAACAATAATCTTATCTTTGCCTTTAATTTGGTATTCGCCATTCTCAAATTTAATTCCTTTTTCCAAATCAAACTCATTGTTTGTGGATGGATACTTATTGAAATTGTATTTTTTTATTAGCCATTCAACAAATGGAAATAAGCTCTTTCCTTCTGGATTTATATCTGTGAATGGCATCTGCCAAATCGCTCTTGCAAGGTTAACAGAGAGAATTTTCATGGATTGTCTCCCCAGTCTGTGTTTGTTCTTGAGTCTTCCAGGAAGGTATATATTCATTAATGTCAGATCGCTTTTGAGAAGTTTCTGTCAAACTAAAATAATTTAGTATTGCTCGATACGGAAGCTGCCTTCGTTGGTCTTTATCAGTCATTTGAGCTCTTTGGATTTCTTCGCTTGCTTCTTGGAAAGCCCAAAAATCGCGTGGCTTACCAGCTTTCTCCCAGCAAATTTTAAATATTTCTGAATTGATAGGACCTTTTTCATTCTTTGGATCGTTGTCTTCATAAGCTACTATTGCAACTTTCATATTAAGCGCCCTTGAATATTCAACTATTGTATGGATTTTAAGATTCCCAGGATTATTAAAAACCTGAGAAACCCAGCCCTTTGTTTTTTTCATTTTTTTTGCAAGCGCACCTCTCGAAAGTGGAAGTAATTCCATTTTATCTTCTAATTGAACAATAAAATCCGCAGCAATTCTGAAAATATAATCTTTAAGGCTCCGTTCTGTCCAATGGGTTTTCATAGCTTCTCCTTAAAATAATTTTCGACTACCTTTTTAACAGCCAATGTTGTTCTTGTTTCTTCTACATATTTCAGATCAGTTTCATCTGTTTCATGTTCTTTTTTATTTGCATGTCTAGTCAAGACACAAAGTTGATAGCGTGGATTTTTTCTTTTGGATTACATAAAAAGCCGTAAACTCTGTTATCTTTAGATTTGAAGACAAAGCATTGTGTATAGCGACCGTTGTAATCTGAGCTATTCCACCCATGATATCGATGTTTCTTAGGCGGCTGTCCATCTCGCCAATTATCAAACCGTGTATCGAGCGTCCGTCTAGTAACATTGTCTTTAGCTAAACCATCATAAAACTTGTGTGCGTTAATTTTCTTATCATCTGAAACAAGAAGAGCCACTCCCCTTCTTTCGTGATTCTCTCCAGTAATAACTGTTATCCTGTATTTCATTTATAGGCACAAATATAGTTTAGTTCTGACTAAACTTTTTTGTCAAGGTCTATGCTATAATTAATCCCGATAATTTTAATTCTATCATGTAGGAGAGAAAAATGAAATGAACAAAGTCAGAACACCCTACTGTAATTCAGACTCCATATCAGAGAGTGTCGCATCTCCTGATATATCGAAAAAGACTAAAAAGTGGCTTCGAAAGGAATATGCAAAATTGAATCCGGCAGAATTAAAAAGGCAGATAAGCAAACTTCAGAATAAGCTTATCAAACTATCATCGGCAAAAGCAAAAAAGTGATTACAACTAACCGGCAATTTGAGCCAAGAGCAGGCAGGACATGGTGCCGTAGCGGGCGTCGGCAGCCCGAGATGCCATGGATGGCTGAACGGGCTGGTGTCGCCTTCGAGCAAGGCTGGATGCCTTGCGAGATTTAGCCGAGGCACTGTGTCCTGCCTGCTCTTGGCGCCACCATGTTAAATGCTAACAAGCAATTATTTTCGAATACTTTTTAGGTGAGGCAACGAATACCAGTTTCGAATACTTTTTTACGTGAGGCAACGCGTATGACCCACAACCATGGCGCACACTCCTAAGATTCTTTTCCATTGATATTTTTTCTTGACTGTTACATAATCATTCCTGATAGCTGGAGATAGAATCTTCATAGCTTGTAAAAAGGACGGAGCATGGTAACGATAAAGCCACTGAACAGGAGAAAGCACGACAGGTATTTTGTCGATGAGATCCCAATTGAAGGAATTGGAAGCATTGTTGAAGTCGGTAGAAAAGGCCTGAAGATAAGAAAAGCACCAGGATTCGCAGCTAAAACTCCGACGTTGGGCTTCAAGATTTCCACTTTAGAAATAAATACAAATGTTCGCTGGGAGAACAAGGATTTTATCGGCTTGCAACTATCAGGAGCTTTCAACGACCCCAACTTTATTATTAAGAGGATAAAAAAGCCGAAAGAAGCAGTAGTCCCACCTCAAATGAGTATGTCGGACAAAGCTATCCAGCAATATAGAAAAGACGAGATCTTGTTCAAAATGGTAAATCTGCTGATGGAGGTAGACAGTCCTGAAACAAATTTCCGGAAGATAGGGATATATATAGATGAGATATCCAATCTGCAGGAAGAAGAGAACAGGTCTGAAGAAGAAAACAAGGCTGAAGAAGAGGGCAAGCGCGGCGAGGAAACTAATAAAGCGGACAAGGAGAAGCAACACTCCCTGAAGGATGAATTGATTGCAAGAGCAATCAGTTCAGATGCCGGCAGGGAGACGTGCGCTTTAAATGTTGACTTTGCTGTCAATATGCTTGGGCTCGACAAAATTCGCGGGATTTTACGGAACTATGTTCATAAAAGAATTTTTAAGTCCGAGAATTCCTTGTCGGCGTTTAAGGACTATGAGACTTATAATATTCTGAAGTCCGCAGTTTTCAAAAATTTATGCCGTCTCTTTGGTTTTTCAGGCGTACAGAGTGAAGGCAACGCCCTTCTTGCCTGTGAGTTGGTAGGAGTCGAGATCCTGATCAAGGAAAGCAGCGGCATACTGGACAACTATTATAAATCAACATCCAGGCTATATTCAGAAGTATCTCTGATGTATGAAAAGGCATTATTTGGTGTAGATCCAATCCTGATAAACAAATACTATTTTGAAAAGGGCATGGGGGCTTTTGAGGAACTCTATAGTGGTTATGTCCTGTCACATAATACGCTCAACCCGCAATATTCTCCTTCTGATAAAATTAAAATATCATTGACTAAAAACGGACTTATATTTTCCTATGTTGCATACCTGACCTTCCTTACCGTCAAGTTTATTGTGGACAAAGACAAAGAGAGCGGGTTTGTCCTGGCAAAAAGACTCAGGGCCAGGGGAATGGATGACAAAAAAATCATGGATTTCTTTGATACGTGCGTCAGTGAGACCAGGACTATTTTAATAGATTTTGCCGTTAAGGGCAGCATCTCAAGACCTGCATTGCCCGCCGGTTCATTTAGTATTGAAAACTACTTTGGCAAAGATATTAGGTTTGAATATATCCTGAATACTTTCAGGAATTTCAGCAGAATGGCATTAAGATATGAAGATGCTTCTTACGCGCATTTTATTCTGGGCAACATAATCAACTCCGAGGGCTTTGGGCTGAATTCAAAAACATTTATTGTTGTGCCGTGCAAAAACGTTTCAGAAAACCAGTGGTATGCCGAGGACTTCTCCTATTTCGATTTCCTCGTTTTTAAAGACATCCATAAACTCCCTGCTTTTCTTATGAGTGCTTTTGTTAAGTTATGGAACAGTTTTGATGGACAGATAATTGTGACCTTCAGTAATCTTGACTTTCTGGATTTTACCAACCCGCAGTTATACGCGGTACTTAATAGCTGCATAGTCGATTTCCCTTCATATTTCCTGAATGATAGTGTGTATAAAAAGATGATGGAACATTCTGTGAATTACCTGACACCGTATATCGGTAAGCAGCAGATTGATATTAACAGGTATTCAAATGAAGTTTACACGATGAATCATATCAAAACAGATGTACTGCTTAATAAAGAGATCGACTGAGGCAGGTATATATCCGTCTGGCCCTGCTTCCAATGGAGAGCATAACTTCGTAAGGTATAGTGTCCGACCACCGGGCAAGTTCTGCAGCACTAATGCTCTCACCCCCCTGCCGGCCCATAATAACGACGTCATCCGTTTCGGACACCCCTGCTATGTCCGTAACATCGATCATAGTGACATCCATACAGACACGCCCCACAACCGGGGCCCTTTGGCCCCTTACCAATACTGAAGCCTTATTGGAAAAAAGTCTGCTGAAACCGTCCGCATAACCGGCTGCCATAACGCCGATCAGGCTCTCTCTCGCGGTAACAAAGGTCCGCCCGTAGCTGACAGGAGTACCGGGCGGCAGCTTTCGCAATGCTAATATCCTGGCCTTGGCGCTCATGGCAGGGACCAATTTTGCATCAGCAGTCGGAGACCCGCTTTGGTGACCGTAAAGCATTATACCGGGCCTGACTGCGTCACAGTATGATTCAGGCAGCGCCAGAACTGCTGCGCTGTTCGCAAGATGATACAGCGGTATGCTCAGTCCGGCGCCGGCCAGGTCGTTACGCAGAGCATTGAATGCAGCAATCTGGGAACAGGCAAAAGAGCGGTCACTGATGTCGGCTTCGGAGAAATGGCTCATAACCCCTTCAATAGTAATGCCCTTCAAGCGGGCAATCTCAAGGATATCGCGTTGCACCTGACCCAGAAAGCCGGACCTCCCCATCCCCGTATCTACTTTAATATGAATATTTATATTCCGGCCCAGTTTATCCGCCTCGCGCGACAGATCAAAGGCCGCCTTCAGAGTTCCGACAACAGGCGTAAGATTATATTCAAAAGCTTCGTGAACATCGGGGTCAAAGAGCACTAAAATCGGAACGGTAATGCCGGCCTCTCTCAATTCCCTGGCCTCGTCCATAAACGCAACTGCAAGATATTCGGCCCCATCACTTATCAACCTTTCAGATACCTGGGCAGCTCCGTGGCCGTATGCATCGGCCTTTACCACAGCGATGACCGGCCTGCCTCCTGTTATTCGCCTGATTAAGCTGAAATTATGGGAGACCGCCTGCAAGTTTATTTCAGCAACAAGTCCTCTTTCCATATCATATCCGCTGCTGACCCAGTGTATGCCTTACCGCCTCATAATCTTCAACGGTATTGATATTCATAAAGGACCTGCCCTCGGGGTCTATTTTCCTCACATCCGACTCATTGATGAAATATGTGTTCACCTCGTTTAAAAAACTGATTAGTGAAGTTTTTTCATGCACAATCCCCTCCTCCAGATAAGGCAGCAGTGTTCGTGAATATACTCCTGACAAAGGCTGGGGCCGATTATTAAAGACAGGAACAGTTGCGTCGCAGGGACCAAATTCCCTGCAGCGGCGCAGGCGCTGTTCAAGGATAAAGGTCAGCACCTTTTTGTTCAAAAAAGGCATATCGCAGGCCACGACAAAAATACCCGGACCCTTCGCATTAAGCAGAGCCGAGTGAATTCCCGACATAGGTCCTCTCGAAGGGAGCACATCGCCGATAAGCGGCGCCCCGAGGTACCCAACAATATTAAAATATGGCTCCGGCAAGTTGGTGCTGATAAACACTTCATGGAATAATTCCTTGAGAAGCGCGAGATTCCTCGCGATGAGCGGCCTGTCTTCAATGTTAATAAAGCTTTTTAAGGCCCCGAATCTCCTGCTTCCGCCTCCTGCAAGGATAACAGCAGTGGTGATCTCTTCGCACTTAATCACTTCACAACAACTCCTGCATACCCGACAACGCGCTCATAATCACCACTTACTTCGCCTGATGTCGCATATTTCACAAGCCTGGCTTCAAGTGCCCCCAAGGTCTTTGCGGCATAGAGCATTATTGTCGCAGGAATAAAGCCGCACATGGAGATGTTTTGCCTTACTATGACAGTATAAAGCCCTTCCGGATCCAGTTTAAGCACCTCATGCAGGGCAAGATTATCGAGCTTCCTCGCAAGCGGATCGGAAATATAATGGCTCATGTCCGAACTTGCAACAATTACGACCGAACGACCTGAATGTTTGACCGCCCTGGCTATACCTTCACCTATAGTCTTGCAGTCCCGCAATGACGCATTCTTCACAGTAATCGGCACTATCCTGGCGTTGCCGGAAAAGCAGGCAATAAACGGCAACTGCACCTCAATAGAATGTTCAAAATCATGTGCCAGAGTATCACGGGACATGGCAGGCAGTTCCCCTGCTATAGCTCCAGCCAGGTCCTCATCAATGGAGAGTATACCGGTGGGGATCTCCCACTCCCCGGAGGCCCTTAGCGACAAGGGGGGGCCAAGCCCCGTATGGTTAGGCCCCAGGAGTATGAAAGTCTCCGGAAAGCTGATTGATGAGTAGACTGCACCGGCCACAGAACCGGAATACATCAGACCGGCATGGGGCGAGAGGGCGCCGATTACTTTCTCCCTGACTGTGTCCCTGCTGATATACCGCTCAACCTGGTCCTTTAGACGCGCAGCCGTTCCATAATAAAACTGACCTGCTACAGCGGGAAGTCTCCTCATCAGTACACCTCTTCTTCAGCCTCATGCGATATGCCGGAGTGATCGACAAACTTGGTGCAGTTCGACAGAAACGTAAGATTAATAGTACCCGTGGGGCCGTTTCTCTGTTTAGCGATATCAATTTTAACCACATTCCTCACAGCAGGGTTGTTCTTGACCTGGTCACCGTCTTTATAAATAAATATGATAACATCCGCATCTTGCTCTATAGCGCCTGATTCCCGTATATCGGCAAGCGTCGGCTTGTTGCCGCTCCGCTGCTCCACGGCCCGGTTAAGCTGGCTCAAAGCGATCACAGGTATTTTCAGTTCCTTGGCAAGCGCCTTCAACGAGCGGGATATTTCCGATATCTCCTGCTCACGGCGTTCGAAAGCTCCCCTGCTCCGCATGAGCTGAAGGTAATCGACTACTACAAGGCTCAGCCCCCGGTGCTCCATCTTCAGTCTCCGTGATTTTGCTCTTATCTCGAGCACGGTAAGGGCCGAAGAATCATCTATATAAATTGGCGCTTCCGACAGCCTCCCCGCCGCACTGGTGAGCTTAGGCCAATCCTGTCTATTGATAAACCCTTTCCTCACTTGCGAGGAATCGACCATACTCTCGGCACAGAGCATTCTCATCGCCAGCTGTTCCTTGGACATTTCGAGACTGAATACAGCGACCGGCTCCTTCATTTCGATTCCCACGTGCTGGGCGACATTAAGCGCAAACGCGGTTTTGCCCATACCCGGCCTACCCCCAATGATTATCAGTTCGCCGGGCTGAAAGCCCGCGGTCAACTCATCGAGGTCCTTAAAACCGGTCGGCACTCCGGTAATCGCCTCTTTTTTATCATAAAGGCGCTCGATCATTTTAAAGGCGTCTTTGACCACATCCTTCATGCTCGTAAAGGAGACCTTGGTCCTTTTATCAGCTATATCAAAGATGACCTTTTCCGCGTAGTCAACCATATCATCCGCTTCCAGGTCATCTTCATACACCTTTGTGTTGATATGGGTTGCAGTCTGGATCAGAGCCCGCAACAGCGCCTTCTCGCGGACTATTTTCGCATGATACCGTATATTGGCGGATGTGGGAATATTGTTTGCCAGGTTTGAGAGGTATGCAAGGCCTCCGACAGCCTCCAGTCCATTTGTTTTCCTGAGATAATCAGTGAGCGTGATAATGTCGATAGGCTCGCTCTTGTTGAAGAGTTCGAGCATTGCGTTGTACAAACGCCTGTGTGATTCTCTGTAGAAATCATCGGCAGCCAGCATTTCAAGGGCCTTCGGCAAGGCCTCGTTGTCAAAAATTATGGCGCCCAGAACGGACTGTTCCGCCTCAATATTTTGGGGAGGCAATTTGTCTATGCTTACTCCGGCATCCTGCACTATTACCCCCGTACTGACAGGTAAAGACGGGCTATAGGAGATGGGCTATAGGAGACAGGTAAAAAAATCTCATCATGATCTTTTGCCGCCGTGGCCTTTGTCTTTGTTTTGCCTCTTGCCCATAGCCCATCGCCTATTATCTGTCTTTTATTCACTTACCACCTGGACGGAAAACTGCGCCGAGACTTCCGGGTGGACTTTAACGCTCACCGTGTAATTACCCAGCCGCTTGATCGGTTCTTCCAGCATGATCTTCCTCCGGTCGATATCGAGCCCTTCCAGCTTCAGAGCTTCCGCAATGTCCATAGCAGTAACAGAACCGAAAAGCTTATCTTCCTCTCCGGCCTTCGCCTTGATAGTAATCGTGACAGCCGATATTTTAGAAGACAGTTCTTCAGCGCCTGATTTTGCCTTTCTCACCGTTTCCTGTATTTTTCTCTTCTCATGCTCCAAAGCTTTGACATTCTTGAGATTGGCCTCCGCCGCCAGCCCCCTCGGCAACAAAAAATTGCGCGCGAAGCCGTCCTTAACAGTCAGCACTTCCCCGATATGACCCAAATCTTTAACATCCTCCCTGAGAATAACCTTCATGCAAAAAATCTCCTTTCGACAGTAATTTGTATTAGTATAAACAATTATAACCAAAAATAGAAAATACCATACGCTGCCCATGCAGTCGTTGATGGACTGAATTTACCTTAAACAGCACATCGACACTCCCGGTGCAACACCGTATTTATGAACTGAAGCACTAAGGTGTGATACAATTTAATACAACGCTTGAACAGATATCATATAACAGACCATGGGAAAGCAACTTTATAAGAAAGACGAATTGAATATTGCCCTCACTGAAACCCGCCACCTGAAAGGCACTATTGAGGCAATGCGTGAACAGCTTGAGGTCATGAGTCTGGAGAATGAGGAATCTGTCCAAAGAGCGACAGCCGCCGGCAATGCTGAGATATTGCAGCTGCGGGCAACTGTTGCCGCGTTACGCGACGAGCTGGAGCGTATGCGTTACGAAAAAGAGGAAAGTGTCCAGAAAGCTATTTCTCTGGGTAATGATGAAAGAATCCAGCTCAAGGCCATGGCCCGGGAGTTGCGGGATCAGATGGAACGGCAGGCCGCTGCTATCGAAGAAAGGCTTGGTGAAGAACGCCGTGCCTATCGTGACGAGTTGAAACAGTTGCAGGAGACGATTCAGGTATTCAGAGAGTTGTTGAAAGAGGAGCAGGAGGCGCCCGGCAACTGATGGAGAAGAATAACAAGCGGCTGACAAAATCAGGCAAAAGCAGGGGCCACAACTCAGAATCCGGGTCCGTTTCTCAGGCCGTCCAGGAGAGAAAATTGCAGCAGTCGGAGATGCTTTTAAGCATCTCCAGGAAGCTTGCGGCTATCGACTCACTGGACGAAATCCTCGAAGCTCTCGTCAAAATTACCAGTTGGGAATTGGATGCCGAGCGCGGCACACTTTTTCTGAACGACAGTCAGCTCGGTGAACTTTATTCCGTGGCTGCGCAGGGAAATTTCAAACGCCGGATTCGGATTCTTAACACCAGCGGCATTGCCGGCCATGTTTTCCAAAGCGGAAAAGGAGTCATTGTACACAATGTTTACAAGGACGAGCGCTTCAACCCCGGGATTGACCGGCAGACAGGTTTTAAAACCATTAATATGGTCTGCACGCCGATCAGGACCGTGAAGGGTGAGGTTATTGGAGTTGCGGAGGTCCTGAACAAGAAAAAGGGCAAGTTCACAGATGATGATCTGGAACTTCTTGAAGCGATGACCGGGCAGGCGGCAGTAATTCTGCAGGGGGCCCAATTTATTGAAAAGATGCGGCTCTCCCGTGCCCGGGAAATGGAGTTTCTCAATGTGGTTGCCGATGTTACGTCGGAGATTGAACTGGGCACCCTTCTTCGCAAGGTAATGAGTGAAGCCACCAGGATGCTGCAGGCAGATCGTTCCACTATTTTTCTGAACGATGAGAAAACAAATGAACTTTGGTCTCTGGTCGGCGAAGGCATAGGCGCTGCCCAAATTCGTTTTCCCAATCATCTCGGTATAGCCGGAGCAGTTTTTACCAATGGGAAGTCGGTGAACATCCCTTACGCATACGCCGACCTGCGTTTCAATCCTGCTTTCGACAAGAAGACCGGTTTCTTCACCCGTTCCATTCTATGCACGCCTGTGATAAACAAGCATGGTAAAGTGATCGGGGTCACCCAGGTGCTCAACAAGCTCGGAGGTCCCTTCACCGATGAGGACGAATCCAGGCTAAAGGCCTTCACCGCCCAGGTCTCCATAGCTCTCGAAAATGCCACACTTTTTAACGATGTGCAGAACATGAAAAACTATAATGAGAGCATGCTTCAAAGTATGAGCAATGGGGTCATCACCCTCGACGAGGAAGGCAGGATCGTCACCTGTAATGCCTCGGCACTGAGGATTATGAAAGCAACAAACGAAGAAATAACAGGATTGGATGCCGGCATTTTTTTTGCGGGGCGTAACAGATTGATAGCAGATAAAGCGAAACGGGTAGAAGCAAGCCAGAAGCCGGAGATAACCATGGACGCCGAACTCGAGTTCAAAGGAGACAGGGTCTCGGCAAACATTACTGTTTTGCCGCTCGTCAGCAACGAAGGCAAAAAATTAGGCATAATGATTATGCTGGAAGATATTTCGGGCGAGAAACGAATGAAATCAACACTGTCCCGCTACATGGACCCCGGGCTTGCCGACCAATTGCTCGCCGGCGGCAAAGACATCCTGGGAGGCAAGAGCACCACCGCCACAATTCTTTTTTCAGATATCCGCAGGTTCACCGCCTTTACCGAAGAACTCGGCGCTCAGGGGACTGTCAGCCTGCTGAATGAATACTTCACTATCATGGTGGACTGCATCCAGGCCGAAGGCGGCATGCTTGACAAGTTCATTGGTGACGCCATCATGGCCGGCTTTGGTATTCCGCTGGCCTGCGATGACCACGAAGATCGTGCTGCACGGTGCGCTGTCTCAATGATAAAAGCACTGCTGGAATGGAATACCGCACGCATCGCCGCAGGAAAGAAACCGGTGGATATCGGCATAGGGCTTAACACCGATACAGTGGTATCCGGCAATATCGGTTCTCCTAAACGCATGGATTATACGATGATCGGCGACGGAGTCAACCTGGCGTCAAGGCTTGAGTCCGCTTGCAAGCAATACAGCGCCCGAATTCTCATGAGCGAAAACACTTACAGCAAGCTGCGGGGCACCTATAGGATTCGTGATGTGGACGATGTAGTGGTCAAAGGCAAGACCAAGCCTGTACGCATCCACGAAGTTCTTGATTACCATACCGAAGAAACATTTCCACACCTCATGGAGGTAGTGGGGTATTTCAGAGAAGGTCGCAGGGCATACCAGGCCGGTGATTGGGACCAGGCGATAAAGTTGTTCAGGGAGTCACTCAGGTTGCACCCTCAAGACAGTCTGTCCCGTATTTATATCGAGCGATGTGAACACTTGAAACTCGAACCTCCCAGGGATACCTGGGACGGAGTGTGGATTATGACGTCGAAATGACCGATATGTATAAGTTCGGGAACGAATACTGCAAGCGGGCCCATGACCGCCGGACAATCCTGGTGGAAGCGAGGATAATGGCATACGGGAAATGGCATGACTGTCGCATACTGAACATATCGGCTGGAGGAGCTAAACTGCAGCTCGGCATACAGATATTGCAGGACTCGGTGGTACAACTTGAAATAGGCAGTTTTGGGCAATTCGGCGGGACTGTTGTTTGGCAGAATGGTGAAGATCTCGGAATAAAATTCACCCATAGTCCGGCTGAGATGACCGAGGTAGTCATGGGGATAGCCATATATGGATAGGGGGGATTAAGCCGGTATCCGTCATATACATAAAGCCTTGGACGCTGCCGAAAGCCAGTCAGTCCACTCCATCAGGTTAGTGGGAGAAGACACGCTCCTACCCGTGTCTTCTCCCACATATTTATAGTCCCCGCTGCCTGACCGCTTCATATAAACTTATTGATGCAGCCATGGCAACATTGAGGCTTTCGGCCCTGCCGATAACGGGAATTCTGAACAGCAGGTCGGCTTTTTTTAGAAGTTCAGCGCCGATACCGTGCGCCTCATTGCCGAACGCAATCGCAGCAGGCGCCCTGAAGTCGGGTTCATAGAGAGAATGTGAAGCGTGGACATCCGCTGCATACAACCTTATTCTCCGCTCCTCCAGAAAGCTCGCAAGTTCTCCGACGCCGGCAGAGAGCACGGGGATAGTGAAAATACTTCCAGACGAGGCCCTGATTGCTTTGGGCCTGAACGCATCACATGTGCCGGGCGTCAGCAGTACCGCATCAGCGCCCGCTGCATCAGAGGCCCGAATGATTGTTCCGATATTCCCGGGATCACGTATTCCGTCGCAAACGACAAGCAAGGGTATCGTTTTTAAGGATATCGCACCCAGGGCAACTGTCTTAAGCGCCAGCACTGCCGCTATCCCCTGAGGTGTTTCGGTATCAGTCAGCTTTTCCATGACCCGCTTCGAGGTTTTGACCAGATTGACGGTTGTTTCCTCCAGCCGCTTCAAGAGCCGCCGCCCCTCCCTTGCGGAAGAAAACTCTTCAGTGAAAAAAACCTGTTTCAGGGAGGCATACGGCGAAGCCAGTGACATTTCCATAAGATGCGGACCTTCAATAAGGAAAACAGCGCCTCCCTGCCTGCCGCGCCTTTCTTTTATTTCCAAAGCCCGCTTGATCAGCGGGTTCGCAGGGCTGATTATCACCTGCGGATTCATCTAAGCGTACCGTGTTCAGCGTACGGCGTACAGCGTTCAACATGAAAAACATTAAAACAGCCTTTGAGGACGCCGTACGCTGTACGCCGTACGCTGAACGAATACTTTAGCGAACTCATAGAGATACTTTGAACGGTTCAGGGATGAACGTGACAATAAATATTACAAGGGTCAGCAATCCTATAGTCCTTCTTTTAGGATCAAGAGGCGCTTCCCAGTACAATACCGGAGGGTGCTTGATGCCGAGAATGAGCATCAGAATTGCCCACACAAGCCAGCCCTCCCAACCGGAATGGCCGAGCAATGACGAAATGCCGAGAAAAGCAAGCAGCACCAGAAGGAACAGAGAGACATACCGGTGCCGATCGCCCAGGATCGCATAGCAGACATGGCCCCCGTCAAGCTGGCCGATAGGTAAGAGGTTGAGCGACGTTACAAAAAGCCCTATCCAGCCCGCAAACGCGACAGGATGCAATAAGATATCATAGTGTTCAGGGGTGGCGCCGAGAATCGCACGGGAAAGAAAAGAAAATAGAAGGGAATCACCGAGAGAAAGTGTGCCTTCACCCTGCGGCAGCGCTATTACCTTTGACAGGTGGAGGCCTATAATGCAGGCTGCTGCAGAAATAATAAAACCGGCTATTGGTCCTGAGGCCCCGATTTCGATGAGCGCCTTCCGCGTAAGAATAGGCGATTTCATTTTTATAAACGCGCCAAAGGTGCCGAATATTGAGGGCGCCGGAATAAAATACGGCAGTGTTGCCACAGTGTGGTTCTTTCTGGATGCAATATAATGGGCCAGTTCATGACAAAGCAGTATGGTCATCAGCGTGCCTGCAAAGGGCAAACCTTCAACAATTTTACCCGGTGATTTAATAATATTTATCCCCTGCTGAAGCGCACCAGCGGACAACGTTGACAGAAAAGTCAAAATGAAAAGAACTATATTAAGATAAGGAATTTTTCGCACATTGCCCATTGCCTATAGCCCATCATCGCTCATAAGTTTGCCTTTCACATCATAATCATATGCACCGGTAATTTCAACTGTGACGAGGTCGCCGGCTTTAAGCTTGTCCACGTGTCCCGGCGTCTCCGCTCTTTCAATAATGACCACCCCGTCTATTTCAGGGGCATGTGAATAGAGACGGGCCAGCGTAACGTCTTCCGCAGCCTCGTCGACAATGGCCCTGAAACGTCTGCCGACAAGGTCCCTGTTTATCTCAAGTGATATCAGCGCCTGGCGCTTCATCACCTCTTCAAATCTTCTGTGCTTCACTTTCTCAGGCACTTGTCCTTTATATGCGGCAGAAGGAGTACCTTCTTCCTTTGAGAACATAAAGACGCCGAGCCTGTCAAACCGTATTTCTTCGATAAAATCAATAAGTCCATTAAATTCCTCTTCGGTCTCCGCAGGAAAACCCACAATAAAAGTCGTTCTGAGCGCAATTCCCGGTACCTGCCGGCGCAGTGTTCTGATGAGCTTGCGGTATTCAGTGCGCGTCCCGCGGCGTCCCATCAGCCTCAATATTCTGTCCTCGGAATGTTGCAGCGGAATGTCGAGGTATTTCTGTATTTTATCCCCGGCGGCAATGCATTCGACCAGGGCCCCGCTGATAGCAGCAGGATACAGATATAAAAGCCGGATATAAAAATCGCCCGGTAGAGACGCCAGATCGCGCAATAACGCCACAAGGTCATATCCGTCAATATCTTTTCCGTAATTAGTAATGTCCTGGGCCACCAGAATCAATTCTCTTACCCCGGCCTTTATGTATTCGGACGCCTCAGCCATTATCAGCTCAGGGCGGACACTCCTGAACGCCCCGCGTATCGAGGGAATGACGCAGAAGGTGCATTTCTTGTCGCAACCTTCGGCAATTTTAAGATATGCGAAGGAAGAGGCGATGGGCGATGGGCGATGGGCGATGGGCATTTTGACTGTTCCCTCCCGACTGCCGCCTCTTGCCATATTTATTTTACAGTACTCAATAATCCCGGTTTCTTCCCCAACCCCCCATATGCCGTCAATTTCGGGGATTTCTTTCAAGAGCTCATTTCTGTAACGGGCGGCAAGACAACCGAACACGACCAGCTTTCTGCCGTCTTCTTTCATCTGTGCAAGTCTCAGGACTTCTTCTATCGACTCTTCTTTTGCGTCCTTAATAAAGCCGCACGTGTTCACAAGAAGGATATCGGCTTCATCCTCATTATCTACACTAACGAAGCCTTCCGCTGTGAAGGCCCCGGCCAGGCGCCCGGAATCAACAGTGTTTTTGGGACAGCCGAGAGTGGTGATGTGTATTTTTACAGGTGCAGGAATTATTTTGGACATGAAATATATGTTTTGCCGGTTCTGTTGAAACAGTTTTGGAGGCAGCCATCTCCCTTAAAAGATTTGCCTTGATTATATTATAGCAAAGGTGCGTCTCAATTTGCCCCATCTAAAAAAGTGAGCCACAGCCGACAGTACCAGAAGTAGGTGCCTAGAGGCACCTACTTCTGGTACTGTCGGCTGTGGTTTGATGATGCATTGGGGTCAAGTCATCTTTCTCTGTTTCACCACTGCATGATACACAACAATATACCCTATCGCAGCTGATACAAGAGCTACGAGGGTCGAGCCGAAAACAAAGGGCCAAAAGAGAAAACTCACTTCATGGAAGAGATATGAGAAACTCAGGGAGTGCCATTTCAAGGGAGGAATAATTTTATCTAAGCCGAAAAGTTTCACGCCTAACCAGGTTGAAAAGGTGTAAATCGGCACAACGGTCCAGGGGTTTGAAACGTAAACGGCAACAATCGTAACAAATTTGTTCATTCTGAACAACCATGCAGCTCCGATGGCGAGAGCGGTATGAAACCCCACCAGCGGAGACAAGCCGATAAAGACACCCGCTGCAAAAGAAGCAGCAATCTTCTTTGGGGAATCGTTGGTGCTGATTACTTCCCTAAGCTTGTCACGCAATGCCAAAGTGCTGGTATCCCCCTGCTTTCAAAGCCGCTTCCCTGCCTGAGTTGTCTACAGTCACCCTTTCTTTATCCGTGATCTCGCCTATACAGAACGCATGAATACAGTCGACCTTCTCGGCAGCTTCCGGTGAAAGCGTGAACAAAAGCTCATAATCCTCTCCGCCGGAAACCGCAAACTCCAGAGAAGACAACCCCATGAGGCCGGCGGCAAATCTCATGCTTTCAGATATCGGGATTTTTTCGAGATACACTCGGGCGCCGACATGACTTTCATCGCATATTCTGCATAAATCTATGAACAAGCCGTCGCTTATGTCGATCATTGAAGTAATATACGGCAGCAACTCACGCACCTCCCTCGCTACAGGCATCAAATGTCTGGCCAACAGCGTACTTATTTTACTGCCGTCAAGTTTAACAAAAGCCTCTCCATGTGTCAGCATCATGTCCGGCAAGGGGTCTGCAAAGTTCTTCCACAGTTTAACCGCTTCTTTTGATTCCGGAGCAAGTCTTTTCAGCACCTCGAACCCGCACGCCGCATCACCGGTTGCCGAGGTCACGTAAATCCTGTCGCCGGGAACAGCGCCGCCCCGCGTAATAAGCCTCCCGGCGGCGCCCAGTACCGTTGCGGAAAAAACCATGTCATGCCTGGCAGAAGATAAATCTCCGCCGAGCAGCGCCAGGCCGTACTGCTTCAAAGCGTGTGAAACTCCCTCGTAAAACCCCCAGAAGAAAGTTTCATCCGTATCGTCTTTCAGGGAAGCGGTAAGCAGAAGGTAGCGGGGAGTACCACCCATTGCCATTATGTCGCTGACATTGACCGAGACCAACTTAAAACCCAGATGGAACGGGGCCGTATAACTTAAATCAAAATGGACCCCTTCATGCATCAGATCAGTGGTAACAAGCAATTTTTCATTTTTTTCTACAGGCGGCGCAATCGCAGCGGCATCATCTCCGATACCTATAATAATGCCGCTATCCCCTTCCTGTACAGGAACGTTAAACCTTCTTCTTATTTCTTCGAGAAGTCTTAATTCTCCTATCAGGCGCAGTTGCATGTTTGACCCCTGAACGCTCCGTGTTGCGAAGCGTCTTCACCTTTTTTATTGCCTTACCGGCATGTTTAACGAGGGCATGTTTCAATACATCGTCCATAGTTTCAACAACCACAAATGTCATCCCGTCTTTAACATACTTTGGAAGGTCATCGAGGTCTTTCTTGTTTCTGTGAGGAATTATGACGGTCTTTATCCCCATCCTTTTGGCTGCAAGGGTCTTTTCCTTGAGTCCTCCAATTGGAAGCACCCGCCCCCTCAACGTAACTTCGCCGGTCATTGCGACATCCTTTCTTACGGGTCTTCCGGTCAATGCAGATGCAATTGAAGTGGCCATCGTAATTCCGGCTGACGGCCCGTCCTTTGGAATAGCGCCGGCAGGGACATGAATATGCATGTCGATATTGGAGAACAGATCATCACTCAGCCCGAGGCCGGAGGCCCGCGTCTTTATGTAGCTTAAGGCGGCCTGGGCCGACTCCTTCATGACATCCCCCAATTGGCCGGTAAGCGTAAGGTTCCCCTTTCCCTTCATCATGGTCGCTTCGACATATATAACATCTCCGCCGGCCTCTGTCCAGGCAAGACCTGTTGCGACACCGACTTCATTAACCTTCATCTCCTCTTCAGGGAGATACTTCTCAACGCCGAGATATTTATGGACGTTCCTGGCCACCAGGGAGAAGGTCTCCGCTTTGCCCTCGGCAACCTGCTTGGCCACCTTACGGCAAAGATTGGCTATCTCACGCTCAAGGTTCCTGACCCCCGCTTCCCGCGTGTAGTGAGATATTATTTGCTGGACAGCGGAGTCGGTTATTTGCAGTATCTTTGTGGTTATCCCATGTTCGTCAAGCTGTTTAGGGACCAGATATTTTTTCGCTATCTGGAGCTTTTCCTCCTCAGTGTATCCGGACAGATACAAAATTTCCATCCTGTCTCTCAACGGCCCCGGAATCGTGTCGGTGAGATTTCCGGTGGTAATGAACATCACGTTGGACAGATCAAAAGGCACCGCAAGATAATGGTCTGCAAAAGAATTATTCTGCTCCGGGTCCAGCACCTCAAGCAGCGCGGAGGAGGGATCGCCCCTGAAATCCGTACCAATTTTATCAATCTCATCAAGCATGAATACCGGATTATTTGTACCCGCCTGTTTGATACCCTGAATTATTCGCCCCGGGAGGGCGCCGACATATGTTCTCCTGTGGCCTCTTATTTCCGCTTCGTCACGCACCCCTCCAAGAGAAACCCTGATAAACTCCCTTCCGAGGGCACGGGCTATTGAACGGCCAAGCGATGTCTTGCCAACGCCCGGGGGGCCTATAAAGCATAGTATCGGCCCCTTCATTTTCTCTTTCAGTTTCCGTACGCTAAGATATTCGAGAATCCTTTCTTTTACTTTCTCAAGATCATAATGATCATCATTCAGCACTTTTTCCGCTTTGCCTATATCCAATTGGTCTTTAGTATTCTTTGACCATGGTACTTCTGTAAGCCATTCGAGATAAGTCCTTATAGTGCCTGCTTCTGCACTGTCGGGATGCATCTTTTCAATGCGTCTGAGTTGTTTCTCCGCCTCTTTCATAACTTTTTCAGGCATCTTTGAATCATCTATCTTTTTCTTGAATTCCCTTACCTCTTCCGCGCGCTCATCGATATCGCCGAGTTCCCGCTGTATGGCTTTCAACTGCTCTCTAAGGAAGTACTCCCTTTGAGTCTTGTCTATTTCACCCCTTGCTTCGGTCTGGATTTTTTGCTGAATGGTGAGCAGCTGGACCTCCCTGCCGAGTATTTCACTTACCCTCGTCAAACGCATAACAGGGTCCGACATTTCGAGTATTTCCTGCGCCTGGTCCGTCTTCAGCCCCAGATTTGCAGTAATAAGATCCGCAAGCCTTCCCGGATCTTCTATATTCTCGATTACGACCATAACGTCCGGCAAAACCGTTTTCCCCAGGTTCACTACTTTGTCCATCTGCTCCTTGACGTTCCGAATCAAGGCCTCGTTCTCAATGGATGCTTCAGCAGGTTTTTCCTCGACTACCTTTACAATGCCGGCCACAAAAAAAGGCTCCTGCTGTGTAAATCCGCTCACCCTCGCCTTGCTTAATCCCTGGACCAGGATTTTGACCCGTCCGTCAGGGAGTTTCAGCATCCTCATGATCATGCAGACCGTTCCCATCAAATACAGATCATCGGTCGTCGGCGTTTCCACATTTAAATCCTTTTGGGCAAGCAGGAGAACCATCCTGTTGGTGTTCAGGGCGTGGTCGATAGCTTTTATAGAAATGTCCCTGCCCACAAACAAAGGTAAAATCATATAAGGAAAAATTACTATGTCCCTTACCGGCAGCACTGGCACTGTATCGGGGATTTCTACTTCTTTTGTCTCTTCTTTATCGTTAGCTTCAGCCATCTTCGGTTCCTCCATGCCTTATCAACACCCCCAAGTTCTTCGTACATAACTATATGCGTATATGAGTAAAACCACATTCATACTTTTACTCGTTTACTCATATACTCTTTTACTCACTTACTCATTTACTCGTTTAACAGTAATCGTTATAGCCTTGCGCTCCCGCTTCGGGAACCTTATGCTTATGACGCCGCGGAAGTAGAACGCTTCTGAAGAAGCAGCATTCACCGGGACCGGAAACTTCATTACCCGTCTGAACCCTCTGATGCCGCGCTCCATGCATATATAGCGCAAATCGGGTTCCCTGCCGGCATCGTTTCTTGTCCCTTCAATTATCAGCATATCTCCGTATACCCTTATGGAAACATCATCAGGTTCTATACCGGGCAAATCAATCTCAAAAATAAGCTCATCTGCTGTTTCATAAATGTCCATCAGCGGCCATACGGAGGATTCAACGTGATATAGGCAAAGCCCTTTTAGCATACTTTTCATACTACTGCTTCAGCTTCTGGATCAGGTACTTCCTGAAACCCTCAGATAAGTCCTTGTTTTTAAGTGCAAAATCAACTATTGCCTTCAAATATCCCATTTTATCGCCTGCATCATATCTGTTGCCTTTTATCAAATACCCGTAAATTACCCGTCTGTTCAGCAGTTCCCTGAGCGCATCGGTAAGTTGTATCTCGCCTCCGGCACCGGGTTTCTGTTTTTCAAGAATATCAAAAATATCCGGAGTAAGTATATACCTTCCTATTATAGCCAAATTTGACGGCGCTTCTTCGGGTTTAGGCTTCTCTACAAGGTTCCTTATTTTATACACATCTCCATCGACCGCTCCGTCAATAACACCATACCTGGACACCTCGGACAGGGGGACCTCTTCAAGAGCGACCACCGGGCATTTCAATTCATCATATACCCGAATCATTTCCTGAAGCAAAGGATAATCGGGATCCACAACGTCGTCACTCAGTATAACAACAAAAGGCTCATCTTTGACAAAAGGTTTGGCACAGAGAATCGCATGCCCCAGGCCGAGCGCAACACGCTGCCGGATATAAGCAAAGTTTATATGGCTGAGTTTGTTGATCTCGTCCAGCAGTTTCTTTTTGCCTGAGTTCCTGAGTTTCTCTTCCAACTCATAAGCGGAATCGAAATGGTCCTCTATGGCACGCTTATATTTGCCTGTGATTACAACAAACTCCTCTATCCCGCAGGATATGGCCTCTTCAACTGCATACTGAATCAAAGGCTTATCAATAATAGGCATCATTTCTTTAGGTGAGGCCTTGGTGGCAGGCAGAAAACGCGTGCCAAGCCCTGCAGCGGGTAATATCGCCTTTGTTATACTTCGCTTCATTGCGGTTATCTCCCTTTCGTGCTGCACCTTAGTGCCGGAGACGAGACTTGAACTCGTACGAAACCAGGTTTCGAGGGATTTTAAGTCCCTTGCGTCTACCAATTCCGCCACTCCGGCATATATGATGCACAGCGAGAACAGAAAAATATTATGTTACTTTAATAAGATACTAAAAAACCAAGGAAAGTGCAACTTTACCGGTGATAGGCTATGGTGTAATGTCTCATAAACGACTGGTGTTATTGTGGGTCCAGGCAGTCTCCAACGATGGTCATTCCGGCTTGTCCGGAATCGTCCTTTAAGGATTACTATGCTGATTTAACTGAAATATGATTCCGGACAAGCCGGAATGACAGGGTTAACAGGTGTGTCGCCGGATTAATCATCTTATTGATAACACCGCTTCATTATGAAACACCGCACCAGGTTAAGGGTGTTGATTTTTTTCCCTATAGCCTATAGCCTATAACCTACTGCCTGTTTTATTATTTGGAGGGTTATTTCATGATAGACGACAGCTTCTTACAGGAACTATTGAAAAAGGTCCTTTCACATGGCGGCGAATATGCAGACATTTTTGTCGAGCACAGAGAGTCGACGTCAATACAGCTTGAGGACAACAGGATTGAAAAAGTGGTCACCGGCTCTATCTCCGGCATAGGCATCCGTCTTATTTACAAAGGGAAAACAGCATACGCCTTCAGCAATGATTTTTCAAAAAATATGCTGCTGGACCTTGCTGTCACAGTCAGCAAGGCTGCAGCCGATACAGTCCCGGATGTCATAATCGATATGAAACAACAGCGGCCCAGAACAATTTCTTCAATTAAAATACCTCCCGGTTCTGTGACTCTGGATAAGAAGATTGCACTGGTCCGGCAGGGCAACAAGGCCGCGCGGTCTCTGGACACCAGGATAAGACAGGCAAGCATCACATACAGGGACTCGCTGCAAAGAGTAAAAATCGCCACCTCGGGTGGATTAATCACAGAGGATGAACGTATCTACACCATTGGCTCAGCTCATATCATTGCAGCTGATGGCGCTTCCATACAGACAGGACATGAGACGGCAGGGGGACTTGCCGGATATGAGCTGTTTGAAAGCAATCCCATGGACAAACTTGCTGAAACAGCTGTCCGGAGGGCGGTAATGTTGCTCGACGCACGCAAGGCTCCCGGTGGCAGAATGCCCGTCATTATATCGTCGTCTGCAGGCGGAACCATGATCCATGAGGCCATCGGACATGGTCTGGAGGCAGATCTTGCGCGGCAGGGTTTATCCGTCTACTCAAAAAAGCTCGGTTCACGAGTGGCCTCTCCGCTTGTTACAGTAATCGACGATGCTACGATCCCGAATAAGCGCGGCTCATTTTCAGTGGATGATGAGGGAACAGCTGCAAGAAAGAATATATTGGTAAGTAAGGGCATTCTTATGGGTTACATGTACGATAAATATAATGCCTTTATCGACAAAACCAATTCGACCGGCAACGGAAGGAGAGAATCTTATGAGAATAAGCCGATACCACGCATGACAAATACCCTCATCGCCCCGGGAGAACTTTCGCCGGACGAAGTGCTCAGGTCGGTTTCAAACGGCTTATTCGTAAAAAAAATGGGCGGAGGGCAGGTAAATACCGTAACAGGAGATTTTGTATTCGAAGTTCAGGAAGGGTATATCATCGAAAACGGCAGTGCGGCTGAGCCTGTAAAGGGCGCCACCCTGACCGGGAATGGACCCTCAGTCTTAGAGTCAATAGATATGGTTGCCTCGGACTTGGGCTTTTCTATCGGCACCTGCGGCAAAGATTCTCAGGGGGTTCCGGTATCAGATGCAATGCCGACCTTAAGGATACCTGAAATGGTAGTGGGAGGGGAAGTCGGTTGAGAGCTGTGTCAAATGTTACACAGCAGCGCAATTTATCAACACTTTTCTAAAGCGCACTGTTGTTTTATATTACTTTGTTTTGTGGCACATTATTTGCTAAAATATACATCTTGATGAGGTTACAAAGAACAATAAAAAACGAAATCTCTTTTAACGGTATCGGACTTCATACAGGCAGATATACGACAGTACGCCTTAAGCCCGCTTCACGGGATACAGGCATTGTCTTTTACAGGACTGACAAGAGGACAATAATAAGGGCCAATATTGCCTCCGTAATAGACACCTCGTTTGCAACTACGCTAGGCTATGACGGTACAAAAATAAAAACAGTTGAACATCTTTTGGCGGCAGCCACAGGGCTCGGAATTGATAATCTTATGATCGAGGTGGACGGTCCTGAAATTCCCATTCTCGATGGGAGTTCAACAGAGCTTACCGGGCTTATACTTGAGGCAGGCATAGCTAAGCAGGGCAAGGAAAGGTCGTATATTAAGATCACCAAACCGGTCGTCTATAAGGATTCTCACGCTCATGTGATGGCTCTTCCATTTGACGGAACCCGCATATCATTTTCTATAAGCTTCAATCATCATATCGTGGGGCATCAGGAACTGACAGTCGACCTTACCGAAGAGACCTTCGTTAAAGAGATTGCCCCGGCAAGGACATTCGGTTTCTTGAGGGATGTGGAGACTCTTAGGGCCAATGGGCTTGCAAAAGGCGGCTCACTCGATAACGCCATCCTGGTGGGAGATGAAGGAATTTTGAATTCTGCCGGACTCAGGTTTTCCGATGAGTTTGTTCGGCATAAAATACTTGATACTATTGGAGATATTTCACTTATAGGGTTCCCTCTCCAAGGACATCTGCTGCTGGAAAGGGCCGGCCATACCGCCAATCTGAGATTCATGAAAAAGCTTCTCGCCTCGCCGGATTGCTTCCGTTTGATTTCTGAAGTTGACCATTCAAGCCAACAAGTTTTAAACTACCGGTAAAAAAAGAGGGAATACCCGATTTTCCGTAACTCTACCAAGAAAGAAAATCATCTGGGTATTCCCCAATTTTTCCACATCCCGACAAACTATTGTTATTTCTTTTTTGCAGTCTTCTTCGCTGTTGACTTCGCAGCTGCCTTTTTTGCAGGAGCCTTTTTTGTTGCGGCCATTTTATTCACCCCCTTTCAGACCCGGTAAGCCTGTCGCAAAGCATCTTCCCGGGTCTCCTTTGTTTTAAGCCCTTCCTAACAGAGTAATTCTCTTCTCCGATAGAATTCGCTTTAAGCTGATATCTTTCTTCTTCCGTACCTTGTAATCAGATTCCTCGATAACAGAGCAGTTAATTTGTTTACCGAACTTCTTCTCGATGTCCTTTAATCCAAACCAGAGCGAAGGGGTGGACGGACCAATAACAATTAAATCCACTGTCGGGGCATCTTCTCCCTCGGCGTATGCTCCATAAATAAAAGCGATAGTCACATTGTTGGCCCTCAAAAGGCTTTTCAGAGCTCCGGGGAGTCCAAGAGATTTTGCGATAAGATTTTTCAGCTCGGAGTAAAGGGGGGAGTTGTCATTGGCCTGGAAATATTTCAGGTTCGCAACTTTCTCGCTGAACACTATACCCATCTCTTCCAGTTTGTCCAGCTCTCTTTTCACCCCCGACGGGTTCTTCCTCAATAGTTTTGCAATCTCCCGCATGTAAAATTTCTCATCCGGGCTATTCAGCAAAAGCGACAGCACGTCGGCTCGTATCGATGATGAAAATAGGCTTTTAAGCATCCTTTCCCCTCATTGGTATAAATTATAAACAATGATATATTATTTGTCAACAAAAAAATTACATTTTAAAACGATAGTTGTTTTTTGTAGAACATTCACTTTTATAGAACGATCGTTCATTGATTTAAATCTTCTGTTCCGGATAGTGAATGGCACATAAAAGCAGGCAGCGGTAAAGGTAAACAAAATAGACCCTGATTCTTTGTTTTTTTATCTTAACCTTAACCTCTGCCTGCCTTTACATGCCGCTACCTGATATCGACTAATCCCTGCCGCAGTACCGTTAGTTCCGGGCCTGTGGCATCGACAATGGTTGACGGCAGCATACTCTCTAATTCGCCGCCATCGATGAGCAAGTCAAGAGCATCATTAAAGTAATTCATCACCATCGGTATGTTTTTCCCGGGGGGCCTCCCTGAAATATTGGCGCTCGTAGCTGTCACCGGAAAGCCCGAGGCCCTTGCAAGGCTGAGGGCGAACGATTCACCCGGCATTCTCACCGCCACCTTATTTTCTACGACGATAAAATCAGACAGACCGCTGCGCGCCTCAAACAGCAGCGTGAGCGGACCCGGCCAGAATCTGCTGATCAATGCGCCTGCCTTATCAGAAACCCATTCCGTCAGCATTGCAAGCTGCTGCATATCGCCGATGATAACCGGCATCGCCATCTTTCGCGGCCGCTTTTTTATATCGTACAGCCTCTGCAGGGCAGGCCCGAGATCATACTTTGCTCCGAGTCCGTAAAAAGTTTCGGTAGGATAGGCGATTACACCGCCCTGCCGGAGTATAAGCACTGCCTCGGCCAGCGCTGATTCAATATTATCAGGAGAGACCCTTATCAGCGTAACAGTTCCCCCTGACTGCCGATGCCGCCTGGCGTATATACAATGATTTTAGAACAGATATAGCGCATAATAAATAGAATATCACAAATGCGAACTCTGGACGCAGTGAATCAATCCTTTTATCCGATGCTGTGTTATAATTCCAATGAACTATTATGATACCGCTTCTGGGATTATTAATTGTCTTTTTCGCTGTACTCATAGGGTACAAACTCGAGAACGGAAATGTACGTCTTCTCCTGCAGCTTCCCGAGGTTGTCGTAATATTCGGAGCCGCAATAGGCGGCTTTATTACGGCGGCCCCAAGGCGAGTTATCAAATCGGTGGCAGTGGGACTGAAAAAGATCTTTGCCCCCAACCCATACAAAAAAGCCGATTACCTGGAATGTTTAAGTCTTCTCGGAGATCTTTTTAATACTGCAAAGAAAAATGGTATCCTTGCCCTCGAACAGGATCTTATTGCTCCGCACGAGAGCAAATTATTTAATAAATACCCCGGCATGCTGAAAAAACACTACGTCATGCTGTTTGTAATCGACACCTTTAAAACACTTCTGACAAGCAACATTTCACCCTTCGATATCGAACAGCTTCTTGATTCCGAATTGGAGATGCGCCATGAATGCAGCGTGGTGCCTGCAAGAAGCGTCGGCAGTGTAGCCGACTCACTGCCGGGATTGGGCATAGTTGCCGCTGTCCTCGGCGTCATCATAACCATGGGAAAGATGAATGAAGCGCCCGATGTAATCGGACGCAGCATTGCTGTGGCTCTTATAGGCACTTTGTTGGGCGTGTTGTTGAGCTACGGCTTTGTCGGACCTCTGTCCCGGCATCTTGAGCACATAGCCGATGACGAGAGGGAATTCCTGAACATGGTCAAAATAGCGATTACGGCATTTGTTTCGGGGATGCTGCCGCAAGTCGCAATCGAATTCGGCAGGCGGGTCATACCCGAAGAACTGCGGCCGAGCTTTGAAGAACTGGAACTAGCCTTCGATGCAGTCAAAAAATCCACAACTTATTAAGATCGTCAAGAGATCACGCAAGATATTCATGCATCGTGAGGGCGGTGTATGGAAAATAGCCTATGCGGATTTCATAACATCGATGATGATTTTTTTCCTGAGTCTATGGCTGTTGTCGATGGCGAGCAATATCGGCAAATCCTTATTTTCGGAATATTTCAGGACGGCCATTCCCCTGGAGGGGAGCGCAAACTCATTGATCAAACTGCAGTTCTTGTTCGAGCGTGAAATGAAGCAGCGCAAGGACGCAATCAAAAAAACCATTGAAGAAAAAACCGCATCGCTGTCGGGCAACGTGGGGGTAGAAGTTTTGGATAACGGCGTGAGAATTCAGATGATGGACAGCAAGGAAAAAAGCCTCTTCGAATCAGGCAGCGCAAAACCGACGGCAACAGCAATAGCGCTGTTCAAAAAGATTGCCGATTCCATCAGGGCGCTGCCAAACAAAATCAGGATTGAGGGACACACCGATTCCGTTCCCTACCGTAAGGGTGAAATAAGCAACTGGGAGCTTTCGACAATGCGGGCCTCGACAGCAAGGATAGAGCTTGAGAAGAACAATATTCCGGCATTCAAGATCGACAGTATCGTGGGCTATGCAGATACCCGGCCTCTTATAAAAAACAATCCGGCTGACAGGCGGAACCGCAGGATCAGCATTTTCATTGGCTTCGGACAAATGAATATGGATTAGGCCGGAACCGGACAGGCCGGTTTCTGTCAGGCCCGGTTTATCATGTAATCATGTAATATAGTATGATAATAAATGACAAGGGCTTTTCAAAAATGGAAAACGGAGGTTTTTATGCCCAGGATTTTTGATGACATCACAAAAACAACGGGAAACACCCCACTGGTAAGACTAAACCGCGTTGCATCCGGCATGCACGTGACCATAGCGGCGAAACTGGAATCGTTCAACCCCCTTTCGAGCGTTAAAGACCGCATCGGCGTTGCCATGATCGAAGACGCTGAACGAAAAGGAGTGTTGAAAAGAGGTTCGGTAATTATTGAGCCTACCAGCGGTAATACCGGTATTGCACTTGCATTTGCCTCCGCCGCAAAGGGCTACAAACTAATACTCACAATGCCTGATACCATGAGCATGGAAAGAAGGCAGTTGCTGCAGGCATTCGGCGCGGAACTGCACCTCACTCCGGGCGCTGAAGGGATGAAAGGCGCAATCGGAAAGGCTGAAGAACTCCTGAAGAGCACGCCGGGGGCCTTCATGCCTCAGCAGTTTAAAAATCCCTCCAATCCTGCAATACACCGGCTGACAACGGCTGAAGAAATATGGAATGACACTGACGGCGCGGTCGATATCCTGGTGGCCGGCGTCGGTACGGGAGGGACGTTAACCGGTGTTGCCGAAGTCCTCAAGAAAAAAAAGAAAGAGTTCAGGGCAGTGGCGGTAGAACCGGAGACCTCTCCTGTCCTGTCGGGAGGTCAGGCAGGACCGCACAAAATACAGGGGATAGGCGCCGGGTTCTTCCCTGAAGTGCTGAATACCGGTATTATAGACGAGATCATAAAGGTTTCCGACAAAAATGCGGGCATATGCGCACGAAGGCTTGCGAAAGAAGAAGGGATACTTGCGGGCATCTCCAGCGGGGCCGCATTATGGGCCGCACTGGAGATTGCGGCCAGGAGTGAAAATAAAGGTAAACTGATTGTTGTCATGCTTCCGGACAGCGGAGAGCGCTACCTTTCGACATGGCTGTTTAAGGAGGAATAAGGTGGACTGGATTTGCCGGCAATAAAAAAACTTTTCAAAGCAATGGTCGTTTGCTGCCTTTTATCCGCAGCTCTTATTTCCTGCAAAAAAAGGGAAGCGCTGGGTGCAGTACTATATAGACGATGCAAACGCATTATACTATTATGATACTAAAAGCGTCCATCATCTCTCCAGCAATATAGTCAGAGTGCGCGTCTGGATAGCCTTTCGGGAAATAATTTTCTTGAAAAAGAATCGGAGAATCTAATGGAGATCGACTGCTTTAGAAAAATGCAGAATGCCACTGAACGCAGGACACTCCTCCGGGATGGCCGGTCAATCCAGACCCCCGGCGCATGGTGGAGGAATACCCGCCCGGGAACAGCAGGAGAAGCCCTCCAAAAAAACATATGCTATAAACCTTAGAGACAGTGGAACAGTTTATTTTTGCAAGGAAATGAAAAAAGACGAACAATTGAACGACAATTTCATCATTTCCTTAAGCAACGTCAGCGTCAAGATTCAAGGGCACACGCTTTTGTCAGACCTCACCTGGCAGCTCAGGCGTGGCGAGCACTGGGCACTCATCGGCGGCAACGGCGCCGGCAAATCCACGCTTCTGAGGCTTATCAGGGGTGAATTATGGCCGGACCCCGGCAGCCCGGGCAAGCGACTATACAAATTTGATAGTGCTGCCCAGGAAAGCCCGATCGGCATAAAAAACCGAATAGCGCTCGTTTCCGCTGAACTGCATGATGCGTACCACCGCCACCAGTGGAATATGAGCGGCCGCGAGGTGGTGTACACAGGTTTTTTTGACAGTGCCTGGCTGCATCAGAAGCCGACAGAGGAACAGAAAACCGCAGCAGATAAATTGCTCTGCACAATGAAACTGGACAATCTCGGCAGTAAGGATTTCCTCGAAATGTCACAGGGCGAAGCGATTAAAATCCTGATAGCCCGGGCCGTGCTTGCGCGCCCTGCCATACTCGCGCTTGACGAGCCCTGCAACGGACTTGATTTCTCTTCCAGGAAAAAGCTGCTGCATATGATCGAAGAAATAGCTGCTGCCGGCACTCCTGTCCTCTATGCAACGCATCGTGTCGAAGAACTCATTCCATCCATCACCCATATCCTCATAATGGACCATGGGAAAATAATTGAACAGGGACAAAAAGATTGTGTGCTTGCAGGGGAACGCCTGCACTATGCTTTCGCGCGGGACATGACTGAACTCCCGCCGCCTTCAGTCCGCCTGGACAGAAGATTCAGCTTCTTAATAAAAATAAAGCACGCAGACGTCTTTATAAAGCAAACAAAAATATTGCACGATATTTCCTGGGTCATGCACAAGGCGGAGCATTGGGCAATCATCGGCAGAAACGGGGCCGGCAAATCTACTATGCTCAAACTGATAGCCGGCGATTTATACCCTGCCCTTGGAGGAGAAGTGCAGCGGTTCGGACGAAAGTCCGGCGGGAGCATCTGGGATATTCGAAAAAGGATCGGGATAGTCTCTCCTGAATTGCAGAGGGATTATGCTTACGATGTAAAAGGTATCGATGCAGTGGTGTCAGGCTTTTTCTCCAGCGTAGGCCTGTATGGTACAGCAACATCCGGCCAGAGAGAGACAGCCGGATATTGGATAGACTTTTTTCAGCTGCAGCACCTCAGCGAAAAGCTCTTATCGCAAATGTCATATGGGGAACAAAGAAAAATTCTTATTGCGCGTGCTATGGCCAATAGTCCTGACCTGCTCATTGTCGATGAGCCATGCAGCGGTCTGGACAGCGCTGCGCGGGCCGGTTTCCTTTCATTCATGGCTCAGGCTGCACGCTCAGGAGCGTCCGTTATTATGGCGACCCATCATCCCGATGAAATAATTTCTTTAATTACCCATATTATAGTTATGGACAAGGGGAGAATTATTGCGCAGGGGGAAAAAGAAGAAATAATAAAATCACATCAGGACCTGTTATTCGCAGACCCTAAGTAAATATTTCTAACAAATGTCAGCTCTGCCTCTCTGGTGGCAAGCCGGCCCATCAGCTTCTCATCGACGATCTTCCTGAACACATCTGAATATACCGGACCAGGCGGAATACCTATTTTTTTCAGATCACCGCCTTTAACAAGGGGCTTGATATCCCTCAGCTCCAGCAGAAAGCGCGATATGGCCTTTTTGTTATCGCTGTCCTGCGAAAGCGCCATGCTGAAAAGCATGGCTTCAATGTCACAGTCTTTCAGCGTATGGTATATATGGACCGGACTATCAGCTTTAAGCTTCTTTATAATGTTCTGGGCGATATTCAGAGTTTTGAGGATATGCTCCCGCGGCTTCAGGGGAACGGCAAGCCTGCCAAGGGCAGCTTCACGTTCCTCCTTATTCAGTTTGTAAAGCAGTGCTGCCAGATAAAGCATCCCCTTCTCATAACGCTCCTCCAAAAAAAGCAGGTCAAACCAGGAAATGGAATCATGAACAGACTGGAGGAATTCTTCAAGTCCGGAGGAAAAAGCCAGACTGTTATGAATTACCTTAAGCAGTCCGTAATCGCTCAGCCGCTTCAGCGCCTTTATGGGGTAGGTCTCCATGAAGGTAAGAATAAGCTCATCATAAAGCCGGTACCCGGACAGTTTCTCAAAAATGTTCATCCTCAGGGCCAGCTTGATGAGATTCTCGGTATGCTTTGTCAGTTTAAAGCCGAAGCGCTCCGAGAAACGTATCGCCCTGAAAGCCCTCGTGGGGTCTTCGACAAAACTGAGATTATGGAGCACCCTTATAAGCTTATCTTTCAAATCGCGCTGCCCCCCGAAGAAATCCAGCAAAAGGCCGAAATTCTTTGTGTTCAGCTTTACTGCAAGGGTATTGATAGTGAAATCGCGACGGTACAGGTCTTTTTTAATCGACGAGGTTTCCACCTTCGGCAGCGCCGCAGGGGACTCGTAATATTCAGTCCGGGCCGTAGCGACATCAAGCCTCAGCAGGGGCAGTATCACCTGTGCCGTGCCGAATTTCTGATGGACCGTGGTCTTCGCGCCTGTCTTTTTTGCCAGAGTCCTGGCCAAGGCTATGCCGTCTCCTTCTGCAACAATATCTATATCAGGGTTTTCCACGCCCCTAAGCATGTCGCGCACACAGCCTCCCACAAGATAGACTCCGAAACCTAGTTCATCCCCAACCTCCCCGGCCGTGACAAGCAATTCATAAGTGTGCACCGGCAATTTTTCTTTGAGAAGTCTTGCAATGCTCCTGCCAAACCCGCTATATGCCTCACCGGATGCCCGCTCTCTTGGCGACACCTTGCTTTTTCTCAGAAAATTCTCATAGAGCGACCTCAGTATATCCGTCCTCGTCACCGCCCCAACAATCCTGCCTTCAGACAGCACTGTGACAAACCTCTGGTTATGCTCGATCATCTCCTTTTCCACTTCCGGGATAGGCCTGTCAGGTCCGGTGGTCAGGGCATCGCTCGTGGCAAAGTCTGCGCACCTGTTACTCCCAAGTCCGTGGAAGATCCCCTTCTCGACCACTCCCCTGGTTATGACTCCCATGAAACTGCCGTCTTTCACCACAGGAAGCGCATTGACCCCATAGCGCGTCATCATGCGCTCGACCTCGCTAATGCTGCTGTTCCACTGTACTACAATCACAGGCATGGTCATCACATCACTCACCAATTTCAACGGGCGTACATGTTTGCGCAGCATCTCGGAGAGTTTCTCTTCCACAATCTCAAAAGGCACATCTTTTATGGTTGCCGATGCAGCAGTCGCATGGCCTCCCCCGCCGAACTCGGCCATTATGCTCGCCGCGTTGAGTTCGGGGGCCCTGCTCCGCGCCACCATCAAAATCTTATCAGCCATTCCGATAAGCAGTATGACCGCGTCAGCTTCCTCCATATTCATTATCTGATGCGCTAGGTGCGCCACATCGCCAAACCCCTCCATTGTGCCTTTCCCGATCTTGATCCTTATCCCTTGAACAACGACCTCGTCAAGTGACTTTACCAGCTCATTCAAAAGCGAAAACTCTTCCCTGGTTATCTCCTCTTTAAGAAAATCGGAAACAATATTTAGATTGGCGCCCTGCCTGATAAGATACGCCGCTGCAACAAGATCGCGGGGAGTAGTCGAGGCAAACATCAGCGAACCTGTTTCCTGATATATTCCGAGGCACAGGATGGTAGCTTCAAGAGTACTCAACGGGATCTTCCTTGCCTGGATTATTTCGGTCAGAACGGTTGAAACCGCACCTGTGGTATCTATGACCTCCACCTTGCCTCTGATATCCTCTTTCCCAGGTGGATGGTGATCATAAACATGCACCTCGACCCCGGGCCGGGAAAGAAGTTCTTTAAAAGCACCTATCCGGTCGGGATGCTTGGTATCAACAATGATCAACCTCCTGACCTCATCGAGTGAAATATCCTTCAGCTTTGTTATCTCCACAGGCTGAAAGGCGTCCATGAAATCCCGCACTTTTTTCTCCATAGAGCCGGGGAAGACAATAACTGCATCGGGATAAAGCTTTTTTACCGCTATCGCCGAGGCAAGCGAGTCGAAATCCGTGTTGATATGAGAGGTGATGACATCCATAATGCATAGAATACCACAGTTTGCGAAGGAAGGCAGGAGAAGAGCGCTGTTGCGGACAAATTCATCCGCGCCAGAAGCAGGCTCCTTAAGCACCAACGCTCTTCTTTCTGCCTCGGGCGCCTATCGTCGGTTAACCATGGTACAGCAGGAATGGAAGATGAATTAAAATATGATTACGTACAGTCCCGAGATTGCGAGCAGCCCGATCCACAGTCGCAGTCCAATACATTCTTCCTAGGTAGTACCCCGCTCGACAGAAGCATCCCGCCGGCCACTTTTCTTAGATCCTCATCCGAGAGTTCGTCGCTGGGCTTGGGTGGAATAACCAGGTGGAAGACCTTGTCGGTATTCTCCACAGCCTTCACTGTTACGTTTTCAGGAACAGCTATCCCGTTTTCTTTCAATACCGCCATTGTATCTGAAAGAAGTTTTGCCTTGAACGCCGCATCACCCCATGCCCTGGTGATCAACTCACCCATCATCTTGGATTCAACCTTTTGTTTTTCAGACATTTTTGTGTCCTCCTTACGTTTGCCTTCTCTGCCTACGGCAGCTTACCATACATTTACTTAATTAGACAATTTTTTTCTCAAACCCTTCATTATCCAAATTCAATCGGCAGCAAAAGGGTTTTCCTCTAACGGCACTTCCGGCAAAAGAAAAGTTCTATGGCAGTTTTTCGTCACTCCTGTCGCTGTACGTTTTATGGACAAACTCCCTGTCCGCTTCGTCCAACTGCAAATAGGCGTGTATCGCAATCTCAGAGGCAGCCTTGATTTTCCTGCAAAACGATTCATCGGCCCTGCGTATGTCCCCTGTGCGGGCCTTGTTTTCGTAGAAGCATCCCCCCCCGCATAAATATCGTGCCCAGCAAGCCCGGCAGTCCGGCAGGTTTTGGACAACAGCGCGGTAGTAATCGTTAATCCCTTCCGGTTTATAACTTTCAATATTACCCATTATCGCGTCTTCCTGACCCACGAACCTGTGGCAGGGATAGACATCGCCTGATACTGATATGGCGGCTATCCCCTTTCCTGCCCCGCAGCCGAAGTATCTCTTCCGGCGTGAAATCAGTATCTTTATTATATCCGTGACACTTGTTTGCAACAAGCGCAAATTCTCGGGAGTTTCAGCGCCAAGGTTTTCTCCAACCCTCCTCCCCTTAACAGCACGGACAGCGCTGTCTCCCTCTTCTTTCATGATGGCTATCATACGCCCTGTCGTTTTTTCGTCCATCTCATCGGTTACTGTCTGCCCGTTCGGTCCGGACAGGATCACCCTTGATGCCTTGGAAAGAATGCATTTACTGAACCCGGCCTTCCCTATTCCTTCCATTATCTCAAAGGGATCTGCATCTCCATATATTGTCGCCCTGGCCTTAAGCCTGGGGAATGCCTCGCGCATTTTCAGGATGTTGGCATATGCCGTATCGTAAGATCCTCCCCCGTCTTTGAAGGGCCGCTGCCTGTTCTGTATCTCCGGCGGCCCGTCAAAGCTGATCAGCGGGTCCATCTTCTCTTCGCTCATGAAGGAGATGACTTCATCGGTAATCAGGGTTGCATTGGTGGTGATGCCGAAGGTGACTTTTTTCCCCAGCTCCCCGGCTTTTTCTTTTGAGTATGCAACTACCCTTTTCATAAGCGGGAAATTCAGTAGAGGCTCCCCGCCGAAAAAGAAAATCTTCACCTGTTCGGCGCTCTTTGAGTTGTCCAGGAGCCAGTCGACTGCCTTAAAGGCCGTCTCATCGCTCATCATCCCGCCCTCGCCATAGCTGCCGCCTTCCCCGTAGCAGTAAACGCATCTCATGTTGCATTCCTGCGCAATAAAGAGGTAGATGCTGCCCACCTCGAATGCCTCATCTTTCTGCGGATCATCGTCTCCAGCATCCTTTGTTGACTCCGGGGCTGATGTCTCAGCTTCATTGTCTTCGCAAGCGACAAGGCCGTGCCCTCTCAATGTCTCCACTGTCTTTTCAGAGACCAGGCTTTCGGAACTCATTAACACCTTTTCAATAGTCCTGTATTCGCATTCCGATATCATACGAGAGGTCAGCCGCTCCACATCGAAAAGGCAGCAGTCACCGTCATGGCGGAAAACGTGAAACTCCCTGAGTGCAATATTGCCGAAGTATTTCCGGCCCTCGTATTCGATCTCGTACGGTCCAAGCATTGTATTGTCCTTATATGTCAATATGAAACCTTTTGGAAATATCAGTCATTTCATGTGAAGAACCCTGTGCCAAGAGCACAGGGCGTCAAAAACAAAGGTTCAAACTCCCTGTGGCAAGACCACAGGGAGTTTGAAAATTCTTAAACTGTGCCCGGTAATGAATACAGGTCAAAGGCAGAAAATGAGTGCTGTGCGGACAGATTTATCCGCTCCAACGCTCTACTCGCCGCCTCGGGCGCCTGCCGTCGGTTGCCAATGGTCCGGTTATACCCTCCGACAACTATTTCAAGAAAGTTCTATCTTCCAACGGCGGAAGGGGCTGAGGATTAAGCCCGCCAGCCACTTTTCTTAGATCTTCATCCGATAGCTCATCGCCGGCCGGCTTCGGTGGAATGACAAGGTGGAAGACCTTGTCGGTATTCTCCACAGCCTTCACTGTTACGTTTTCAGGAACAGCTATCCCGTTTTCTTTCAATACCGCCATTGTATCTGAAAGAAGTCTTGCCTTGAACGCAGCATCACTCCATGCCCTGCTGATCAACTCCCCCATCATTTTTTGGTTTTTTACATCATTTTGTTTTTCCGACATTTTTTTGTCCTCCTTACGTTTGTATTTCTCTGCCTACGGCAACTTACCATCTTTTTACTGAATTAGACAAATTTTTTCCCAAAACCTTCATTCCTGTTTGTCCGGATTGCACAGGCATTAACCGCCGCGCAACAGACTGCGGCAAACATGGTTTTTACAGGCATTTTTCAGCTCAAAGATTTTGGGTTGATATTCTCGCCAAACAGGTATCGATATGCCTCGTGATGTTATCGATTAAAGAGTCTGCATGGGCGATAATCAACTTCATATAGCCTCTAGCCCGAAAATCATCCAGAGTTTCTTTCGGAAGTTCCTGGAGTTTCTTCATGTCGACAAGTTTAAAAAAAATGCTTTCGCCTCTATGCGTGTGCGTGGCATCAGTAATCAGATTATAATGGTCAAGAGTTTCGACAAATATTTTAGTTTCTTCAAATGAATCAGATACGCGTGTTGCCGGATCTATACACTCCTGTTTCAGGTAAGGAGATATATTGCCGCCGGGCATAAGATCAGGCATAAGGATAGCGTGGCCGGATACTTCCGAAAAACCGGGACAGGACAGCCTTACAAGAAGCCTGTTGTTTCCGCTCTTATCTTTCACGGCAGAGAATGGGAACTGCTTGCATACCAAAGGCCTATTGTCTCCCATAGCACATCCGACGCCCTTTTGCAGGTAAGTACAATAATTCCCCACCCTTGCATGTTTCAAAAGAATGCAAATAACAATATCGTTTTTTTCGCCGTCGCAATCGACCATGCAAAAGGTAATAGGGAAATGTTTTGACAGGGGAACAATTTCATGGACGAGTACGCGGCCATATATATATAGATGACAGCAGGAAGAAGGACAAGCCGCACCCAGACACTGCCATTTCAGATCTTTGGTGATCACCTCATCAAATGGTTCCGCTTTTTCCTCTCTTACATAATATGACTTAATAACGGTATCCTTTATCATAATTTAGTTTTTTTAGACACAATGTACAGCTCCAAGAGAAATGCTATCCATATATTCAAGTTCAACAACCTTGTCGGCTGATGACCGCAGCGACCAACGTGGGAAACCCTCGGCCGACCCGTTGCAATTCAAGGCACCGCAGTTGCCGTCATGGCGGCATTCATAACGATTTCACCTTTACCAGCACAAATTTGCCATTCCTGAATTCCATCAGTAAAACGGGCTTGCCCTCAATTCCCCCATCCTTTCCAATACTGTATTGTCCGCTAATGCCCTGCCAGTCTTTTACGGTGCGGAGTGCTGTTGCCACTTTTGCCGGCACTGTCGATTGTGCCTTTCTCATACCCTCTGCAAGCAGCTTCACCGCTTCATAGCTGTTGGCGGAATATCTGCTTGGAGACAGGCCGTATTTATCCCTGTATGCCTTTATGAACTCCTGTGCAATACGATTTTCCGGTTCAATATCAAAATACGAAGTGGTCACAACGCCATTCAGGTTTTTCCCGCATCTGGCGACGGCAGCTGCATTTAAAGCCGTGTCCGTAAGGATCGGCTTATTGATACCGGCCTGCCTGACCTTTGTTATGAAAGCCTCGGTATCTTTAGGATGCCCTGCTAACAGCATGGCATCAAAATCAAAGTTCTTCCATTTCCTGGCAATGGAATCAAAATTATCATTTCCCTCCCCCAGCCAGTACGGCATGGAGTCGATTATCTTTATCCCGAATTGTGCCGAGGCTTTATCGAACTCAGTTGCAAACCTGGTCCCGTAATCGTCATACACATAACTCATGGCGATCTCCCCGTATCCTCTGTCCCTTGCAAACTCAGCAAGATATTTCGCTGCCATGTCGGTTGTCACCTGCACATCGATAATCAGTTTATTGTTTTGTTCAAGCAGTTCGGGACTCGATGCAATTGGGGATATATGGAGAAGGCCTTTTGCTTCGTAGACCCTTGAAGAGGGCATTGTGGTAAAAGAAGAAGTGTGGCCTATAACAGCCACTATATCAGGATCTCCGGATATTTCCTCAGCAGCCAATACGGCGCCTTCTACCGTGCCCTTATCGTCTTTTTTTACGACGAGGAATTTTCTTCCAAGGATGCCTCCTGTTTTGTTTATCTCTTCCACTGCCATTTCAATACCGTTCCATGCCTTTGCCTCGTCATTGTCCCGGCCCCATGCCCCCACCGCAGCAATGCGTATATCGCCGGTTGATTCCCCCGCCCTTTTGGCGCGCTCATCAGCCATATCAGCCTTTTGGCAGGAAAATGCAAGGATACTCAAAGCGGCGCAGCATATCACAAAAAAAGAATTATTTTTCATGCTTTCTTCCCCGGTAAATTTTATCGCTTGATCACTTTTATAGTCATGCCAGCTGCCTTTTTGCAAGTTCGGAGAACAGACCGTCCTTTTCCATCAACTCACTATAAGTTCCGCTTTCGACTACACGCCCTTTATCCATGACCACTATCTTGTCGGCTTTGATCACCGTGCTCAGCCGGTGTGCTATTACCAGCCGTGTGGCCTGAAACTGTTCCAGACTGCTGCTGACGATGGCCTGGGTAATGTTGTCCAGTGCGCTCGTGGCCTCGTCGAAAAAGAATATCCTCGGCCTTGTCACCAAGGCCCTTGCAATCAGGAGCCGCTGACGCTGTCCGCCTGAAATAGTGCTTCCGCCAGGAGGTATCATGGTGAACATACCCATAGGCATATCCTCTATGTCTTTATCCAGCCCGGACATCCTGGCCGCTTCCCACGCGTCTTCCAGTGTCAGATTATTAGAGCCGATAATATTGCTGAAGATATTACCGGACATAATTTGGCCGTTCTGCAGGACGACGCCTATCTGTCGGCGCAGAACCCGAAGATCAAGTGTCTGAATATCCTGCCGGTCATAGTAGATCGAGCCTTCCTCCGGCGTCTCGAACCCCAGCAAAAGCCTGAGCATCGTTGACTTGCCGCTTCCCGAGGGGCCGACAATCGCAACAAATTCCCCTTTGTTTATCTGGAGCGAAACATTTTGCACTACGAGCGGACTGTCTTTTTTATAACGGAATACCGCATTTCTTATTTCGATATCGCCGTACAATTCCCCGGGATCCGCTTTCTCCTCACTGGTCTCCGGCAGTTCCTGAAGAAGTGGCTGCGCCCTCTCGTAAGTCGGCACGACGGCAAGCACCGAAGCAAGGGAGGCGGAGATCTGGATGCCGGCTGCCAGAGACTGGCTGAATGCAGCGATAAAGGACAAGAATTCACCCATACTGAGGGAAGACGCTTTGTAATAAAAGAGCAGGAAGATCAACATCGCGCACAGTACCGGATAAACGGCGTTCCATGTGCTGAGGGAGGCTGTTACTGCTTCGGCCCTGAGATTATATTCCTTCTGCTCCCGGAACGCCCGAAGCCATTTCGTAAATCCCCTCTTCTCGGAGCCGGATACCCTGAGCTTGTCCATGCCTCTGATAAATTGAAATACGAGCCCCGAAATACTGCCGCTGATTCGCAGGAGTTCTCTCTGGTAACGGACATTCAAAACCATGAGGAAAAGGGTAATGATGGAGGAAAGCAGCACGAGACCGACGGCGACAGCCGCGAGGTACGAGCTGTAATAAAAGAGGAGCATGAGGCTGAATACCGAAAACATCCCTGACAGAAGCGAGCTTGTCACAGCGCCGGTCAGGAGTTGCCTTATTGCATCTATGCCCATCGTCCTGTTTGACAGGTCACCCACGGAATACTGTCTGAAAAAACCGACCGGCAGAGAGAGCAGACGGTCCATTACCGCCGACTGCACCGAACCGTCCACCGTGCCTTCCAGCCTCAACATTGCAACAGCCCTGGTCATATTGAACATAGCCGTCGCCAGCGCTCCGATAAATAATGCGGCTCCGATTTGCAGGAGCTGACTTGTTCGGGCCATGGGTATGATGCTGTCGAATACAATTGATGTGGTGAGGGGAAGGACAAGTCCCAGGAGACCGCCGGCAACACCCATGAGCATAATCATGATAAAATCATGAGAGTTCCGATAGGCCCCGAATTTCAGGAGCTTGAGCAGATTTATGGGACCTTCAGGAAACGGCCTGTAGAAAGAGACGGCGACAGGAGATATTTCAGCCGCTTTTTTCTCGTCAACTATTGTGACGGTATGCCCAGCCGGGTCGTGGATTGCGTATGTGGTAGAAGTCCGCTGCAATAGTGCTACAGGCCGGCCGCCTTCCGCCAGGAAGGCCAGAAGAGGACCGTTATTTGTCTTCCACCACTCTTCTTCCAGTAATACTTTCCTCATCCTGAACCTTGAGGCCGTGGCAATATTGGAAAGAGGATCTCTTAATTTTTTCTCCCTTGAGGATCCAGAGGGCGGGCTAATCTTTATTTTAATCGCATCTCCCACTAGCTTGCACGCAGCAAAGAGCGGATCAGCTGCCTCTTCGGCTGTCAGCCCTCTGCCGGGTCCCTTGACGCGCACAAAGCTTCGAAGGGCGCCCTCCATATCAGCAGAGTCATGCTCCAGCTTTTTCCTTATTCGCCCGGCCTCACTGGAGAGCTCCTCTTCCAGGAAGAAATCGATAGAGCTGCATAACCGGCCGTGGAAGCTGTCCAGGAAAGCCCATGATGGGTCTGCCTTCATAAGCTCAGCTGTGTCTAACAGAGACAAAGAGCATTTGACGGCGGTCAGCATCCAGGCGCTTTCGGAGAGAGGGAATGGAAGGTCTTTAGTCAGCGGCGGCAAGTCCCTGCAACCCATAAAGAATGATCTGCCCTCAAGGTGCCTCACCCATAAGATGCCTTCTTTGGAACGGCACGCCACTTCCTTGTCTACTGGTAATTCCCAGGCGGCTTCAAGTCTGCAGACATCCCCGGGCTGTAGTGGGGCATGCAGGCCGGACAGGAGATTTCCGGTCCAGCCGTCGAGCAGTTCCTTCACCTCTTTCGCGGATGAGCCGTCCAGGGCAAATTCCTGTAATCGCGTTCTGCTGAGCTTCAGAAGTATCGTGCCCATAGCCCCTACGGCAATAAGTCCTATGCCGCTGCCGTCCTTGCCGACTTCCATGCCGAAGAGCGCCAAGTCTTCGCCTCCTGAAAATACGTGGTTTCGTGCGCCGTGAGGACTGCCGTCTTTTATCCTTACGGAAAACACATCCACCGAGCCCTTTTTGACAATCCATACGCTGCCCGGGTCGTCAAGCAGCACAGGGCTGTTGCCGCTTGCTTCTAAAAGCGTCCCTTCTTTATCCATGATTTTCAGCATAGGAATTGTCCGTCCTTAAGATTGCTTTATCAAATTCTTATACAGGCCGTCTGTTCTTATCAATTCCTCATGGGTGCCGCGCTGAGCCACCTTTCCTTTATCGAGGACGATTATCTCGTCACAGTCCCTGATCGTGCTGAGACGGTGTGCAACTATGAGGCATGTGCAGCCCCTGCGGCGGAGGTTGCCGTCTATCATCATTTCAGTTTTGGGGTCGAGCGCGCTGGTGGCCTCGTCCAGAACCACAATGGACGGATCTATGACAAAAGCCCTGGCTATTTCCAGGCGCTGGCGCTGTCCGCCGCTGAAATTCCTACCCCCCTCTTCCACAATACCATTGTATGCCCCAAAGCGGGCGGCTATGTCGTCGTGTATGCAGGCGTCCCTGGCAGCTATTGTTATCCGTTGATCGGGGATAGTGGAATCCCACAAGGTCAGATTCTCCCTGATAGTCCCTTCGAAAAGAAAAATGTCCTGGTCGACCATCGCAAACGAGTTGCTCATGACAGACGGGTGGATAGCGCTCCTCGGCTTTCCGTCAAAAAGGATTTCTCCTGACCAGGGTTTGTAGAGGCCGGACACCACCCTGGCTATGGTGGACTTGCCGCTTCCGGAACCACCTACCAAAGCGACTCTTGCCCCGGGCTTCAGAAATAGGTTGAAGTTCTCGATAAGAGGAGGTTCGAGACGGCTGTACCCGAATGTGGCATCGATTATTTTCAGTTCACCTGAAAGCTTTACGGCGGGACCTTCTATTGCCGCCCCTGCATAAGTGATTTTGAAACTGTCGTCCACCTCGTATTTCAACACGTCATCGAGTCGGCTTACGTCGGCCTCGGTCGCCTGAACAACGCTTCCGAGGGAGACCAGTTGATTGACCGGCCCCATAAAACTGGACATGAGACTCTGAAAAGCAACAAGCATGCCGGCTGTCATGGAGCCCCCTATGACCCTCAAGCCGCCCAACGCCAATATTACCGCATTGGTGAGAGACATCAGCAGAACTGGAACAACCGTGAGCACCTGGGTCGGCAGGCCTAACTGCTGTTGTGATGTTATGACCTTGGCCTGGTACCCCGCCCATTTGGCAAAAAAGTCCGACTCAGAGCCTGTCGCCTTCAGAGTCTCGATTGTCATGAGGCCGTCCATTGTTGTTCCAAGAAGCTTCCCCTGTTCCTGCTGCAGTTTTCTGTTGGTATCGATACGATTGCGGGAAATATATTTCAGGACAACGAAATTGCAGAGGGCCATAAAGATACCGACCAAGGTCAGGAGTATATCGTACTGGAACATGACAACCGCATAGAAGATGACCATGAGCAGGTTTATCGCATTTGTGGTGAACTGTCCTGACAGCAGGTTGGCCACGGTGTCGTTTATCGCTACACGTCCGGCGATGTCGCCCGGAAAGCGTTGCGTGAAGAATTCTGCGGGAAGATGAAAGACATGCCAGAAAAATTTTGTTGCCGATGTTACGGCAAACTTTCTTTCCGTAAGCAGCATAAAATACTGCTGCAGCCATGTAAGCACGCCGCGCAGCAGGGCCGTGAGCCCCATTCCCCATATTAGCGGATATATCCATGATCTCATTCCGCCGACCAGGATATTGTCGACAAATATCTTTGAAAAAATGGGAATAAGCAAGCCCGGAACAACGAGAAAAAGACTTGCCAAAATAACGTAGAGGAGGGCTGTTTCCGAACCTTCCAGCCTGGCCGCGAGGGACTTTAAGAGGTTGGGTTTGCTTCCGCCCTTCCTGAAATCAGGACCGGGTTCGAATGTCAGTACAACGCCTGTAAAAGATTCATCGAATTCTTCTTCGGTGACGCGCCGCGGTCCGGAACCGGGGTCATTCAGATAAACACCGTCTTTCTGCACCCCTTCGACCACGACAAAATGATTAAAATTCCAGAATACTATGGCAGGGAATTTTCTGGCGTAAAAATTGTCCGGTTCCATCTTGTAGCCCTTGGCTGTCATACCGTATTTGCGGGCTGCTTGCAAAATATTGCCGGCCTTGCTTCCGTCCCGCGAGACGCCGCAGTCCAGCCGGAGTCTTTCAAGGGGAATAAACAAGCCATAATAAGCAAGGATCATGGCAAGGGAAGCTGCGCCGCATTCAACAGCCTCCATTTGGAGTACCGTTGGTGTCTTTACACGCCGGTAATTCCTTACTTTTTTTTCTTTTGCCGCTGCGGATAAGCTCACGGTCACACTCTAATTTCCATAGAAATTTTTCCTGAGAATGGGGATCACCAGGCTGATCGGCCGCTGCTCCTGGACAATGAACGTCGCGGCGCATCGCGTCCCTTCGGTTACGACGACCGGGTTGCCCCTTGGGGAGGACCATTTTGCGCCGCTAACGGTATCCGGGGCCGGTACAAGGTCGGCTAATACTTTAAAGGGGGCCCCGTTTTTTGATAACTCTTCAACAAGCGTTCTATTGTGCAAGGTGTCCATAATCTCTTCAGGCGTAGACGGGAATGCCGAGGTTGAAAGAACACGCCCTTCCATATACCCGTATTCCTCTTTTTTCGCGTTGGCCGGCGATATCTGAACACTCATGCCCGGGCGGATCATCTTCGCCTCCGCCGCAGTAACATACAGGATTACAGACAATCCCCTGATATTACCGCCTGCAAGCGAAATGCTCAGAACAGGGCTGTCATTCTGCACGAGAGACCCAATGCCCTGCATGACGGAAAGCACCTGTCCTGTAAAAGGGGAAACGATGACAGAGCTGCTTTCATGCCTGCTCCGGAGCATTGCAAGGTCGGCTTCCTTCGTCCTGATCTGCTGCTCGAGTGTGAGGAGTTTGTCCCGGTTCATATTTTCATTGCTGAGCTTCTGGACTGAAAGCTCTTCTATCTGGCTTCGGTATTGTTTTATGTCCGACTCCGCAGCGTCAAACTGCTGTTTTGTTGTCATGAGTTCCTGCCTGGTAATCAGGCCGTCCTTCATAAGGGCCTCCTGGTCCCTGATCTTGCTCCCAAGCCACGCCAGCTGCTTACCGGTATCTTCGATTTTTTTCAGGTAAGCCGCCTTCTGCATTTCGGTGTATTCATTATTTAATCTATCACTGTTACTGACGTTGCTTTTTAAATACCCGAATTCTTCCCTGAAGACATCGAGCTCTTTTTTAGCGTTGCTGACCTGATTCATCATTTCGCGCTGGGTCACCCTTGCGACAACCTGTCCGGCGCTTATCGTCTCGCCTGGTTTAATCCTTATGTCATATATCTGGCCGGTTGTACCAGCCACGACATCATATAAGCCCCCTGTCTTGACAAGAAACCCGCTGCCGACCACGGTAGTCGGGATGCTGCCAAGGAAGCCCCATAAAACCGCTGTCACAATGATAAGGGCCGCGGCTGATAGAGCCAGCCAGCCGACAGGAGTGGTCACCCGCATGAGTGAATCCAGTTGCTCCGGCGATGATATTCTGTCCAGGGATGCTTTTCTGAAAATCTTATGATCCATATTTTTCTTCTCCTAATACCCTGTTTCCGGTACGGTGGTCAGTTCTCTTACGCCTATGGTAAGCATATCCGCTCCCGGTAATATGATCGCACCGGTCTGATAGCGCAAAGATATTATCGCACCGGCAACGTTCTGAAGCGAGGAACTCTCATTCAGCTCGGCCGCGACTAGAAAATTCTCATTCACGATGACATCGTTAAGGGTGGACATCCCCATGGTGAATTTTCTTTTCTCGCTCTCGACAGCCCTGCGGTATGAAAGCACGGCCGCCCTGGCCTGGGTCAACTGCATCGAAGTTTTTCTCAGAGAGCTGAGCGCATCCGCCACCTCAGCGCTTATCGTGTTGGCAGAGTTGGCAGCGGTAATTACGGCCTGTTCATAAGCAGCTTTCTGTTGCACGTAGAAACCTATCGCAGTATTGTTCTTTATCGGCAAGGTATATTTGAGTGAGACAGTTGTATTCAGGCCCGACAGGTTATTGCCGAATGCGGTGAAGTAATCGCCGAAGGTGTTTTTTTCGGACAGGGAGTTATACCCTGCCTGGATGTTGAGATCGAGTTGGGGCAGCATGCGCTTTTTTGCCGCGATCATTAGCGTCTCAGCAGCCTCCTGCCGGCTGCGCAATGACTTGAGATCTGTCCTGTGCGCCAGAGCAAATTCGATAAAATACCGGTCCCTGTCCTGTACCGGTATCTGTATGTTCTCTTGAGAAAGCTCATTCCCTGCAGGCATGCCGAGTTTTGAGATCGCATAGGCGTCTATCCCCATGATCTCGCCGAGTGCCTTGCGGGCCTCGAACACGGCCTGCTCAGCGGAAATCCTGCTGGCCCTGTCTAACGAAAGGTTCGCCTCAACCAGGTCAATGCTCGAGGCAGGCCTCTGGTCATGCTCGATGAGCTTACGCGTAATATCAAGCAGTGACTGGGCCATTCGCTCGGACTCTTCGTAAATGGCAAGATTTTTTACAGCCGCCACCCAGGCCCAATAAGCTTGTACGGCATTGAATACGTTTTGGGCTATTGTATGGTTCAGAAGAAGCTTGTCGGATTCATATGTGCTCCTGGCAGCTGTTTCGGTTGCCGCTGCAACATCTTCGCCGAGCCCTTTCAAAAGAGGCACAGTCACTGAGAATGAAAACGAAGCCTGGTTCTCGGTATTGACTCCCTGGCTGGACACTTCATACGGAGAGAGCGCATTTGTTCTGGTCAGGGACAGCGATGGAGTAAGTGTAATTCCGGAACGCAGTTCACGTGAGAGCGACAGTGTATAAGCTGTGAGATCCTCCGTAAGATCGGGTGGACTGAAAGAGGGAGCCAGCGAGGAATTGAGGGGGCTGTCGACCCTCTGGCGGTTCAATGAGAGCGAAAACTCTTCATCGAATTGCCCTGAGGCCTGCTGCAGTGCTCCTTTGGAAAATTCGGCCTGCTGCGTCTGAATAGCTACATTGGGGTTTCGGGAGACCGTTGTCCTCACAACGTCCAGCAAACCCGTTACTGTCGGCAATGAAGGCGTGGGTATCTCTTGACCGGAGGCGGAGACCACTGAAAAGAAAGTCGCCGCCAGCATAATGAAAGTTCTCATGAACAACAAGTGCTTCCCCTGTAATTAGGTAGAGTGTTCCCCGTATTCGGGCGATCTTGTGCTGAAGCATCTTTTCGTAACTCCTGTCGCTGTACGTTTGTTCGTGTGATCGCGCCGCTGCATATATTAATATGAAACCTTTTAGAAATACCAGTCATTTTATTTTCGGGCAGCAGGTATTTTCGAAGGGCAGGTGTTGACCATTTTCATGCCTCTTGCCGAAATTAAAGGGGTCAACCCCTGGGTGGTCGGCTTCATTATCCTCGTTCCGGGAGAGATGTGGTTTTTCCAGTCTCAGTGATCCATCTCAGTCAGACCGGTCCTTTCTGCAGCCATCCCGATTGTGGAAGAGCGCCAGTGATAGAAACCGCTCCCCGTCCTGCCACATCAGTCCGGCGGAAATCAGCTTTGCCAGCATCTCACGGATCTCCTCTTCGCGGACCAGACCATCGAACTCACAGGCCAGGTCTTTGACGCTCCGCGCGCTGTCACAGCGTAAATACACTTGCGCCTCGATTCCTTCCAGACGATGTGCCTGCTTCACCGCGCATAGCCGGGTGTCAATCACCAAAAAGGCAGACCTGCCGGCGCGGTAAAGGTCCAGCCGCGGACGCTTATCCTCCGGGTCCGACCATTGCTCTTTCCAGGCTGCAACCGCGTGACTCACCGGCCCAACATAGCCCTGCGGAGCGCCGTCCGCGTAATCGCACTCGAAATAATAGGCCAGCCCCCTGAGCTCTTCCGGCGAAAGAGGAGAAAGATAACGATAACCAGGCCAGGGCCGCACGTTAAGCAATCCGAACTTATGAGGGTCTTTGTAGTATCTGCTGAAGCGCATGATCATTGTCTGCATGCAATGTCTTGGTGGCATG
>Ga0074045_10000167_pt1 | contig 60188 bp, 48 predicted proteins | sample BogForMeECP23OM2_FD_94442 | JGI IMG/M metagenome (GOLD analysis project Ga0074045, IMG submission 94442) | Bog forest soil microbial communities from Calvert Island, British Columbia, Canada - Bog Forest MetaG ECP23OM2 | ecosystem: Environmental > Terrestrial > Soil > Wetlands ... | reverse complement strand
ATGATCGAAGGCCCCGGCCACGTTTCCATGGACAAGATCAAGGAGCAGGTCGAGAAGGAAGTCGAGCTCTGCTACGAAGCTCCGTTCTACACGCTCGGCCCGCTGGTCACCGACATCGCTCCTGGCTACGACCACATCACCTCCGCGATCGGCGCGGCCATGATCGGATGGTACGGCGCCGCCATGCTCTGCTACGTCACGCCCAAGGAGCATCTAGGTTTACCCAACGAAAAAGATGTGAAAGACGGCATCATCGCCTACAAGATTTCTGCCCACGCCGCCGACATCGCCCGCCAGCGCCCCGGCGCTCGCGACCGCGATGACGCCCTCAGCTACGCCCGCTACAAATTCGATTGGGAGAAACAATTCGAGCTCTCACTCGATCCTGAAACCGCCCGCTCCATGCACGACGAAACCCTCCCTGACGACCACTACAAGGAAGCAGCCTTCTGCTCCATGTGCGGCCCAAAATTCTGCTCGATGAATTATTCGTCAAAAGTGGATGCCTACAATAAGGAAGTCCACGGAATCGAGAAGAAGGATTATTCGGAGCTGGTGGAGAAGCTGGTGACGCTGAAGTAGGTAGCGCGGCCCTTCAGGGCCGCGTCGGCAATCTAGCGAAAATTAACCTGCAGGACAGCCGCCCTCGGCTGTCCTGCAGGATACCGGGTGCCCCACTTCTCGCTTCCTTTGCGAGAAGTGGGATCGCGGGAAGACGGGCGGCGAATTCCATTGCGCCCGCCGATCTCATTTAATGTCGCGATTCCTGCGTCCAGTCCTCAATCTTCAGCTTCTTGATTCTGGCAAACGCGTGATCGTTGGTGACGAGGACCACACCCACCGCAAGAGCGTGAGCGGCAAACATTACCTCGAGGTTTCCCATCGGTTGCCCCTCGCGTTCCAGAGCGGCCCGAAGCTGTCCGTATTGCCTGGCTGCATCTGAATCCCAGGGCAGGACGGCCACGCGCAGAAGGAAGTCCTCGATGACGGCGTGCAAGCGCGTTGCGTGAGGAAGACGCGCCGCTCCAAAGCGCAACTCGCCTTCGGTAACAGCGGAGATAGCGAGCTGTGCCATGGGAACTTTCACCAACCGGCGATCCACCGCCGGGCTGTTCCCTTTGATGATGCAGCTTGCGATGTTAGTGTCGAGCAGGTAGCCGATCGCCATCAGAACAGGTCGCGCTTCTGCGGAGCTTCATCCCGGCGATCTGCCATGAACTCATCAGGAATGTTGGCCTCCCGCCGCAGCTTGAAGAAACCCTCCCATGACTCCGGACGCCGCGAGAGAACCACATCTCCGGTAGCGTCGTCCCGCCGGATGAAAACCTCGCTGCCTTCAAAGCGAAACTCGGCAGGCAAACGCACCGCCTGACTTCGGCCATTGCGAAAGAGTTTTGCCATGCGGGGCATCGATGACCTCGTAGAATGATATATACCATGATACATCACAGAGTCAACAGCGCAATAGTGTGACATCCAACCTTGCCCTGCCGGGGAAATAGGCCGATCATCTTCAAGTCGGAGGCGGTATGTATACATACTGCACCGGACGGTATAAGTCCTTTGGTTTCTGTATTTTGGATGCTAACATCTTTGCAATCTAGATTTTGCAAACCACCGTTTGCAGACCCCGCGCCAGGCAAGACTTTCAGGGGTATGGGGGGAGGGGGGTGTACCGCAGAGAGCGGCGATTTCCCGGAAGGGAACCGCCTCAGGGGCAGCGTTTTGAAGTGAGGCCGCAGCGTATATTTCGGCAGATTTCAACAGCGTGTTTCAGTCAGATTCTGCTCGACAGCCGGTTGCAGCTCGCCGCCAATCTCTAACTGCCTTTTGACTGCGCTACCCGCTCCCGCATGGTCTCCACTCGCTTGAGCATGAACTTGAGCCGTTCCCGGCCGAACTTGGATCCCATGATCACTTTCTCGATGGTCGCGAACATCTGCGGGTCGCCAGCTTTTTCGCGCAACTCCTTGAGGAAGGGATGCACCTTCGCGAACACGATGAACATTTCACCGCTCACTGCCGGCTGTATGAACAGCTCCTCATTCAGCGCACCGTGCAGCACGAACGACGCTGCCATGCTCCAGTAGCCGGTCACCTGGCGCAGCCAGTTATTCTCCTGCGATCCGGGCGTAAACGCGATCTTCATGAAATCGTCGGCGCTTTGCGGCCAGAAACCGACAAACCACCAGTTTCGCGCTTTGCGCATTTCGGCTTCGCGGCGCAGATCGTAGAGTTGGAGAATCAGTTGAGCATCGGCAGCAGTTGGCTTCTTAGGCATGAAAGCACCTCAACAGGGAATTTGTAATCGAGCGATCGGGTCGTTGGGCGATTGAGTGATTGTAACGCCACGGTCGACGAATCAAATCCTCGGCGATCGCGCAATCACTCGATCGCCGAGGATCAGGCGGTGGTCGCCGCCGCTTCGGCCGGAGGCGCGGCGCGCTCGTAATCGCATTCTTTGTTCGGGCAAGCGATCACCGGTCCTGCTTTCAAGTTTTTCTCGACCAGATATTCGCTGCCGCACTTCGGACATTTTTCAGCGATCGGCTTGTGCGCCGACGTGAATCTGCACTTCGGATAATTTCCGCACCCGTAGAACGTGTTGCCCTTGCGTGCGCGCTTCTCGACCAGTTCGCCGTCTTTGCATTCCGGACACTTCACGCCGATGTAGTTCTGCTTCACATACTTGCACTCGGGATATCCGCTGCAGGCGGTGAATTCGCCGAAGCGTCCGTGCCGAATCATCATGTTGCGCCCGCACTTGGGGCAAAGCTCATCAATCGGGATGTCAGGAACCTTCTTGCCTTGGTCGAGTCGCCGCGTCGTTTTGCAGTCGGGATAGCCGGTGCAGGCCATGAACTGTCCGAAGCGCCCCCGCTTGAGCACCATCACTCGCCCGCAGTTTTCGCAATATTCTTCCTGCGTAGTCTCCTGCACATCGGCGGAATCCAGGTCGGGCAGGTTGATGGGATTTTCTTTCGTGAACTTGCAAGTGTTCGGATCTTCCTTGTCGAAGGTGCTGCACGCGTAGAAGGATCCGTGCTTGCCCCACTTGATCACCAGCGGCGCGCCACAGAGTTCACACTTCTCGTCTGTGGGCTTTTCCATCCGCTTGATGTTCTCCATATGCTTTTCGGCATATTTGAGATCTTTCTGGAATTTCTTGTAGAACTCGGCGAGAGTGTCGGTCCACTTCTCTTTCCCTTCTTCGATCTCGTCGAGTCCTTCTTCCAGGCGGGCCGTGTAGGCCACGTCGAAAATATCGCGGAAATTTTCTACGAGCAGATCGGTGACCACCAGGCCGATCTCGGTCGGCGTAAACTTACCGCCGATCTTCTGCACGTACTGCCGCTCTTGGATGGTCGACAAAATCGCCGAGTACGTGGAAGGCCGACCAATGCCGCGTTCTTCCAACTCCTTCACCAGTGACGCTTCGTTGTAGCGCGGCGGCGGTTCGGTGAAATGCTGTTCCGGCTTCAGTTCCTTCAGCGTGAGTTTTTGACCGGCTTCCAGCGCCGGCAGCTTGTGCCTCAACTCTTCGTCGTCTTCGTCTTCCCCTTCTTTTGATTCCTTGTAGACCTTCAGGAAGCCATCGAACTTCATCACCGATCCGGTTACGCGGAACCAGAAAGCGTCTCCGTTTTTCGTCTTGGCATCGATGTCGACCGTGGTCTGGTCGAAGACCGCAGGCATGATTTGCGAGGCCACAAAGCGCTGCCAGATCAGCTTGTAGACTTTGTATTCATCTTCTTTTAGATACTGCTTGATTTGGTCGGGATGGCGCATCGCTGAGGTCGGCCGAATCGCTTCGTGCGCCGCCTGCGCTTCTTTCTTCTCCTTATATATGTTGGGAGTCTCGGGCAGGTAGGCCACGCCGTACTCTTTGCCGACGTATTCTCGCACTTCCTGAATCGCCTCGGGCGCAACGCGAGTGGAGTCGGTACGCATGTAGGTGATGAGGCCGACTTGACCTTCTTCGCCCAGCTCCACGCCTTCATAAAGGCGTTGGGCAATCATCATCGTGCGCTTCACGCTGAAGCGCAACTTGCGCGAGGAATCCTGCTGCAATTTACTGGTGGTGAAAGGAGGCGCAGCATTGCGGCGGCGTTCTTTCTTGTCGACGGAGCGGACGATCCAGTCCGCTGTTTCGAGCGCGGCGCGAATCTTTTCCGCATCTTCGCCGTTAGTGACTTCAATCTTCTCTTCGCCTTTTCCCAGAAAGCGCGCATCGAACGCCGGCGGCTTGCTCGCGGCGAGATGAGCGTCGATGGTCCAATATTCTTTCTTCTCGAACGCTTTGATCTCGCGTTCGCGCTCCACGATTAAACGGAGAGCGACAGTTTGAACGCGTCCGGCGGAAAGGCCGCGGCGGACTTTGTCCCACAGAAGGGGCGAGACCTGATAACCGACCAAACGGTCGAGCACGCGACGCGCCTGTTGGGCGTCGACGAGATTCTGATCAATGGCGCGGGGATGCTCGAATGCTGCCTGCACGGCGCGCTTGGTGATCTCGTTAAAGGTGACGCGCTGAATGCGAGGCGGCGCATCCGCATCTGCCTTCTTCTTTTTTCCTTTTTTGGCCTTGGCGCCGTTGCCGTCGAGCTCACTCGCAAGATGAGCAGCAATCGCCTCGCCTTCGCGGTCCGGGTCAGGAGCCAGATAGATCGCATCCATCGGGCCCGCCAGCTTCTTAAGCTTCGCCAGAACTTTTTCTTTGCCGGGAATCACAACGTAGTCGGTTTCAAACTCGTTGTTGGTATCGACACCCAGAGTGCTCTTGGGCAGGTCTTTGACGTGGCCGAGCGAGGCCTCGACAGTGAATCCCTTCCCCAGATATTTCTGGATGGTCTTCGCCTTGGCGGGCGATTCGACAATGACTAAACTTTTTACCAATGGACCCTCAGTTCGTAAGAATTAGTTCCGAAGCTAGCACGAATGGGACGAAGACAACAAGTTACTGGCAGGAAGCTGTCAGCCCTCAGCTGTCAGCTCTCAGCCTTTTCATGAGCGATGCCAGCATTCGCTTCACCTCAATAACTAGGCCGGACAGTCGCTCGTAATTGGGGGCTGGTAGCAGGTTCAGATCACGAGCGAGCAGCAAGTGATACTCTAGTTCGCTCGCGGATCCCGCCGCCATCGGCAGGAATCTGGCGAAGTCTACATCTCCTTTTCGACACGATCCTTCAGCGATGTTGGCGCCGATTGACGTCGATGCCCTCCGCATCTGACTGGTCAACCCATAGATCTCGTCCCGAGGGAACGATTTGCTCGATTCGTAGACGTCAAGCGTCAGATTATGAGCCCTTTCCCACCTTGAGGTTTCGAAAACTTTGCACAGCGATCTCCGTTATTTACGAGCAAACTGAGAGCTGACAGCTGAGGGCTAGAGCTAAAAGCTCTTCACAAAATTCTTTCCCGGCATTTGCTTTACTTTGCCGGTCAGCTCCAGCTCGAAGAGGGCCGCGAAGATTTCGGAAGACGACATTTCGCTTTCCAACTTTTCTAGCAGCTCATCGATGTGCGTGGCCTCATCTGCTTTCAGCAGACTCAGGATGCGCTTCTCGTGTGGAGGGAGGCCGTTGTCCGGGAATAGAGATGCAGAAGACCCGCTGCCGGATTCAGGCGAGGCCGGCGGGGTCAGCGCAAGCTTCACTTCTGGAGGCAGATCTTCCCATACGTCTTCCCAGGTAGCGACTAGCTTTGCGCCTTGCTTGATCAGGGTGTTTGGGCCCCAGGAATTCTTGTTCGTGACGTTGCCAGGGACAGCGAAAACATCCCGGTTTTGTTCCAGCGCGCAGCGCGCCGTGATGCGTGTGCCGGAATATTCGGCGGCTTCGACGACGAGGACTCCAACTGCCATACCACTCAAAATTCGGTTGCGGATGGGGAAATTCTGCGGTGCGGCGAAGGTTCCCATGGGGAATTCGGAGATCAGCGCTCCGCCGAGCGCCAGAATTTGCTCCGACAGCCGCGAGTTTTCTTTGGGGTAGATCACATCCACGCCAGTTCCAAACACCGCGATGGTCTTGCCTTTCGCCGTGATCGCGCCGCGGTGGCTGGCAGTGTCGACTCCCCGAGCCATGCCGCTGATAATCACCAAGCCTTGTGCCGCCAGATCGCACGCCAGTCGCTCGGCCATGCCCGAGCCGTAGGGAGTGGGATGACGCGTGCCCACCATGGCAATGCCAGGTTTCGTCAACAGTTCGGAATCGCCGCGAACATAAAGCACCAGCGGTGGATCGTAAATTTCTTTCAGCCGAGGTGGGTAGCACGGGTCTTCACCGGAGATCACCGTCACACCTTCAGCAGTGGCGCGGGCGATTTCCTCTCGTGCGAGTTCGGCTGATTTTCCGGTCGCTATCGATTGCGCCGAGACGGCCTGGATCCCCGTGGCTTCCAGTTCCGTTAGCGAAGCGCGGAAGACCGCTTCGGCGCCGCCGAAATGTTCCACAAGTTTTCTCGACTTGGTGGGACCCAGGCCCTGAGTCAGCGAGATGGCCAGCCACTCGAGAAGGTGAGTCGCTGATGCGGGGACAGCATTCGGCAAGTTTATGCTCCAGTTTTTCTTAGCTGGGCGGACTGTAGTGATTCGTGGAATGCGGTGTCAAGGGAAGGCATCACAAAGGGCTGCTCGAAATCGTCTGCTAAAATCAAAAGAGGAATGAGACGTTTGCGCATCTCTGCGATTTCCTACCTGAATACCGCGCCCCTGATGTGGGACTTCGAGCACGACAAGGCAGGCAGCGAGTTCGACATTTCTTATACGCTGCCGTCGGCTTGCGCCCGCGAACTGGAAGCCGGGACCGCCGACATCGGAATTATTCCTGCCGCTGCCTACACACAAATTCCCGGGCTAATGGTGTTGCCAGATGTTGCGATTGCGTCGCGCGGTCCGGTGCGCTCCATCCTTTTGGTGAGCAGAGTGCCGGTAGAAAAAATTCGCACTGTGGCTCTGGATACGTCCTCGATGACCTCGGTGGCGTTGACGAAAGTTTTGTTCGAAAAATGGCTGGGCGGCGGCCGGACATTTACCTCGATGGCTCCAGATGTCGACAAGATGCTTGCCGAGCACGACGCCGGATTGCTGATCGGAGATCCGGCTCTGCGAATCGATCGATCGCGCTACCTCACACTCGATCTCGCGGAGGAATGGATTCGCTACACCGACAAGCCGTTCGTCTTTGCTTTCTGGGCGGTGCGCGAGGCCGCGTTGCGGGAGTGCTCGCCGTCGCAAGATCTGGCCGCAGTGTTTCAACAATCGCGCGACCACGGTCTTGAACCCGCCAGTCTCAGGCAAATTGGTAGTGAGTGGGCTGCCAAGCTCGGCATCACCGAAGCCGGCGTTCGTTCCTACCTCACGGAAAACATCTACTACAATCTTGATGCACCCTGCCTCGAAGGCGTGCAATTGTTCTATCGCTATGCAGCGGAGATTGGCATTTTGCCACCAGCTCCCGAGATTAAGTTTCTGAGCACGGCAAAGGCCTGTATGGCGCAGTCAAGAGCCTAACCTGTAAACTCCTACAACCTGAATGCTGCTGCATCTCCATCCTTTACTGGCTATGTCTGCGTGGCGGCATCTGCGCCGCATGGGCGGGCCGGGTCTGGTCTTGTTGGGCATTGCGGACAACTCGGTAATTCCTCTGACCGGGAGCATGGATGTTCTAACCATTTGGCTGGCCGCGCGCCACCACGAGCCTTGGCTCTATTATGCTTTCATGGCGACGCTGGGCGCGGTCGTCGGCGGCTACATTACTTATGCGTTGGCGCGCAAGGGCGGCAAGGAAACGATGGAGCGCAAGCTCTCCAGGAAACGCGCAACCCAGGTTTCGCAAGCTTTTGAACGCTGGGGATTTTTTGCCGTTGCCGTTCCCGCCTTGATGCCTCCGCCATTTCCCTTTCTTCCATTCCTGCTGGCTGCTGGCGCCATGCAGTATTCGCCGAGGAAATTTCTGGGAGCATTAACACTGGGCCGCGGCGTTCGCTACACCATTGTCGCCGGCCTGGGATTTCACTATGGCACCCACATCCTGCGTTTCTTCCGCCACTACTACAAGCCCGCGATGGCCATCCTGATCGGCGTTGCGGTCATCGGAACCGTGATGAGTCTCATCCAGTATTTGCGGATGAGAAAGTCGTAACGTATCCACGCCGCATTTGGAGCCGGCAAGCATCCTCCGTTAGAATTGAATTGCAAACATGTCGCTGACGAAGCAGCAAGCCCTGGAGATGTTCGAGTCCGATGACCTGATCGGCATTGGGATGGAGGCAGATGCGGTGCGCCGCCAGCTTCATCCCGAAGGCACGGTCACCTACATCATCGACCGCAACATCAACTACACGAATTTCTGCACCGAATATTGCACGTTCTGTGCCTTTTATCGTCCGCTGAAAGGGCCGGCGGCGAAGGAAGGTTACATTCTCGATTTCGACACGATTTACGAAAAGATTCGCGAGACGGTCGAACTCGGCGGCACCGGCGTGCTGATGCAGGGCGGGCTGCATCCCGATCTCAAGATTGACTGGCACGAGAAAATGCTGAGTGGAATCAAGCAGCGTTTTCCGCAAGTTCATTTGCACTGCTATTCCGCGTCTGAAATTATCGCCATCGCCGAGTACAGCGGTCTGAGCATTCGCGATACGATTCTCCGCCTGCGCGATGCCGGCCTCGATTCCATCCCTGGCGGCGGCGCGGAAATTCTGGATGACGAGGTCCGCTACAAAATTGCGCGCCTGAAATGCCTGACCGGCGACTGGATCAACGTGCATCGCACGGCGCACCAGATCGGAATGCGCACCACCGCGACCATGATGTTCGGTGTGGGCGAGGATTACAAACACCGCATCAATCACCTGCAGGAACTCTACGATCTGCAGGAAGAAACTGGCGGATTCACGGCGTTTATTCCGTGGAGTTTTCAGCCGCAGAACACCGCGCTGGGCGGCCGGGACTGGGATGAGGCCACCGCCGTCGAATACCTGAAAGTACTGGCCATTTCTCGCCTCTATCTCTCGAACTTTTTGAATGTGCAATCGAGCTGGGTCACGCAAGGGCTCAAAGTCTGCCAGATGGGATTGCGCTTTGGCGGCAACGACGTTGGCTCTGTGATGCTCGAGGAGAATGTGGTGCGGGCGGCTGGCGTGAATAACTGCACGACAGAAGAGGAGCTGCGCCGCATCATCCGCGATGCGGGATTCCGACCTGCCCAGCGCGATACGCTCTATCGGCAGTACTACCTAAACTAACTTTTCGCGATCGCTTACTGCGTTCCTTCCCGCAGAAGCACAACATCGGCGACGTCGTGCTCGCGGACGACGGCCAGCGTTTTTCCGTCTGGCGACCAGTGGAAGTCAGTAATTTTCTCCGAGGTAAAGTGAGTCAACTGGTGTCCGGGGGAACCGTCGAGGGGCTGGAGCCAAAGGTTCTCTGCCCCGTTTTCGCTGACTTTGTACGCCAGGAAATTTGTGGTCGGGACAAGTTGAACGGTGGATATAAGAGCACCGCCCCCAACGAAGCGCGGATCAAGGTCAATGACGCGGGGCTGCGAAGCGGCATCCAAGCTCGCGATGGCGACTTTGGATGTTGCGTCATGCGTCACTGGGTCGGCAACATCCACGACATAAGCGAGCGATTTGCCGTCGGCAGAAACGAAGCTCATGGCTTCGAAGCCAAACTGGTTTGGGACAGCGGTGCCGGGTACCGCTTCGGCTTTGCCTCCCTCGATCGGAACCCGCTTTAGCGTATTGAGACCCTGGTGATCGATGTAGTACATCCACTTGCCATCCGGAGAACATATCGGATTGGAATCGTATCCTCCAAAAGTCATTTGCTGGGGCGCGGCTCCATCGGCGCTGGCCCGCCAGATGTTGAAGGTTGAGACCCCGGCATGGAACCACCAGGTGAGCAGGACGTAGCGTCCCTCGCAAGAAGAGAATCCCCATAGAGTGGCGTTCGGGTCGGAAACCAGGACTGAGGAGTTATGTCCATCGGCATCTATCCGGGTGACGCTGGCACCATCGGCAACCAGCAATTTTCCATCCGGCGTCCAATCGAGCAATCGCGGATCGGCGATTTGCGAGAGCGACGCTGGTTCCGCAGAACTCTTTCCGCCGTTTTGGGCACTGTTTTGCGAGGAGATGTCGCCGCTGAGAGTGGCTAGCGTATGGTTGGTCTTTAACTGCACGCTGGATGCACTCTTGCCGTCGGCGGAAACGGTCAGAGTTACATAGCGATTGGTGTCGCGAGTAATCGGCTGAAGAACACCTTTGTCGGACAACAGTCCGATCTGCGAGCGTTCAAAGTTCGACCCTTTGGGTTGAAAGATCGACAGCAGCCAATGTCCGCCCGGCAGCCACTTCAGTGAATTGAGCTCATCGTCCTTGAGGCTGGCCAGGGTCGTAACTTTCTTGCTCTCCGCATCGAGGCTCTCGACGTAGCTCAGTGCCGCGCCGGAGGAATCGAAGGAATAAGTGATCTGCTTGCCGTTAGGCGACCAACTGATGTGCTGGGGATCCGCTCCGCGTGTGGAGTGAGAAATCAGCAAGATGGTTTCATCGCTGCCATCCTCATTGGCGGAGAGCACGCGATACTTGCCTGGTTCGGGGTCATTCGCACGAATGTAGGCGATGCGCTGCCCGTCGGGAGAGAAAGTGAGGTTGCTGTCCACGTCGCGGGCCACAAGCTTTGGATCGCCACCCAGCACCGGGGCGCGATAAAAATCGAACTCCGTGTGCTGGTGGTTCGCGGCCTTCTCGAAATAAACATAATTTCCGTCAGGAGCAAAGGCCAGGTGACGGTAGAACGCGGAAGAGGGTGGAACCGTCTGGGTATCGCTGCCCGTGGGTATGTTGCGCAGCCACAGGCTCTGCATTCCATTGTCATTCTGCACGTGGAGAATGTATTTCCCGTCCGGAGAAATCGCCGCCAGCAGCGCTTTGCCCGTATTCGTAATTTGCGTGATGGTGAAATTCTGGAAGGGTGCTGGACCGGAACGACTAAAGAACGAATACAAGCCGAAGCCGCCGGCGGCGACCAATGCAAGGACAACGACCGCTACCACAATTGTTCCCACACGATGCTCGCGCGCGACGGCGGTCACGCTGGAACTGCTGCCGGCGGCGGGCACCGCAGCCTGTGACGCGGCAACCGAAGGCCCACTCGCCGCTGCAGCACGCCCCGAACTGGAGATGGGCCCTGGGGTTTCGACGGCGGGAAAGGAGTCCGAAGCCGCCGGCCTTCGTCCCGAACTACTATCGCGCTGCAGGCGTTTCAGATCGCTACGAATCTCGGAAGCGTGCTGATAGCGCAGGTCGCGATCCTTCTCGAGCGCTTTGTCGATGATCTCTTCCAGCCGCGGAGGAACTTCGGGATTGAGCCGGACAATCGGGATCGGCGCGCGGCTGAGAATCCCTTCGAAGATGGTCGCCGATGTGTCGCCGCGAAAGGGTACAGCGCCGGTCGCCATTTCGTAGAGCACGGCGCCGAAGGAAAACAGATCGGTGCGGGTATCCAACTCCTTGCCCCGGGCTTGTTCGGGCGACATGTAGGCGATGGTGCCTACAGCGGTTCCAGGGCTGGTGAGGAATGCATCATCCATCGCAGTCGGGCCGTTCATGGCCGTGTCGGCGTTCGCGTTGGCGTGGGACGTAGGAACGAGCTTGGCGAGACCAAAGTCCAAAATCTTGGCGTGGCCTCGCCTGGTGACGAAGATATTCGCCGGCTTGATGTCGCGATGAACAATGCCTTCGGCGTGGGCGGCATCAAGGGCATCGGCGATTTCAATGGCGAGCTGGAGGAGAAACTCCGTCTCCAGCGGCTGGCCCGCAATGCGGTGCTTCAGCGTGATGCCATCCAGGTATTCCATGACGATGAAGGCCTGGCCGTTTTGCTCGTCGACTTCGTGGATGGTGCAGATGTTGGGATGGTTCAGGGCGGAGGCGGCGCGGGCTTCGCGCTGAAATCGTTCCAGAGCCTGGGCATTCTTGGCAACTTCTTCGGGAAGGAACTTGAGGGCGACGAAGCGTCCAAGCTTGACATCTTCTGCCTTGTAGACGACGCCCATGCCGCCGCCGCCAAGCTTTTCAACGATGCGGTAGTGAGAGATGATCTGATCGATCATTTGAGGCGATGCCCACCCGCCTTTCGGGTCGCTCCATCTTACGGACGGGGCATGCTCTCGTCAACGGAATGGGGCGGGGTACGAACTGGGAACGCTTGCCGGGCCTTTTTGCGGTTGGGGAGAAGGGGAAAGCAAGCTAGAATAGTGGGAGGAATGGGCCGACCGATCCTCACGGTCGGCGTGCGATGCTGGACCCCAGAGCATCCTAATTTTGTCGAAAAGCAGATTGGAACGCGGACTGACGGTCGATCTACGATGAAACTTGCTGTTGTATTTGCGCTGGTACTGATGGCTTCCAGCATAGTCAGGGCGCAGGACGCGGCTCTGGCTGCACCTACGCAATCGCAACACGCCAGCTTGCAAGGGATAGTTTCCAAAGATCCTGGCAGCGAGCCCGTAAAGAAGGCGTTAATCGAACTGATCGCGGAGAGTCAGGGCGAAGGAGGAAACTACACCGCGCTTACTGGGCCTGATGGAAGTTTTCGCATTGAAAACATTCTGCCCGGACGCTATCGCTTGTTCGTGGAGCGCACGGGCTATCAGGAAGTCGACAAGCATCGCCACCGAACCGATGGGCGCGAGCTGACGCTGAGTGCAGGGCAGGAATTAAAGGATCTCGTCATTCGACTGCAGGCCGCGTCGGTAGTGGAAGGACGTGTGACGGACGAAGAGGGAGATCCCATGGCGGAGGCGCAAGTCGCGGTATTGCGGCAGACTTTTGTCGCGGGCCGCAGCCGATGGGAACAGGTGGGGGCAGAGCGGACGAACGATCTTGGTGAATACCGCATTGCGGGTCTTGCGGCCGGTAACTATTTTGTGTCAGTAACTCCTCCGCCCGATTTCAGAAGTTTGATCGAAACAAGCAGCAACGGGGCTGCGGCGGCTCGTCCTGCCGCAGCTCTCGACAAACCCGCGCCCACGGCCTATCAAACAACTTATTATCCCGGCACGCGCGATCGCGGGCAGTCCGCGTCAATCCAGTTGCATGCCGGCGAAGACTTTCCCGTAAATTTTTCTCTGACGCCTAGTCCCAGCTTGACGATTCGGGGCTCGGTAGTGAATCTCCCCGCAGGTTCTTCCGCGGCCATCATGCTGCAATCCAAAGATTTCGGATTGGTATTGAACGGTGCGGAAATGCACAAAGACGGCAGCTTCGAGATTCGGGATGTTTCTCCCGGAGCCTATACGATTCTGGCGACGGTGGATAACGCTGCGACGCCGATGATGGCGCGTCAATCGCTGCAGCTTGCCGAAAGCGTGGACGGTCTGCGGCTAGCTCCTCAAACCGGCGGAACGATTCGAGGGCGGCTTCGACTGGAATCCGGTGGAAACCTCCGGCTCGATCCCAGCCAGATGTTTCTTATGCTGCGCGAGCTCGATGGCGATGACGAGATGTCGGGAACGGTCGCGATGGGCGAAGGTTCTGCATTGCTAGCGCACGTCAATGCGAACGGTAGCTTTGAATGGAAGAATATTCCTGCGGGGCGGTATTCCGTTCAGATTGCGGATGCCAGCGGAACGCCAGATTGGTTTGTGAAGTCCGCGGTGGCGGCCGGAAGCGATGTGCTGGATTCGGGATTCAGCGTGAGTGGAGGCTTCACGCTGGATCTGGTGGCGAGCGCCAATGGGGCGAGTGCCGAAGGGGTGGTCGCCAATGAGAAAGGTGAACCTATCTCTGACGCGATTGTTGTCGCCGTACCCGAAGCTCATTTTCGCAGCCATCCCGAGCGCTATCGCAAAGCGGTGAGCGATCAGAGCGGACACTTCACGCTGCGAGGCTTGTCTCCCGGCAACTACACGATTCTCGCCTGGGACAACGTGGATGGTGAAGCTTACTACAACTCCGAATTTCTCAAGAGCTACGAAGGGCAGGGGAAAGCGTTGCATGTAAACGAGGGGGAGCGCTTAAGAGTGCAAGTGAAAGTTCTTCCTGCTTCTGACGACCAGCCATAAACACCCGAAAAGGTTGCCGCAATTTTTACACCCGCCGTTGAACTCGGAAGTACAGTGTGGTGGATAAAGAACGGAGACGTTGGGTGGACTAGGAATCTGAAAATGCAGTGCTTTACGGCCTTCCACAGGTTGGTGACGAGCTTGGCATGCGAATTGCACTCCGATAGCGCGTACTGGAGGTAGCGTATGTCCGCCATAAGCGATGCCGAATTTGTTCGATTGCTCAGGAAGGACGTCGATTATTTCACGCGAGCGCTGGAGCGCTTCGAGGATCTGATTCCGGACGTGTGCGCGCCGGTGCAGGACCAATGGCGCCTGCAAGCCCAGTCCCGCAAGGACTTTGCACTCGATCTCGAAATTCTGTTGGATAAGGCTGAGCGGTGCATCGATCCATTGCTGCAGAGTATGGAAAACGGCAGTGGGCGCGAGTCGACTTCCTACTAACTTCGCGAAGTTCGCTTTCCCGGTAGGCTTAAGTTTCGCGGCCAAGTCTTCGGCCGACGAAATCCGTTAGAATGAGAGTTTCAGCCGACCGACTTGCTGGTTTCTGATCTCATCCTGTCTTCGATGCTGGCGGCATGCTCTGCCCCCAAGGGCATTGGGCCTTATCTCCGTCAGCATCTGTTGGATAAAACTTTTCAGGGGCTTTACCACACGGACGCGTTCGATCGAGCGCTGCTGATCCCATATTTCATTGTGCTCGTCCTGCTGGCTGGCTACGGGATGCACCGCTACGTTCTGGTCTATCTGTATTACAAGCACAAGAAAAACCGCACAGCCGAGCCGGCTGCGCTGTTTGAAGAATTGCCACGAGTTACGGTGCAGCTGCCGATCTTTAACGAGCAGTATGTGGTCGAGCGGTTGCTGGACTCGATTTGCAAGCTGAAATATCCACGAGAGAAGCTCGACATTCAGGTGCTGGACGATTCGACGGACGAAACCATCGACGTGGCGCGCAACCTGGTGGAGCGTTATGCGGCGCTGGGAAATCCGATCAGCTATCACCACCGCACCAACCGCCAAGGTTTTAAAGCGGGGGCGCTGGCCGCGGGCCTGCAGACGGCGAAGGGCGAATTCGTCGGGATCTTTGACGCGGACTTCACTCCGCCGGAAGATTTTCTGCTGCGTACCATCCATCATTTCTCCGATCCGAAGATTGGCATGGTGCAGACCCGCTGGACGCATATCAACCGCAATTATTCGTTTCTTACGCAGGTGGAGGCTATCCTGCTCGACGGGCATTTCGTGCTCGAGCACTCAGGACGCGCCCGCAGCGGCGTTTTTTTCAACTTCAACGGAACCGCCGGAGTGTGGCGTCGTGCGGCAATCGACGAGGCTGGCGGCTGGCAGCACGATACGCTCACTGAAGACACGGATCTTTCTTACCGGGCACAGCTCAAGGGTTGGAAGTTTATCTATTTGCAGGATGTCGAGTGCCCGGCCGAATTGCCGGTTGAGATGACGGCGTTCAAAACTCAGCAAGCACGCTGGGCCAAGGGATTAATCCAGACGGGGAAGAAAATTTTGCCGCGCGTTTTGCGCAGCGATGCGCCGCTTCATACCAAGGTCGAAGCTTGGTATCACCTCACTGCGAATCTCAGCTACCCGCTTATGATTGTGCTTTCGGTGCTCATGCTGCCGGCGATGATCATCCGCTTTTATCAGGGATGGTTTCAGATGTTGTTCATCGATCTGCCGCTATTCATGGCCTCGACGTTTTCCATTTCGAGTTTTTATCTGGTTTCGCAGCGCGAGCTCTTTCCTAAGAGCTGGCCACGCGCGCTGTTATATCTGCCATTCTTGATGGCCCTTGGCATCGGGTTGACGATCACCAACACCAAGGCTGTAATCGAAGCGCTCATCGGCAAGGAAAGCGCTTTCGCGCGCACACCCAAATATCATGTGGAATCGAGGAAAGACAAAGTTGGGTCAACCAAGTACCGCAAACGCCTAGGCTGGGTGCCGTGGCTCGAACTTGTAATCGGTACTTACTTTGCGCTGACGGTTTTCTATGCTGTCGAAAACGAGAATTACGTTACGATTCCATTCCTGCTGCTGTTCGTCGTCGGTTATTGGTACACCGGACTGATGTCTTTGTTGCAAGGACGCTTCACGGGCGCGGGGCTGAGTGCGGAATCCCATACCAAGCCGTTCCCGGTGGGTGTGTAAAGTCCCAAGCTTTCCCTCGGCAGAGCTTTCTTTCACTTGACCGCTCGTTTACAATCCAGTCGCCAAAAGTTTCTCATCGGGCCCGGCACGCCATTTGAACCCTGCGAGTAATGTCGCGGTTCCCAGGAGGTTCCGATGCTCCGCTCACACAAGCTATTTTCTCTTTTAGGACTGGCATCGATTGCCAGCTTGCTGCTTAGTTGTGGACCACACGATTCCGGCGAATACTTTGTTTTCGTTGCGGCTAACTTGCAAGTGCCTTACTGGCAGGCGGCGGGCTCGGGGTTCACCAAGGCTGGGAAACAATTCGGGGTGCGCGCGGAATTCGTTGGCCCCAACAATTACGACCCTAAAGCGGAACGCGACGCTCTCGACCAGGCGGTGCAGCAAAAAGCTACCGGCATTCTGCTGGGGGTTACCGACCCGGCGTTGCTTAAGGACAGCATCGACAAGGCCATTGCCGCCGGCATCCCAGTGATCACCATGGATTCTGACGCCCCTGCCAGCAAACGGCTCTTCTTCATCGGCACCAACAATTACGAAGTGGGCCTGAGCGGAGGCCAGCGCTTGGCGCAGGAGTTGAAGGGTAAGGGTAACGTTGTGGTGTTTACCATGCCCGACCAGCGCAACATGCAGGATCGCCTTCGTGGCTATCGCGACGCACTCGAACGAACTCCGGGTATCAAAATCACACGCGTAGTGGATATCCAAGGTGATCCCCGCATTGCTTTTGACACCACTACGCAAATCATCGGCAAGGAAAAAGATCAAGTAGACGCGTTTATCTGTCTCGAGGCGCAGTCGGGAAAGGAAGTGGCCGGTGTGCTCAATAGTTACCACATCACCGGCAAGGTTGTGATGGCAATGGATACTGATCCTGAGACGCTGCAACTTATCCAGAGCGGAGGCATCGCCGCGACCATTTCCCAGAAGCCGTACACCATGGCGTTCGTCGGCATGCAAATGCTCGACAACGTCTATCACCACAAACCTCCGTCGCTTGAAACCGATTGGTCGAAGGACAGCTTTGCGCCGATTCCTGCCTTCGTGGATACTGGTTCTGCGCTCATCGACAAGAGCAATGTGGATTCGTTCCTGCAGGCCAAGCAGAGCGCGACCGGCATGCAGAAATGAATTGAGGGAGATCGCTCTTGCGAAACCAGGCCGTCTAACCGATGTGTGCTTCAGAACGTCTATTCTAAAATCTCAAGGTGAATTGCAAGATGCGAAAACCGCGGCTGTTCGTCTGTCTGGCGACCCTGTTCGTCCTCTTCTTTCTTGCGGTAACTGAAGCGGGTTTCGCGCTCGACCGCCAGCCAAATTCCGACTACCGTGCTCGCCGCGAAGCGCTCGCGAAGAAAACCGGAGGCGTGATCGTCCTGTTCGCGCCCATGGAGAGCGAAGGTCCGAATGATATTTACGGTTTTCGGCAGGACGACAACTTTTACTATCTCTCCGGCTCGACTGAGCCGGGAGCGGCAATGTTGATTGCGGCGGCCGAGGAGGCCAAGGGCGATAAGCCGGCGCGCTCCTACACCGAAATTCTTTTTCTTCCTCCCCGGAATCTGACGCAGGAGAAGTGGACCGGTCCGAAACTCGGCCCGGAAAATCCCGAATCCCCGAAGATCACGGGCTTCGATCATGTCGAAGACATGACCACACTCCCAGAGCAGGTAATGAAAGTGATCTCAGGCGTGCGGCCCGTTCTTTATACCGATGTTGCCTCGCACGATCAGACTTCGGCCAGCACCGAACCGCTGGCTTTCTTGAAGGACGTGAATTCGTTTCTGAGTTTTCAAGACGTGAAACCCATGATCTACTCGCTGCGCACCACCAAAGATGCGGGTGAGGTCGTGCTGATTCGCAAGGCGGTGGATGCGTCGGTGGCGGCTCACTTCGCCGCTTTCAAAGCGGTCAAGCCCAACCTGAATGAGCGTGAAATCTCGGCTCTGATGCAGTACGAGTGGGGAAAGCGCGGGTGCGAGCGGCCAGCCTACGCGCCCATCGTGGGCTCCGGGTTCTATTCCACGGTGCTGCATTACTCGGACGATTCCAACGTGATGAAGTCTGGCGACGTCGTGGTCATCGACGCGGCCGGGGAATATTCGATGTACGCCTCCGACATTACACGCACGCTTCCGATCAACGGCCACTTCACCGCACGGCAGCGCGAGATTTACGACATCGTACTGGGAGCACAGCAGGCTGCCGAGGCGGCTTTCAAGTCTGGCAAGTCGAATATGAAGCGTGACGATCCGGATTCGCTGTACAAGGTCGCTTACGACTACATCAACACGCATGGCAAAGATCTGCACGGAGATCCTCTGGGAAAATACTTTATTCACGGTTTGGGACATCCTGTTGGCCTCAACGTGCATGACGCCACTGATTCCAGCGTGGCGCTGGGTCCGGGGCAGGTCTTTACCATTGAGCCGGGTATTTATATTCCAGAGGAAAGTCTTGGAGTACGGATCGAAGACGACTACTACGTGGATCAGGACGGCAAGCTGATCAAACTCAGCGCAGCGTTACCGTCGAAAGCTGAGGATGTGGAACGAGAGATGGCAGGGAAGTGAGAAGGCAGTGGTCAGTGGCTAGTGATCAGTGGCCAAAAGGATCTGAGCTCTTCGATCGTTCTCCTGACCACTGATCACTGCCCACTGCCCCCTGCTACGAGATGTATTCGCGGATGTATTCGTCCTGCGAGTTCGACAGTTGATGCATGTCTCCATCAAAAATTACCTTTCCGTCGCGCAGAACCAGAAAGCTCATCGGAACATCGCAATGCTTTCCGGGCGGTAGCGGGAGCATGCGATTGGCTTGTTTGTCGAACTGATGCGTGGCCATGGTGAAGGCATCCTGCAGGCGGTGGGTCACGAGCAAAGCGCTGGTTTTATTGACGTCGCGCTGCTTCACGATCAATTCGATGATGGTGTTGGATGTAACCGGATCGAGGCCGCCGGTGGGCGAATCGTAGAGGAGCAGTTCGGGTTGAGTAATCACGGCGCGGGCAATGGCCACGCGCCGGCGCATGCCGCCGGATAGCTCCGAGGGATACAGATCGAGGGTGTGCTCCAATTCGACGAAGCGCAATGACTCTCGAACTCTGCGATCGACATTCTCGTCATAGATGCCGTGCTCCTCCGTCAGCTGATAGGCAACGTTTTCGCGCACGGTGAGAGAATCGAACAGCGCGCTTTCCTGGAAGACCATGCCGATACGGGCGCGTAACTGGAAAAGTTCCTCTTCCTTCATGCGGGTTACGTCCTCACCCAGGACGACAATGCGTCCGGAGTCAGGCCGGATGAGCCCGAGTGAAAGCTTGAGAAGCAGGCTCTTGCCGGAGCCGGCAACGCCGAAGATCGCCTTGGTCTCGCCGCGAGGCAGGTGGAAGGAAACTCCACGCAACACCTCGTTCTCGGCAAAAGACATGACGACGTCTTCGAAGACAATGACCGGGGCAGAACTATCCTTGATCGGCGAGGTGGCGGAATCGAGGGGCAAGGTCGGCGCAGACATGAGCTCAGCGATAAGAAAGCGTGGCCATCAGGAATCGAGTAACGATCAAGTCCATGGCGAGGATCAGAACCGAAGCTGCCACCATGGCCTGCGTAGTGGCGCGGCCCACTCCTTGCGTCCCTCCGCGTGCATTCATTCCGTAGAAACAACCGATTGTGGCAATGATGAAGCCGAAGATCACCGGTTTGATCAGCCCCATGAAAACGTCCTGAAACACCAGGGTTTGCCACGCGTTCGACCAGTACTGCCGGGCATCCAGGCGCAATAATAACTTGGCGATTGCGAGGCCGCCGACCAGGCCCACGAGATCGGAAATGATGGCGAGAAAAAACAGCATGAACACCGTGGCCACCACGCGCGGCGTCACCAGCTTCTTCATAGGATCGGTGCCCAGGGCACGCATGGCATCGATCTGCTCGGTGACGATCATTGATCCCAGTTCGCTCGCCATGCCGGAGGAGTTGCGGCCGGCGACCATCAGGCTGGTAAGCACCGGCCCTAGTTCGCGCACCATGGAAGTGGAGACCAGTTGCCCAACCAGAGTGATGGAACCGAAGCGCTCAAGAGTGTTGGATGCTTGCAGCGCGAGCACGGCTCCGGTGAAGAATCCGGTGAGCACGACGATGGGCAAGGATCCCACGCCGATCGTATCCGCCTGCTGGAGCATGTCCACGAAATACAAGGGCTTGCGGAAGAGATTGGCGACCGCCTGCAGGCAAAACAGAACGTAATCCTGAACCGTCTGGACTTTTGTCTTGGCGAGATCAGTGGGCGAGGTCAGTTCCATGCGGGTCTGGAAGCGAGGCGAACTGAACCGCGCTTTTTCGAACTATAGCAGAGAAGTGGTCGGTGGCCATTGGCCAGTGGCCAGAAAATCAAGTGATTGTGCGACCGATAAGTATGGGCCGGGGTCACTAGCCACTGATCACTGGTCACTTTACTCTATCCCCGGGACTTCTTTTTAATCTCGATATTCAGGCGGCGGATTTTCTGATTCAGCGTGGAGAGCGGGACTTTGAAGCGCTCGGCGGCTTCGGTCTGGTTCCAGTTGCATTTCTCCAGCATGTCGCTGATGATGCGCTTCTCCACGTCCTCCACGATTTCGAACAGGGACGCATCGGTGGGCGGATCGTGCAGGGTTAAGGCAGAGCCCCGGCCGAGCAGATTATCGGGCAGAAGATCGATGGTGATTTCTGGGCCGGAGGAGAGAACGACGGAGCGCTCGATTACGTTCTCGAGTTCGCGAACGTTGCCGGGCCAGGAGTAGGACATCAGCGGACGCAGCGCTTCCGGGGTGATGCGACGCACGGGCCGGTCGTTTTCTTCCGCATATTTTTTCAGGAAGAACTGCACCAGCAGAGGAATGTCTTCCCGGCGCTGCCTCAGCGGGGGTAGTTCGATGGTAATGACGTTCAGGCGGTAAAACAGATCCTCGCGGAAGCGGCCTTCGCGGACCAACTGGCGCAGTTCGATGTTGGTGGCCGCGATGATGCGAACATCCACCTGCATTTCCTGTACTCCGCCGAGATGCATAAACCGGCGATCCTGCAGCACGCGCAGGATCTTGGCCTGGGTTTCCAGGCTCATGGTGGCAATCTCGTCGAGAAACAACGTGCCGCGATCGGCAATCTCAAACAGCCCTTTCTTCGAGGCGATGGCGCTGGTGAAGGCGCCCTTCACGTGGCCGAAGAGCGTTGATTCGAGCAGATCGGTGGGCATGGAGCCGGTATTCACCGGAACAAAAGGCCGGTCGTGACGCGGCGAATTCAGGTGCAACGCCTTGGCGATGATTTCCTTACCGGTGCCGCTCTCGCCTTGCAACAACACTGTGGAGCGGCTGTTGGCAACCTGGGCGACGAGGTCGAAGATCTTCAACATGGGCTCGCTTTTGCCCACGATGTTTTCGAAGTTGTAGCGCTGCTTGAGGGCGCGCTTGAGTTGGACGTTTTCTTCTTCGGCCCGGCGCCATCCGACCGCAGCGCGAACGTCGGCCAGAAGTTTTTCGTTGTCCCAGGGTTTCTGGACAAAATTAACGGCTCCCCCCTGCATGGCGCGCACGGCATTTTCCACCGTGCCAAAGGCGGTAATCATGATGATCGGCAACCCGGTCTCGTGGGCACGGATTTCTGACAGGATTTCCATGCCGTTGCGGCCGGGCAAGGTGAGGTCGAGCAGGATCAGATCGAAAGGATGCTCGCCGATGCGCTGCAATCCCGCCTCGCCGCTTGCCGCTGTTTCCACGGCGAAGCCTTCAAGTTCCAGCAGGGTTTGCAGAGACTCGCGGATCTCCGCTTCATCATCGATGATGAGCACCGCGCCGGCCAGGCCCGAGTTTCCATTCGACGCCGTGCGTGGAATGACTGCAACGTCAGACATACTCGACCTCAGACAGATTGAGTTTCGTCGTGCTTGGCGGAGAGATGGCTTGCTCAAACATGATCTCGTTAAGCATGATCTCTCTAAACATGGACAGCCTTTCTGCTCAGTGGGAAGTCCAGAGTGAACGTAGTTCCGGCGCCCGGATGGCTTTCCACGCGAATCTTGCCCGCATGTTCCTGAATGATGCCGTAGGTGACGGAAAGGCCCAGACCCGTGCCGCGCGACTGACCTTCCCGAGGCGAAGTCTTGGTGGTGAAGAACGGATCGTAGATGCGCTGAATATGTTCGGGCGCGATGCCGGAACCGGTATCGGACACGGAAACGCTGACACTCTCGCCATTCGCAGTGGCTACGCGCAACTTGCCGCCACCGGGCATAGCGTCCTTGGCGTTCAGGAAGAGGTTCAAAAACACTTGTTGCAACCGTCCAGGATTCCCTTGAATGGGCTGCAGGGTGGGCGCGGGCGCGTGTTCGACTTCCACCTTCGCTACTTTGAACTGATGCTCCAGGAGAGCGAGTGTGTCGGCGATCACTTTGTTTACGTCGACATCGCCGATCTCGCTGCCGCTGGTGCGGGAGAAATTCAAGAGATTGTTCACGATTTCAGAGGCGCGGAAAGTCTGGCGCGTGATCTTCTCCAGCAAGCCTGATTTCTGCGGATCGCCCTGCAGTTGCTTGGAGAGCATCTGGGTGTAAGAGGAGATGACGGCCAGCGGTGTATTCACTTCGTGAGCCACACCGGCGGCGAGCAACCCGATCGACGAAAGTTTGTCTGCCTGGGAGAGCTGCGCCTCGAGCTCGATGCGCTCGGTGATATCGTCCATGATAATGAGCCGGCCTATCACCTGGAACTTGCGCGTGACCAGCGGCGCGATGGCAACATTGACGGTCCGCACTTCGCCGGCTGGAGTCTTGAGGCGGAACTTGTAAAGGTTGTGAATGCCCGCGTCCTGCCGCGTGCGATAGAACTCTTCAACGAACTCGACGGGGAAAATAGCCTTCAGCGGCTGCGTCAGAGTCTGCCAGCGCGGAACCGCGTACATCACTTCCATCTGCGCATTCCAGCTCTCGATGCGATCCTCCATATCGAGAGCCATCACGCCAACGTTGATGGATTCGACGATGTTCTCGTTGAAATCCTTCAGACGCTCGTACTCGGCGGCTTTCTGCTGCAAGGAGGCATAAAGCTGGCCATTCTGGATCGCGATGCCGAGATATCCGCCCAAGGTTTCAAGCAACTCCATGTCTTCGCTGGAGAGGAAATCGCCTTGCGTGGTCTTGCCAAGGCCCAGCACAGCGACGGTTTTCTGCTGGGCGTGGCACGGGATGTAGTAATTCAGGTCTAGACGAGCGATAGTTTGCTGCGCGCCAGTGTTCTCGCGGGGCACCTGGTGGGTGTTCTCGAAAAACAGGTGGCCCGCCGGTTCTGGCCGCGGCGCGCTCAGGAAGGACATGTCGAGGGTTGAAGGCGCCGACAAGCCGACCGACTTGGCGAGCACAAATCGCTCCGCATCTTCGCCAGCCAGGAAAACGGCCATGCGGTCGACCGCGAGCGTGCTCGACAACCGGTCCATCAGCGACGAGAGCATGGCGCTCAGATTGGTCTCTGAACTGAGTTCACGTCCGAACTCCAGCAGGGTGCGGCGATAGTCGTAGCGCGTGCGATAGAAAAATTGGTCGATGCGATCCTGAATCCACTTGCGGACGGGGTCGAACAGAAGCGCTGTGACCACGACAGCGAGAATCAGACCAACGGGACCGCTGCTGGGCTGGCGCATGTGCACCAGTTCTGCAACGCCCGCCACCAGGCCGAAGTACATGCCGACTACGATGGCCGCGGCCAGCGTATAGACCACGCCACGCTTGAAGATGAGGTCCACATCCATCAAGCGGTAACGGAAGATGGCATAACCGAAGGTCAGCGGCAACAGGGCCAGCGAGAGCGCGGAAACTTTCATCGTCGCGCCGGGCAGCGTGCCCATCAGGTAGGGAACGACATAGAAGAGCGTGTACGGAATGATGGCCAGGATGGTGCCGCGCGTGACCCACTTCAACTGTTGGCGCAGAATGGTGGTGCTGGCGCGCCGGTAGCTGTACCAGAGCACGGTGGCTGCGGCTAAGAAGAAGAGCGAGCTGTAGGACATCTCCATCCGGTCGAGGTTCCAGCGCAGCCGCTCACTGGCCTGCAGCCAGCGCATGGCCGCGACGTGGATGGCCAGCAGGATCGCTCCCGGCACATAGACCAGAGCCAGCAGCCAGGGATGCTTGCGCACGGTCTGATGTTTTTCCGGGAAGGTCAGGACAAAGTGCAGGAATAAGGCCGGCTGTAATACTCCGGCGGCGATGTTGCCCCAGTAAATGGTCCAGTCGAAGTCATTCAGCTTGCCGGTGTATTTGAAGGAGTACGCGATGAATGACACAAGACAGAAAATGTAAAAATGAGTGGAGCCGGGAGCGGTCCAGCGCCGCAGCAGCACGTAAAGGCCAATGCCTAGGTAAATAAGAGCGATCAGCCGCAGCCAGTTGTTGAGCGAACGTTCCGCCGGAACCAGAATGACGCTGGAATCGAGGGGAACGGCCTGTCGCAGCAGGGAATAAGCCGCCTTGGACCAGACGCCGTTGCGGTAGAGCTGGCGCTCCAGCCCGGAAATATTCTGGACTTCCTGGCCGTTGATCGAAATCAGTTGGTCGCCGGACTTGATGCCGCTCCGGGCGCCAGGTCCGTTGGGGTCAACGCGATCGGCGGTGAGGCGGCCGCCGTGCTCGACCCACCAGACTCCGTCATCCGGAACCGAGGCTCGCAATTCCGCGTCGAAATTGAAACCGGCGAATACGACAGCAGCGACTGTCAGCAGGAACAGGACGACGGCAACGAAGCGAACTTGGCTTTCCCGATTCATTAGCTTCGGCGGCGGTCCCGAACCCTTGGTGGGCTGGATAGGCGTGCCGATCACGTCCCGCCGATCCTCAATGAGCAACTTCGCTGCCATGTCTTTTCCCCGTCGGGAATGCTTAAGTGCGGCATCCACAGCACTTCCGCGATTATAAATGGATTTTCGAACAGTAATTACGGCTTTCTGGATGTTTCTGTGGAATTTTGTATCCCGCTGCCGAGCGGCAAGTTAGCTCGTTCTCGGAGTGAAGTGGGGTAAAAAATGGAGCGGCTGGGCAAAGAGCAGATAGCCGCCATCCGTTCCCCGCACTGACCTTCATCAGTGCGAGGACGTGAGCGGGCGCGGAGGAGCTGTCCCGAATGGATGACCTACGATGGCCACGGCGCTTGCTGGGCTTGCCCCCCCGAGGCTGACACGAATCACGTTCATCAGTTCGTCATTGTCCGCTGGCTTCTGAAAGAAAGCTGCCGCCCCGGCTTTAAGGGCGCGCTCCTCGTTGCTTTGAGGGTCGCGTGCGCTCAGCACGATGACAGGAACGCCAGACAGCGCGTCGCTGTTCTGGAGACGGTCCAGAACGACGAAGCCGTCGCCTACGGGCAGACCCAGATCCAAAATAATCAGGGCTGGATGCTCTTTCTGCGCCGAGGCGATGGCGGAATAGCCATCGGAAGCGGTGGTTACATCGTAATTGTTGGCCCGGAGGCGGAGCCGCAGGGCGCGCACCAGATCGGGATCGTCGTCGACGACTAGAATTTTTGGTCGTGGCATCAGTGGTTCTCCTTTTGGTTAGTTAGTTCAAATCTCGCTTGTCTTTTTTCTCCACACAACTGCTTCTTACCAGGCCCGTCGTGATCATCCCAGTAATTTGTTCAGCCACGGTTAGAACCTGCTGTTCCAGCGATTGGCTGGAAATGTCGGAAGGCAGCTGGACGGGAGTTGCCATAATGGTGAGAGCGCACTTACTTTTGAGGCCCGGCACGCGCTCCAGTTGTTCGCGAATGCGCGTGATCATAATTCCGGAACGATCCAGGTCGGTTGATGCCACCACAAAGAAAGTCTCGGCAGTTCCCGATGTTCCCATCGGAGGCAGCACGAGGTCTTTATCGAGATAGACGCAACGCTGCACAATCTCCAGGCACTGTTGCCACGTCTCTTTCCAGACCCCGCGCGGAGGATTAGAGCGCGGTGTGAGTTCGACACGTACCAGCACAAACGCGGGGCGCAAACGGTCCTGATAAATGATGACCGGGGCCAGCAATTTGGGCAGGGAATAGGTTGGCAGAGTGAAAGTGAAGGTGCTGCCCTGCCCAGGTTCGCTCGAAGCCCAGATGCGTCCTCCATGCAGCCTTACAATCTCCCGGCAGATAAAAAGTCCGAGACCTAATCCGGAGCGATTGTTGTCGACTGAATCGGCATCCTGGTAGAGGCGTTCAAAGATAAGGGTTTTGGTTTCAGGATTGATACCACGGCCCGTGTCGCTCACTGAAACGTAAACAGTTGAGGGGTCAGCTTCGACGATGCAAGCTTGGACCACGACCGAGCCATCCGGCGGAGTGAACTTGATGGCGTTATCCACCAGGTTGATGAGAACTTCGAGAACACGATCGGGATCGGCATGGACTAAAGGCAGCCTTTGGTCTACGCCGATTTCCAGTCCGATCTGCTTTTCGCCCGCCATGGGCCTCATCATCGTCACGGTCTGCTGAATGAGATCGCCGAGCGCCAGGCAGCGAGGTTCGATGCGCATTTTGCCGCTTTCGGCGCGCGTCGCTTCGAGCAAGTCGCGGATCATGGCATGCAACTGATTCACGCTTTTCAGCACGGTCTTCAGATGGTCCGACTGATCAGGAGCGAGCGGGCCCGCCAGCCCGTCGAGAAGGAGAGTGACGTACTGGTGAATGCAAGTGAGCGGAGTCCGCAGTTCGTGAGAGACGTGGGAGAGGAACTGGTTTTTGAACTCGATCTGCTGCTTGCGAGTAATTTCCAGCGAACGCAAAAGGGCCTGCCGTTCCACGGCGTAGCGGATGGCACGCTCGAGATGCTTGCTCGAGATGTTGCCCTTGATCAGATAGTCTTGTACACCCTGATGAACAGCCTTAATGGCCAACGCCTCGTCATCCTGGCCGGAAAGCACGACCACCGGCACATTGGGGGAGTGCTCCATGACTTTGCGAAAGGTTTCCGCGCCTCGGCTGTCGGGCAAGTTCAAGTCCAAAAGCACAACCGAGGGCGTCTCTTTGCTCAGTGAGGCGAGGCCATCGGAGAGCCGGTGCACACAATGGATGTTCACCGGAGTCTTGCACTCGACCAGCCGCAGGCGGACCAGATCCGCATCGCCCGGGTTATCTTCGATCAGCAACACTTGGGTCGTGGGATGATCTGTAATCGGATGATCCATGGTCCTTCATTCTCCTCGTGGTGGCAGGCTGGCCAACTCGCACCAAAATTCTTCAATCTCCCTCACGGCGGAGAAAAAATCATTCAAATTTCCGGGCTTGCTCACGTAGCAGTTCGCCCCCAGCTCATAACTGCGCATAATGTCTTTACTCAACTGAGACGTACTGAAAATCACCACCGGGATTCGTCTCAGTTCCGGCCCCGCTCTTATGGCCGCCAATACTGCCAAGCCATCTCTCTTCGGCAGACTCAGGTCCAGGATCACGAGATCGGGACGGACTGCATTCTCATACTTTCCCCGGCGGCCGAGAAAGGCCAGCGCTTCGGCGCCATCTTCCACGCTTTCGATCTTGCTGTGGTGCGGGCTTTTGGCCAGCGCCTCGCGCGTTAATCCCACATCGGCAGGATTGTCATCCACCAACAGCAACCGCAGTCCCGATTTCATCGTGTAATCCTTCCCGCTCATCGGAGCCATACTTGTTGGAGCCATGGAGTGGCATTGTGAATTTAAAGGTGGAACCGGAACCGGGCTGCGACTCGACCCAGATTCGGCCGCCGCAGCGCTCCACGATCTTCTTGCAGATGGCGAGGCCGATGCCGTTGCCCGGATATTCGGCGCGTGCATGCAAGCGTTGAAAGACGACGAAAATTTGTTCAGCGTTCTCGGGGGCAATTCCAATTCCGTTATCACTAACGCTGAAGAGCCAGTGCATATCTTCTCTTTCCGCCCACACGGAAATCACTGGCCGATCCTGCCCGCGAAACTTGATGGCATTCCCAACCAGGTTCTGAAAAACTTGCGCTATCTGCGTGCGATCTGCCCAGACGGTGGGAAGCGTTTTCCAGGTGACAACCGCTCCACTCTCTTCAATGCCAGAAGATAAGGTTTGCAAGACGTCCTGCATCATGGCATTGCAGTCGACGCTCGCGCTGGCTACTTCGCTGCGACCTACGCGCGAAAACGCCAGCAGATCCTGAATGAGGACTTGCATGCGCTGCGCTCCCTCGCTGGCGTAACCGATGAATTTGTCGGCGTTGGCATCCATTTTGCCGCGATAGCGCTCGCCCAGCAGCTGGGTGTAGGCGGTCACCATGCGCAACGGTTCCTGCAGGTCGTGGGAGGCGACGTAGGCGAATTGTTCAAGGTCGGCATTGGATCGGCTCAGTTCTTCCGCCTTTCGGGAAAGTTCCTCCGCCTGCTCGGACAAGGCGGCCTCGGCCCGCTTGCGCTCGGTCACATCACTCGCGGCACCGAACCATTCAACGATTTCGCCGTTCTCATCTTGCAGCGGGATCGCTCGCGAGAGCGTCCAGCCCAAGCTGCCGTCCACGCGCAGCACATGGTGTTCCAGTTCGAATGTGCTCTTGGTCCGGATGGCTTCGTTGATGGCCGCCGTCACGCGCGCCTGATCATCCGGGTGAATGTACTCCTGGAGCCAGTTGCGGTTTGGCGCTTCCGTATCGGCGAGAAAATTCTTTCCCCCCAGCTGGCGCATCTCGCTCCAATCCGGGCTCATGCGATACACCACGTCTGAGCTGGCCGTCACCAGGGCACGGAAGCGTTCCTCGCTCTTGCGCAGCGCGTCTTCCGCCTGCTTGCGTTCCGTGATGTCGCGCACAATTACGGTAAACAGCTTTTTGCTCCCAGTTTCGATTTGAGAGATCGAGGCCTCAATCGGAAATTCTTCGCCACTGCATCGCAGCGCGGACAGAATGTCTGTCGCTCTCATGGCTCGATTGGTGACACCGGTCTCGGAGAAATTGCGAATATGGGCTTGGTGCGCGACCCGAAAGCGCTGTGGTATTAAGCGTTCAATGGACTGCCCCATCGGGTCCTGCTCCGAACAACCAAACATCTTCTCCGCAGCTGCGTTGAACATCACGATGCGCTGCTCTTCATCGACGCTGAGAATGGCGTCCATTGCCGAATGAATGATGCCCGCGAGACGGGCCTCGCTTTCACGCAGTGCCGCAGTGCGCTCGGTAACACGCCGCTCCAGTTCAGCGCTTAGAACTTCGCTGCGATCGACGATGAAGGCGATCCATGTGGTGAAGCCGGCGAGCAAGGCGCCGCACAATATCGCGAGCAAACTGGCTTCAACCCAGGTGTAGTGAGCCTCTGTTAACAGTGGCTTCCTTATGAACCAGCCCAGGATGCCCAGACCCACAACAGCGGCCGGGGTCACTCTCCGCAAGAGCCTGGCTCCCGCGCTCGGGCTAGTCAGAAGGCCGCCAATCGCCCAGGTGGTGCGCGAGCAGACCAGGCCGCAAGCCAGGACAAACAGGGTCATGGCGGTCGGCAAAGCCATGGTAAGGCCCGACGTTCCGGGTTGCAGAAGCAAGGCGAGGTGTCCAAATATGGCCCCCATCGCTGCCCCAATGGCAAGGAACTGGGCGGGCCAATCGTTGCTCCGGGTTTTCCAGTCTAGAAGAAAGAGTGCGAGACTGAGGAAGAGAAGATCTGCGGCGGTGCTGGATGCCATCAAGCCCGGGCGAACGCCGGCAATCCGCTCTAGGGGCGGGACGGGAGCCAGCAACTGATCGATGTGGAAGTCCCAGCCAAAGAGGTGCTCGGTCAGGCTGAGCGCCGCTGTAAGCGCGGCGATTGCTGCTGAGGTTCTCGCGGCGAGCTTCCTCGCGCGAGGAAAAGAAGGCTCGTCCTTTTTTCGCTGCAGCCACAGGGAAAGGCCGATGAGTACAAAGCAGGCGGCGGTGTTCGCCACCATCCTTACTCGCGCGGCTCCCCAGGTGCCAAGTACGGTAATGTGGAACGCCCAGCCGCAAAGACCCGACACTCCGACCGCAATGGAGAACAAGCTGGCCGCGGAGGCAAAGACACTTAACCTTTTGATCAGACCGATATCGGAGGACGTGCTCATGCAATGCGGCTCATGCCTGGGAACTTTCTTAACCAGGGGGATCGGGACGAGAGTCTGCGACCGCGCGTTGCGACGCAGCCTCGTCACATAGGTCATCGGCGGGGTTAGGGCAGGCTTTAGGAAGCGAACTGGCCGGAAGTGTAACGCACGACGGCCGGGTGCGTACGGCTAATCAGCGAACCTTCGGATGGCATTACACTACAGCTTTTGAGGAGATGGCCAGAAAACTGCTGCGCGAGATAAGAATTTACTGAGATTCGACATTTCTCAATGTCGCGAGAACGCACGAGGATTCGTCTCAGCCCGCCTTCCGCTCACCTTCTGCCGCTGCTGGCGGGCTTTCTTCATCGTCCCACTCAAACGAGAGCTCCCGCGCGGTGGTTTCAATAGGCTCGAGTTCGGGAATGTCATCGGCTACAGACGCTCCCAGTTCGGCGAACTTGCGTGCGGAAACCAGCACCCGGCTTTCCAGCGAACCGACCGCTTTGTTGTAAGACTCAACGGCTCGGTCTAGTCCAGTTCCCACTGAGCTGATGTGGCCGGCAAGCAGGCGCAAACGGTCGTGCAGTTCCTTGCCTAGCTCGCTGATCTGTTGTGCATTGCGCGCCAGTTTTTCCTGATTCCATCCGTAGTTGATGGCCTTGAGCAACGCGATCAGAGTGGTCGGAGAGGCGGGAATGACTCGGTTCAGTACTCCGTGCTCGATCAAACCTGAATCCTGTTCCAGGGCCGCGCTGAAAAATGTCTCGCCGGGAAGAAACATCACGACGAACTCCGGCGTGGCTTCGAATTGCTCCCAATATTTCTTGCCGGCGAGCGTGTTCATGTGATCGCGGACCTGCCGCGCATGATTGGCCAGGCAGGCGCGGCGGGTATCTTCGTCGGTGGTTTCGAAAGCATCGAGGAAGGCTTGCAGCGGAGTTTTCGCATCCACCACGACATGCTTTCCGCCCGGAAGTTTCACGACCAGATCCGGACGAAGCCTGCCGTATTCTGTAGTCACGGACTCCTGCTCGGCGAAATCGCAATAGGAAAGCATGCCCGCGATCTCAACCACGCGCCGCAACTGAATTTCTCCCCAACGCCCGCGGACGTTCGGCGTGCGCAGTGCCCGCACCAGGTTGCCCGTCTCCGACTGCAAGTCTTTTTGCGTGGCGATCAGCGATTGCACCTGGGCGCGCAACTCGCCATAAGCGTCGCCCCGCGCCACTTCCATCTGCTGAATTTGTGCGTCTACTTTATTCAGCGAATCGCGCACCGGTGCGACCATGTCGGCGACCGCCTTCTGACGGGCTTCGAGATCATTCTCGGCTTCGCTTTGGAAGCGCTTTAGGCTTTCTTGGGCAATTCGCAGGAAGGACATACTGTTGCTGTCCAACGCGTCGGCAGCCATGGCTTTGAAGGCATTGCCCAGTTCTTCTCTGGCGTTCGTGACCAGCTCGATCTTTTCGTTGCTGGTCTTTCGTTCCACTTCCAGAGCCGATTCCGCTCTAGCCTTGCCAGCCACCAGTTCGGTGTGAGCCTGCTGAAGCCGCGCCAGTCCGGCCTTTTCAGATGCTAATTCCTTTTCCATCAAGGACAAACGGGCGTTCAGCCCAGCGGTACGCGAGCGCAGCGCCAGCCAAGCAATCAGGCTTCCAAACAATAGGCCGATGACCCCTACGACACCTGGTTCCATAGCGAAGGTAACTTCTCAGTGTGGATTTTAGCTTCTAGCGTAGCACCAGCAGACAAATTTAAGACCGAATCTGCATTCCTCCCCCAGGATTGAGTTGACTAGGCGCAGCCCATGCTGAGGGTTCCTGGAACCACCAATAGAAGGTCGACGGACAAAAGAGCAAACGGCATAAGACTCTCAATCGTGCTTTTCTTGCTTCTGAGTTCCGCCTCAATTTCGCGGTCGTCCCGAGTGTTGGCTTCTTCGCAGAGAAGTACGGACGGAGCGGGGAGATCCGGGGGCGCGACTCTTCGACCGGCCTCATCGACCTCTCCTGACATTCCCTTTAGCGACTACGATTCTGAAGCAGAACGACAACTTCTGGAGTTGGTGAATGCGGCGCGAGCCCACGCCGGTGCTCCACCGTTAGGGCTCGATGCGGGAATGAGCCAGGCTGCCCGAACTCACGCAGAAGCGATGTTTCTGGCTAAACAACTCTCGCACCGGTTTGACGGTGAGCCCTCCCTGCCCCAACGCTTGGCGGCGGCCACGCGCACGCAACTGGATCAGGAAGGCGAAAACGTGGCGTTCGATTTCGACGCTGCCGCGGCCCAACAACACTTAATGCTTTCCCCTCCGCATCGCTCGAACCTGCTCAACCCGGCTTACAACGTGGTCGGGTTGGGCGCGGTTCGTAACGGAGATCGGCTGTACATAGTGCAGGATTTTGGCCATGCCCTCCCCAGTTACTCCGCAGCACAAGTGAAGGAGCTTATTGCCGCAGCCGTAGTGCGAACCCGGCGTCAGGCCAACCAGCCTGCCCTCGCCCGTCGCGACCTGCCGGAGGCGGACGATGCGGCCTGCTCCATGGCGCAGGCGGACAAGCTCAGCACCTCCCCGGTTCATCAACTCGCCCAGCGTTACACCGTGCTTAGCTATACCAGCCTGCACCCAGAAGCCCTGCCGGAGAATGCCGGCCACGTGCTTTCCGGCCAGAATCTACGCAGCTTCTCGGTGGGCGCGTGCTACGCGCGCACGGAGACCTATCCTACGGGTGTGTATTGGGTAGTGTTGTTGCTGGACTAAGCGCGAGTCCTGCCTGTGCTAACCTTACTCTGCCCTCCGTCTGTGGTTCCGCGTATGGAATCCTCGGCCTCAGCTCGTTTGCCTCAGGTTCACTCGAACGAGGTTCGCGTCGGCACCGCTGGCTGGTCTTATAAAGACTGGGACGGCATCTTCTATCCTCCCGGAATGCAGCGCCGCAAGCAGCATCCTCTGGAATATCTGGCGCGCTTCTTCGATACCACGGAAATCAATACTTCGTTTTATGGCCCGCTGAAGCCGGAACTGGCGAAGCTCTGGTGCCGTAAGGTCGCGGCGGTGAACAAGAACTTTCTCTTTACGGCCAAGCTTTACCGCGCCTTCACGCACTCGCCCATTGCAGTGATGGAGCCCACTTCGGCGGCGACGATTCGCCCGACCGACGAAGATGAAGCTCGCACTCGAGAAGGGCTCGATGCGATTGCCGCGGAAGGAATGCTGGGCGCATTGCTCATTCAGTTTCCGGTGTCGTTCAAGAACACTTCACTCAATCGCGAATATCTCGATCGGCTCTTGCGGCAGTTCATCGAATACCCGCGCGTGGTCGAAGTGCGGGATTCCAGCTGGAACAACGCCGAAACGCTGGCCGACTTTACCCAGAAAAACGTCGGCTTCTGCAATATCGACCAGCCGTTGCTGGGCCGATCCTTGCGGCCCACCGAACATGTGACCGGAGCGATCGGCTACGTCCGCTTGCACGGGCGCAACTACGAACAGTGGTTCGATTCCGACAATCGCAATGATCGCTACAACTATCTCTACGGCGAAAAAGAACTCGCCGGTTGGAAGGAGAGAATTGAAAGCGTTAGTCGGCGGGCGCAAACCACGTACGTGATCACCAACAATCACTTCGAGAGCAAGGCGGGCGTGAATGCGCTGGAGTTGAAAGCCATGATCGGCAATCGGCGAGTGCTGGCTCCGCCTACGCTGATCGAGAAATATCCGGAGCTGAAAAGATTCGCCGATTCGGCAGATGACGCCGGATCGGATCCAGGCCGCCAGTTGTCGCTGTTGGCTTAATCTTCTCCGCGCTCTCCGCGGATGTTCTCCCCGTTTCAGCGTTTCAAGGCTCTTAGTGGCAGAGATGCGCGGAGAAAATCCGCGAAGAGCGCGGAGAAGGCGTGAGGATTGGATGCGAGCGAGGTTGAGAGGGTGGACAATGTTGGGAAACGTTTCTAGCTGGATGGCGAGTTACGACCTTCCGCCAGTTGCGTGGTCCGCCATGCGGCGTTTGTTGTAACGCAATGCGACATTCATATAAACGTTGCCGAGTGAGGTTTCAAAGCAGATCACCAGAGCCTCGACGTCTTCGCTGGTTTTGTCACCTTCCGCGGAAGTAAGCAGGAGTGGAGGATGCACGCGAAAGTGAAAGCCCTGGTCGTTGAGCGCGCTGACGGCGTTGCCGACGACCTGATTCGCCAGTTCGTAAATGGTTTCTTTGATCAGGCTGTCGGACTCCGGCAATTCGGCTCCCGCGTAGTGGCTGGCTACGCGCACAGCGGTTTGCGGCTCGAGATCCAGAATAATTCGCCCTTCGATGTCGCCGGTGAGCGCCACCATGCCGGCCACACCTTTGCGGCGGTAACCTTCCTCTTCCATCGAAAGGTTGCCCACCTTGGTAGTGCCCTGCAAGCCTTGCGACAACACAGCGTCGGCGGCATTGATGAAAGGCTGAATCAGCTCCATCTTCATGCGACTAGACTCCCGCGCCGGCCGCGTTCACGACGGCGCCGTCTTCTCCCATTACGTACTTGATGACTTCGTACAGCACTTCCGGTTTCACCGGCTTCTGCACGAAATGACGCGCCCCGCGCTGCAAGGCAGCCACGATGTTTTCCTGGTATCCGACCGAGGACACCATCACGATGCGGGCTTCGGGGTGCGCCTGCACGATCTTCTCGGCGGCCTCGATGCCTTCCATCTGCGGCATGGTGATGTCCATGAGCACGATGTCGGGATGCGTGCGATCGAACTCGCTGATCGCCGTCAAGCCATCCCCGGCCTCGCCTGCCACCTGTCCGCCGAAGCTCTCGATCATGCGGGCCAGGTTTTTGCGCGCGAATACCGAATCGTCCACGATCAAGTAACGCACGGCCTGTCCATCTTTGCTCCGTTTAACTGCTGCAAACTGCTCCATAGCAACCTCCCCTTCTCATTTCAACACGGCGGTGTCCCGCCGGCCAGATGACTCAAGTCACCAAGCCTGAAGCTCTTCCAGCACGCCGTTCAGCGCCCCGCGCCGAAGGACTTGTGTGTGCCGCCGTCGGCATAACCATCGCTGCGGCCGCAAAGGGCCTGCAAAGTAGACGAAAGCACGTCCAAAGCGACGACCCGGGTGGCATAGCCACGCTCGATTGCGGCTTTGGGCATGCCGTAAACCACACAGGATTCTTCGCTCTGGGCTATCGTCATTCCCCCCGCCTTCTTCACTGCACCCAAACCTTCAGCCCCGTCGTCACCCATGCCGGTCATCAATACGGCGACGCTTTGCCTTCCGAATTGCTCGGCGACGCTGCGAAACAGAACGTCCACGCTGGGCCTGTGCCCGTTCACCAGAGCGTCGTCATTGAGCACCACAATATTGCCCATGGGCAGCCGTTTTACGGTCATGTGCCGGCTCCCCGGGCAGACCAGTACGCGCCCCGCCTGCAGCGCGTCTCCCGATTGGGCTTCCTTTACCCGCAGGGCGCATAACTCGTCGAGCCGGTGCGCAAACATTTCCGTAAAGCCTTCTGGCATGTGTTGCACTACGAGGATGGTTCCGGGAAAATCCGGCGGAAGTTGGGACAACAGGAATTCCAGAGCTTGCGGGCCGCCGGTGGAGATCCCGATGGCGACAGTGCGAGTGGGTGGCGGAGCAGATTTGGCGGACGTAATCTTTTCCGTGCGTGCCGGCGCCCCGCGCAAGGTTCCAGGCCGCATCACCTTACAATCGGCAGCAGCCTTGATTTTTGCGATGAGCTCCTTCGCGGTCTCCGCCATGTGCACCGAGGCGTCCTGCGGCTTGGTTACGAAGTCGAACGCGCCGAGTCCCAGCGCCTTGAAGGTGATGGAGGCTCCCTCGGTGGAGTGCGAACTCACGACGATCACCGGCAAGGGTTGCCGGCGCATAATTTCTTTCAAGGTGTCAATGCCATTCATTCCCGGCATTTGCAGATCCAGCGTGACCACGTGGGGCTGCAGCTCTTCGATCTTTTTCAGGCAGAAATTGCCGTCCATTGCGGTACCCACAACTTCGATGGACGAGTCAGCTTCGAGCATCTGCGGAATCAGCTTCCGCATTAAGGCGGAATCGTCCACCACCAGTACGCGCACCCTGTTCCGACTCACGCCTGACCTCCCACTGCACTCAGTGCCAACCGTGCCCGATCGCTCTGGTTCAGCAACAGCCCAAAGTTAGCAATACCCGGTTCCTCGGGACGCGAGCGCGAAACGTGCTCGACGATGGCCGCCAGATTCAATATCAGCACAACCTTTCCGTCGCCAAGGATCGAAGCTCCGTTTACCAGGTCGGTGGCGAAGGTCTGCTCGTCCAGAGCTTTGATCACCAACTCTTCCTCTCCTTCCAACGCGTCGACGATCAATCCATATTTCTTTTCTCCGACGGTGATCACCAGCACAAAAAGCTTGCTGGATTTCCGGTCGCCGGCGTCGGCGGGGCGGCGGCCCAGGCGCAGCAATGGCAGCACCTGATTGCGCAACTGCAGAACCTCGTAGTTATCCACCTGATGAACTTCGGCCTCGTTGGTGCGGGCGATATGACTTACGGTGTTTAGCGGAATGGCGTACAAACGCTGCTCTACCCAAAACATCAGAGCCTTGATGATGGCCAGCGTGAGCGGCAGCTTCAGCCGGAAGGTTGTGCCTTGGCCGGGACGAGTTTCAATGTGAATGGTAGCCTTCAATCGGTGCAGCACGCTCTGCACCACATCCATGCCAACTCCCCGCCCGGAAACTTCGGTGACTTCCTCAGCCGTGCTGAAGCCGGGCCGCATGATCAGTTCCAGGGCTTCGGCTTCACTCAACCGCGCTGCTTCCTCGGGTGTGACCATTCCCAACTCGATCGCCTTGGAACGTATCTTCTGCGTATCGATGCCGCGACCGTCGTCGCGGATCTCGACCACCACCTGATTGCCTTGGTGCATGGCGTGCAGCTGGATCTTTCCTCGCGGCGGCTTGCCCAGAGTCCGGCGTTGCTCCACAGGTTCGATCCCGTGGCTGACGGCGTTTCGAACCAGATGCGTGAGCGGTTCGGCGATGGCGTCGAGAATGCCTTTGTCGAGGTCCGTTTCCTGGCCGCTAAGCTCCAGATCCACTTCCCGCCCGCACTGCCGGGCTACGTCGCGTACGATGCGTGGGAAGCGCCGGAACAGTTGATCGACGGGCACCATGCGGATCTTCATGACTGAGCGTTGCAGGTCGTTCAAGACTCGCGACTGGAAAGCCATAGCGTCGGCAAACTTGCCGCGCAGCACTTCTTTGGGGTAGCGTTTGCCAAACTCGGTCAGCGCCTGCTGCAACATCGATTTGCCGATGATGAGTTCTCCAACGAGGTTGAGGACGCTATCGATGCGTCCCGCTTCCACCCGCAGAATATTCTCCGTCATCAGTGCCGGCGCAGTTTCCGGAGCGGGACTCGGAGTTTCGGACTGAGCTGTCTGGGGCTCGAAAGGAGATGCCGAAGATTGGTCCGGAGAGATGGGACTTGCCGTGTCCGCAGCTTCTGGCGACGAGGGTGAGTCAGTCACAGGCGGATCCGTCGGGGTGGTGAACTGCGATCGAGCGGCTGCAATCAGGGTCACGATCACATCCGTCGCTATGGTTGGAATACGGCTCTTGGCCGCGATTTGCTCTTCTGAGTGTGAAGTGGCGAAGACGAATTCAACCTGCTTGGTGGCAGCCGGCGATTTTGCGTCGGGGCGCACGACCAGCACTTGACCGATACTACTGATGGCATTCTGAATCAGCTGCCGTGCCGCAATGGGCATAGGGCAGTGGGGATCGATTTTGACCACTACGTCGTAAAGACTCAAGCCGGCGGCTTGCGCCTGTGCCATTGCGCGCTTTTCTGCGTCGGTCCAGTCCTTGGCGGACTGCAGGCTTGGCTCGGTGGATTTTTTCTTGCGCCGCGATTTCCTGGCGGCGGGAGCAGAGGTCAGCTCGCTGATTCTCTGGCGCAGAGCCTCAGTGGCAGGCATTGGGCTTCCGCTGCGATAAGACGCCAGCATGGCCGCGAAGACGTCCGCCGCGGCAAAAGCGATCTCCGCCAACGCCCCATGCGCGGAGGCAGTTTCTAGCGAAAGGGCATCCTCAAACTGGTGCGCCAGTTCGCTCAGCTCGCGCAGGCCGCAGGCCGCCGAATCGCCTTTGAGCGTGTGGACCGTCCGGCGAATCGAACGCACAATCTCCTCGTCGCCGGGATGATTCTCCAGCTTCAGAGATTCTTCGTTCAGCGCCTGCAGCAATTCCTGCGAGGTTTCGAAGAACAGCTCCCGCAGCTCTGCGCCACGCTCGTCGGGTGAGTCGGTCACTCCCGCACCTCAATCCGCTGATAGGCGGTTCCGCTGTCGCGGTGCACCATCTGGAATCGATCGGTCAGGCCCAGCAGACTTTCGGCATGGCCCACGAAGAGATAGCCGCCGGGATTCAGGCAGCGGTAGAACTTTTCGATCAAACGCTTTTGTTCCGCCTCATCGAAATACATCATCACATTGCGGCAAAAGATCACGTCGTTGCGCTGCGGCAGGTACTCGGTCTTCAAATTGTGAAAATCGAAGTGGACCATTTCTTTCAGCGCCTTCTTGACCGCGTAGCGGTCGCCGACCTTGTCGAAGTAGCGCAGGCGGAAGCCGTAGTCGACGCCGCCCATCTGGTGCTCGTTGTAGGCGCCTTCTTGCCCCGTGCGCAAAACGGAGTAGCTGATGTCACTGGCCAGGATTTCAACCCGCCAGGGCGGCGGAATTAGCGGTTTGGGTAACGCAATCTCCACCGGCAGGGGATTGCGCAGATAGTAGTAAGCCAGGGAATCGACGCCCATCATAGCCAGTGTGTAGGCTTCTTGCCCGGTGGAGCAGCCCGCGCTCCAAATCCGGATGGAATATTCGCGGTGCGCCTGCTTTTGCTTGAGCATGTCTTCCAGCACGTACTTCTGGAAGAGATCGAGTTGAGCTTTATGGCGGAAGAAGCTGGTTTCGTTGACGGTGAGATTCTCGACCAACTTCGCCAGTTCCATCTTGCCGTCCTGACTGATCAGCAGGCGGTAATAAGCGTAGAAGGAATCTGCCTTACACTCTTTCAGACGTTTCAGCAGACGGTCCTGGAGGAAGTGGGTGCGGCGCTCGTCAAAATGCATGCCGCACTCCTGATAGATCAGGGCTTGCAGAAGACGAAGTTCCGCTTCGGTCAGGATGGGAGCCGGTGCCGCTCCGAATGCGCTCATGCTCGGTCTCGCCTCATTTGCCTTTCGCTTACTCCGCCTCTGTCAAGCTTCCATCTCGACTACTTGGCCGCGGCTGCGCGTGCCTCGACTGCCGGTGTTTTACCTTCCCGGTTGGCCTTGGCTTGCAACAAGCTGGCCGGAGCCAGCAGCTTGCTCATGTCCAGTAATACGATCAGTCGGCCTCGAACCTTGCCGAGTCCGGTGACGCAATTCAGACCACCGTCCTGAAACGCCGCGGGCGGCGGTTCCACATCTTCGGGGGGGATTTTCACTACTTCGGACGCCGAGTCCACGATCAGCCCGGCCAGCCTTCCGGAATGTTCCACCACCAGGATGCGGTTTCCTTTTTTCAGCGCAGCCTGCTTGATGCCAAAACGTTTGCGCAGGTCCATGACGGAGACGATCTTGCCCCGCAGGTTAATCACACCCTCCAGATAATCGGGCGCATCGGGGACCGCGGTGATCTCGGGCACGCGCACGATCTCGTGCAACGAAGTAATCGGCACGCCATAGGTCTCACGCCCGACCTGGAAGCCCACGATATGGAGTTCGCGACTCATCGCTGGTCCTCTCTTCCCCGCTGCCTTGCTAGTAACGCGATCCCGCTGCTGCCCGCTTTGCGTTCTGCGATTTTTCGTCCGCGGACCGCCGCGATGCCGCCTCATCGAGGGTGAAGCGGTCCATAAACTCGAGCAAACCGCGCGACATCTTTGACATCTGCTCGGCCGAGGCTGCCAGTTCCGTGGACCCGGAAGTCGACTGCTGCACCAGTTCGCGCATGCGCTCCATGGCCTTCACCACGGCTTGCGCGCCAGAGGCTTGTTCTTCCACGGCCGAGTTGATTTCATGGGTGATTTCGTTCAGCCGCGTGGTGGCGCGGGCGATCTGCGATGAGCCGTGCGATTGTTCATTGGTGGCGGCGCCGATCTCCTGCGCGAACTTGTAGACCTCGGTGACCACGTTCGAAATCTTTTTCAGGGCCGCGTTCAATTCGCCGCCCAGATCCAGGCCTTCGTTCACGATTCCGGTGGAGCGGTCCATGTTCTCCACGGCCTTGCGAGCTTCCTTCTGAATGCTCTGGATCAGTTCGGAAATTTCCTTGGTCGATTGCGCCGACTTTTCCGCCAGCTTGCGGACTTCGTCGGCGACAACGGCGAAGCCGAGGCCATGCTCGCCCGCGCGGGCTGCTTCAATGGCGGCGTTCAAGGCCAGCAGGTTGGTTTGCTCCGCCAGATCGTCGATGACTTCGATAATCTTTCCGATATCGTCAGCGCGCTGTCCCAACGCTCCGATGATCTCCCCGGAGCTTGTAATCGTGGCGTTGATCCGGTTCAGGCCGTCGGTGGCCTTTTCCATCGTGGTGATGCCGCTGTGCACTTCTTCGCGCGAGCGGTTGGAGATATCGAGCAGAACTTTTGCGGTATCCGCCACGCGTTGAATCGAGGCGACCATCTGGTCGATGGAGGCGGAAGTCTCGCTTACGCTGGAAGCCTGCACCTGCGTGCTCTTCACCATGTTCTGCACATTCACACTCATCTCGTGCATGGTGCTGGTCACTTCATCGATGGCCGAGGAAGCCTGCAGACCGACTTTCGCCGAGTCGTCAGATGCATTCGCGACCTGCCCGGAAGCGCTGGCTACCTGAGCGGAGGCGTCACGCACGCTACGCACCAATCGCGCCAAGCCTTCCACCATCCGGGCGAAAGCGTTGCCCAGTGTGTCGTGCGCCGAGCGCGGTTTCACCTCAACCGTGAGATCTCCGCCGGCGATGGCTTCGGAGACGGCCGCCATTTCCTTGAGATAGGTGACCATCTTGGCGAAGGTGCGGGCCAGTTCTCCGATTTCGTCCTGACGGGTTACATCTATGTTGTGTTCCAGATCACCGGTGTCGCCGATCTGCCGCGACACGGTCATGAGATTGGTCAGCGGTCCGGTGATCGACTTGGCCGTGGTGATAGCGACAAAAATGCCCACACTCAGCGCGATCAGCAGTGTTATCACGGAGAAGAAAATGGTCAGCGCGCTCGCCGTCTGATCCGATTTAGTGCCCGCATCGACCAGTTTGCTATTTTCCACGTCTGCCACGTCCAGCGCGTCGGTGGAATTCTTCACCCAGGAGGAAGCGTCTTTCTGAAGGTAGTAAATCTGTAATTCGGCAACGGTGGCATTGCCGGAGTCCACGTCCTTGCGCTTTTCGATCAGCGGCTGGGCAAACTCCTTGCTCCAGGCCTGTTCCAGCTGCCCTACCTTGTCCAGAGCGGAGCGCTCCTGCTCGGAATTCGCCAGCGACTTCCCCTGCTGCAATTTTTCGGTGAGCGTGTGCAGACCTTCGTTCATCCGGTCCACTTCGCGGCTGTCGCCACTGAGCAGGTAATTGCTCAGGTACAAGCGGTTCTGCATCATCTGGAAGCGAACTTGGTTGGTGGCGTCCTTCAACTGTAATGATGCCGTAGCCGCCGCCTTGGCCGCGTGCTCCCTTTGCACCGCCAGCAGATTCACGATGAACAGCACTACCACCAAGCTGAGGATGTATCCGAAATTCTTGTAAAGCTTCTTGCCGATCGTCATGCCGTTTCCTCCCGGCGGCTATCTGCCCCTCGTGCCCGCTGATGAAGATCTACTGATGTGCTTCAAACTTGAAATCCACCACGCCCGTGCTCTCTACTGGCGCCGGTTCGAACCGCCATTTCTTGACCGCATCGAGGGCAGCGCTGGCTAGTACCGGATGCCCGCCGACAACCTTCGCTTCCTTCACTGTGCCGTTTGGGGAGACCACCACCTGCACTTTCACCGTGCCCGTGATGTTCATTTTGCGAGCCAGCTCGGGATACACTGCCTGCACTTTGCTTTTGGCGCGACGCACAATGTCACTTCCGGAATCCTGACCTCGGAGATTCACTGAGCCTGCCGCTACCACGGCAACTACTGCCACCAATGCTCCAGCCCTTCCGAAAGACACAGTTCCTCCTTGCCAATAATCCTGGTGATTCCTTCGGAGCAACGCCGGGGCCATGCGTCACATTTCGGAAAAACGAAAGTCACACTTGAGATTTGCCCGCAAAACCAAAGACTTAGCTTTGAATCGCGATCCTTCATTGACCCCTGAGCAGGGCATGACTGGCGTCTCATCTTGTAGGTTGTACAGGTCATTCTCAAAGTGAGAGCCCTACGCGCAGCAATTTGCGGGATTTCCCACTTTGGCACCTCTCTCTCCCATTTCACTTGACTCAAATTGAGACAACGGTTAGTTTTCCATTAGATTCAATCACTTGTGAGAATCAGTAGAATTTATCGAAAGTCGGTGACGATCTGAATATGCCAGCAGGCAACTCGACTTCGTCGCCGGAAGCTCGGCCCCATGCCCATACCGAGGAACCTTTCCAGAAACTTCTGGTGCGGATTGCGGGGAAGGCTGCGGAACGCCCGGATGCCAACGCTCTCATCCATTTTTTTTGCCGTGTTGCCCGCGAATTTTTTCTGTGCAGCGGGGTCTATTTCTGGCGCCGCCATGCCGGCAATGAGCTCATCGGAGAACAGGCGGACGGCAAGCTGGCCGAACGCTTTATCGGTCTACGTCTCCTCCCTCATCAAAGTGTTGTTACCGCTAGCGTGATCCGCTCCCGGCGGACTACGTTTGTCAATCACGTTGCGTCCGCTCTTTTTCCGGCGGCACGGGAATTCGACGCACACTCGCTCATGGCCGCCCCAGTGGTGGTGTTCGATGAAGTGATCGGCGCGGTGACCTTCTTGCATGATTCAGAGGATGAGTTCTTTACCGAGGACCTTGCCGCCCAAGCGACCATTCTCGCCGGACAATTGGGCAGCCTGCTGGAGACGGCCCGGCTGGGCGAAGTCGCGCGCGAGGAGCACCGTCGCGCCGAGGTCCTGGCCGAGGTAGCCAGTGCGCTGCACGGAACTCCGGATGTAGACGCCGTTACTGAGGCACTCGCCGACCGTCTCCGCCTTCTCTTGCGTACACGGTTGGTCTCGGTTCTTCTGCGACGTGAGGGTCCATTCGAGCTGAGGGCTGTCTCGGCCGAGACTCCTCAGCTAGCTACGTCTTTCCGTGCCCGCCATGATCGGCAAACCATTCGTTTCGCCGCCGACCTGGCGCAACGCGCCGTTTCCGCAGGAGAACTCATCACCATCTCGGTCAGTAGCGATCAGCACTCGCTGGGCAGCCTGGTCTCCCCTGGCATGCTGATCGCGGCCCCCTTCCGCACAGCGCGTACGCAGGGAGCGATCCTGGTCTATCCGCGCTCCGAGGGTGCTTTCACCGCCGAGGAAAAATCGCTGGTGTCCGCAGTGGCTGGCTTCGGTGCGGTGGCCATGGCACACGCCGAATTATGTTCCACTGCCCAGGGACAGGCGCAGGAACTTCATCAGTTGCTGGAGATCTCCACCGAACTGAGTTCCAGTGGCGATCTCGAGCGTTCCCTGCAGGCGTTCGTAGTCCGGGCCGCCGATTTCCTCGGCTTCGGCCGTTGCTTCATCGCTTTGCTCGAAGACGACCAGTTTCGTGTGCGTCACGCGGTGGTTCGCGGTGAGCCGCAGCGCGTCGATAACATTTTTCCCGAAGGCATTGCGACTCGCGCCCTGCGGGCCAAAGAAGTTTTCTGGTCCGATGACGTCAGCCACGAGGCGGGTGCCAACCAGGAAATCGTCGCTCGCTTCCACGCCCGGCAACTACTGGCAGTGCCGTTGTTGGGTGCGGACGGCAGTGTGCTCGGTATGTTTGGAGTGCTCGACCGCCTGGATGGTACCGGCATTTCGCGCGAGGACATTCGCCGTGCCCGCGCTTTGGCGGCGCAGGTTGCGGTGGTGATGGAAGTCGCCCATAACCTGCACCAGTCCGAACTCAACCGCCGCCGCTCCGACGTTCTGATTCAACTGGCGCGTGAAGTGGACGGACTTCTGCGCCTGCCGGATTTTGCCCACAAGTTTCTGGAGCGGGCCATCGAATTGACGGGAGCGCGTGCCGGGGCCCTGGCCTTGTTTCAGGAGGGGCGATTCCAGACGGCAGCCCTGCACCCACTGCCGCAGATCCTTCTTCCCACCGCGAGTGAACATCGCGGCTTCGCCACCGTTTCCGAAGATACTTATCCTGGCGTTCTGCCAGATCAAGGTCAGTCCAGTCACGAGCATGCTGTTGATCATCACAACGAGAGTCCGCGAAGTAAAGACCGTCCCGGAGAGAAGCCGGATCTTGACGCTCGTACGCGCGGCGAAGATCGCCTCCTGCAACAACATTTAGCGCAGGCCCTTACTGGATTGGCCAGCGAGCGTGCCGATGCCATCCTCTCTGGCACAGCATCCGATCTGCTGGGAACGGATCTGGCCTCCAGGCTGGGTTGGGACGATTGCGTAACGGTGAGGCTCCCTGGCTCTAATGGAGAACTCGCCGGGGCGCTCTGTCTCTCCGGGCGCTCTGGCCCTCTAACCGGCGAAGATCGTGGCCTGCTCGAAGCCATCGCCAGCCACGCCGCCATGGCGCTGGAAAATGCCCGCTTATTCACTCGCATTGAGCAGGCGAATCGCCATTGGCTGGAAATTTTTGACGCGATCAGCGACTTGATCGTCGTACACGATGAAGCCGATAAAGTTTTGCGCGTGAACCGCTCGCTGGCCGCGATGATCGGAGTCGCTCCGAGCGAGTTAATCGGCGTCAACATGAGGGCGCTTCTGGCACTCACCAGTGAGCCTACGCTCTATTCCTGTCCCTTTTGCCGGTCGATGGGCGAAGAGACGGACGAATTCGTTCATCCCGCTCTCGATCGCACGTACTTGGTTTCGACTTCGCGCGTTCACGGCGCCTCTGGCGAAAACCTGCAGACCATCCACGTGCTCAAGGACATTACCGACCGCCGAGAAGCCGAGCGCCGCTACCGAGAATTGTTCGACAACATTCAGGAAGGACTTTTCTTCAGCACTCCGGAAGGCCGCTTCGTCGAGGTCAACGATGCTCTGGTCGCCATGCTGGGATATTCCAGCCGCGAGGAACTCCTGCAGGTTGATATCCCCACGCAGGTTTATTTTTCTCCCGAGCAGCGGCTGCTGCACGCCCAGGCGATGGAAGAGCACGGCCACATGCGGAACTATGAAGCGACGCTGCGCCGAAAGAACGGTTCTCCCATCTACGTTCTCATCAACGCTTTTGGTATGTACGACAGTCTGGGACGGCTGCAACAGATTCGCGGCTTGATGCTCGATGTCACCGGCCTTCACACCTATCAATCGGAGTTGCACCGCGAGCGCGATTTCTCGGGGAAGATTCTCAGCAATACGCAAAGCCTGATTCTGGTATCCGACACAGCTGGTCTCATCAGCTACGCAAATCGTCGGTGGTACGAAGCTGGCTTTGAACAGAAGGAACTTCTGGGACGTCCTCTACTGGAGTTGGCCGCGCCCGGCTACGTCCGTCCGCTCTCGGACGCGTTGCAAGCCATCTTGCGGGGTGGGCAGGTCGACAATCTCGAATTGCAGATCATGCGGGGCAACGGCCACGCCGGTCAGTTTTCCGTGAACCTCAGTCCGATGCGCGACGAGCAGGGCAATATCAACAGCATCGTCGTGGTCATGACCGACATCACAGACTCCGCCGAGCTGCGCGACAAGCTGGTTCACGCCGAAAAACTGGCCGCGGTCGGACAGCTGGTCTCGGGCGTCGCACACGAAGTGAACAATCCATTGACCGCGATCCTTGGCTTCGCCGATCTGCTTCTTGAAAATCCTGATATTCCCGAGTCCGCGCGCAAGGACCTTAGCGTCATCCTGCAGGAAGCCCAGCGCACCAAAACCATCGTGCAGAACCTGCTCAGCTTCGCCCGGCAAATGCCGCCACAGCGTAACGCCGTGCAACTCAACCTAATTCTGCGCCGGACGATTCAACTGCGTTCCTACGATTTCAATAGCCACGGCGTGGACATCGTGGAGCACCTGGATGAAGACCTTCCCGATATCATCGGTGACGCTCACCAGTTGCAGCAGGTTTTCCTGAACATCCTGAACAACGCCTATGACGCCGTGCACGAAACTGGCCGCCCCGCTCGGATCGAAATCATGACCACCAAGGCGGCGGGCAATGCCGTTGAAGTTTCCTTCCGCGACAATGGCCACGGTATCTCCCACCCTGATCGTATCTTCGATCCCTTCTTCACCACCAAAGAGGTTGGTAAGGGAACCGGCCTCGGCCTGAGCATTTGCTACGGCATCGTGAAGGAGCATGGAGGCGAGATTCTCTGCCATAACAATGGCGACGGGCAGGGAGCCACATTCATCGTCCGCTTTCCCGCAGAACCCCACATTGCTTCTCTCGGCGTGGCCGCAGGAGTACTACAAAAATGACAACCCCAACCATTCCAAGAGCTACTTTGCCAGTTCTTCTGATCGAAGACGAACCCTCCATCATGGCTCTGGTGAGCGCCACGTTGGAGCGCAACGGGTATGAGGTCGTGTGCATCGAATCCGGCGCCGAAGCCTTGCGGCTGTTGGAAAGAGGAAAATATCTGGGCGTGGTTTCCGACATGCGGACGCCCGGCGGAGTCGACGGCGCCCAGGTGCATTCCTGGATTTCCGCCAATCGTCCCGATCTTGTTAACAGAGTTGTAATCATTACCGGCGACTACGCCAACGAAGAAACTGTAACCACCCTGCGCAAGATTGGTGCACTCTATCTGGAAAAGCCATTCCGCGTGCAGGATCTGATCTCGGCTGTTGAAAAAACCATGGGGAAAGCCCGGTGAGTCCAGTACTTACTAAAGAGGAACTCCGCGTCCGTCTGCTTGTGGTCGATGATGAGCAAAGTATTCGCAAGCTTTGCATGACCGTGGGTGAAGCATTAGGTTTCATCTGCCTGGAGGCCGAGAGCGGCGAATCCGCTTTGGCTGTGCTCGAAGAGCAGCCGGTGCACATAATTCTCACGGACATGGTCATGCCACATATGTCCGGGCTCGAATTTCTGGAGAAGGCGAAAAAACTTCTCCCGCGCACAGAAGTTGCATTGATGACCGGGCACGGCTCCATCGAAACCGCGGTGCAAGCCATGCGCCTTGGCGCCTATGACTACATCACCAAACCATTTTCTCCGCTCGATGAGCTACGGCTGTTTTTGCGGCGGATGGCGGAGAAAGTCCGCCTGGTCGAGGAAAACGAATTCCTGCGCCAGCGCATGGATTCGGAGACGGCTGTACACGGCATTATCGGATCCTCGGCCAAGATTCAGGAAGTGCTGCGGGTCGCGTCTCGCCTTAAAGACACGCGGACTTCCGTCCTTATCTCCGGCGAAAGCGGCACAGGAAAAGAACTGATCGCCCGCGCCATACATTTCCGCGGAGCCTTCGCCAATCGTCCTTTCGTCGCCGTCGATTGCGGATCGCTTGTGCCCACGCTGATCGAGAGCGAACTCTTCGGCTATGAAAAGGGAGCTTTTACCGGCGCTCTGAAATCCAAGCAGGGACTCTTTCAATCCGCCGACACGGGTTCTGTTTTTCTCGACGAAATCGGCGAACTGCCGCTTGAGTTGCAAGCCAAGCTGCTGCGCGTGTTGCAGGAAAAAGAAGTGCGTCCAGTGGGCAGCAATCAGCGCGTGAAAGTGGATGTGCGCGTCATCGCCGCCACCAACCGCGATCTGGAAGCGGCTTATAAGACCGGAACCTTCCGGAAAGATCTCTACTTTAGGTTGAATGTCGTCACCGTGCATGTGCCCGCCTTGCGCGAGCGGCGCAGCGATATCCCCATGCTGGTGAACTGGTTTTGCGAGCGCTACGCTCCCGGCGCAGACCTGCGCGTTTCCAATGTAGCCATGAAAGCGCTCATGAACTATGACTGGCCGGGCAACGTGCGTGAACTGGAGAACTGTGTCGAGCGGGCGGTGGCTCTGGGCAACGGTACGCTCATTGATGTGGGAGATCTTCCTCCAGCCATCGCCGCCCTGGACTCACCTGCGTCCCGCCCATTGCCGGATTCTGCCCCAGAATTGGTTTCCGATCTCGAAGGTTCTTCCAGTCTTAATTCTGGTGTGCCTGCCGCAGCGCCGCTCTCGACTACCGACCTCGAAGACATCGAACGTGCGACCATCCAGCGCGTTTTCGAACAAGTGAAGGGAGACAAGGCCCTTGCCGGAAGAATGCTAGGCATCAGCCGCGCCACTCTTTACCGCAAGCTTAAGCGCTACAACATCAGCGGCGCTCCGGGTTCTGAACCCTCCAGCCATACTCTGCAGTAGGCTGTCATTCTGAGCGAGTGCGAGCGCGAGTCGAAGAATCCCTACCCGACCGGCGTCCCTGCGCGGCAGCACCAGCCGCGCTCACATCCAAAAAAGCACCCTGAGGAGTCTCAGGGTGCCTGAGTGAATTCCTTCAAATTCTGAGTTGTTCTACTGCGGCTTCTTCTGCTCTTCCTGCTGTTTCTTTTTCTCCTCGGGGGTCAGTGGCTTGCCTTGTTGCTTGGGAGGCGGCGGGGCCGGCTTGGCCGCCGCCGGAGGAGGCGGAGTCCGCTGTTGCGGACGCTCGGCCGGAGGAGGAGTCTGTTTTGGAGCTGGAGGTGTCGGAGTTGGACGCGCCGGCTCCGGTCGCGCCGTCTCGGGACGATTGTTGGGCTCCACTGCCGGTGGCCGGTTATTCGGTGGCGTCGGTTCCGGCCGATTGTTTGGCTGCGGTGTTGGCGGACGGCTCGGCTCAGGATGAGCTGCTGGCTGAGCAGGTGCGGGCCGATTCGCTTCCGCCGGACGCTCATTAGGGGCTGGGGCGTTGCTCGGCCGATTAGGCGGCGGAGCGGGCGCGGGTTGGCCAGGTCGCGCAGCATTCCCGGGTTGGCTTGCGGGATGACCCACGGTAGGCGTCGCCGGCTTGGCGGGAGGCGCCACCTTGACCATTGGATGCACCGCCGCCGCATTCGCCGGACGCAGGCTCTGCACTTCGTTTCTCGCCAGCGGTTGTCCCGGATGCGCAGCCAGCGCCTGTTGCTGTTTCGCAAACGGCACAGGCGGCGGAGGCGGTGTCTTCTTGGCAACAACTTGCCGGTTTGCAACTGCCGCCGGCGGCGCAGCCACGTGTCCCGCGGTCGCAGCCTTGGCTCCGAGCACGCTCTCGCGCGACGGAGTTACCGCAACTCTTCCACTCACGGAAGCTGACGCGATCTGCTGGGCGCTTACTTGGACCCTTGCCTGCGCTACCGGCTGGGCACTCGTGAACGCATGCTGCGGAACCACCATCACCGCACCTTGCACGCTGCGGTTCACATAGGTCACGTTCGTGATGTTGGTGGTGTTGTTGATGATTGTCGTGCGATAAACGTTCGTGACCTGCGTTACATTCACCGTCGTGCTACTGATGTTCACGCGAGTCACGTAGGCTTCGCTCACGTGATACGACGGCACATAAACTTCGCGTGGTCCCAGCGGAAACCATCCGACATTGCCGCCGAAACCGCCGGGCCCTCCGCCAACGAACACCACCAGCGCAGGTGCGTAAACAGCTTGCACGGTAACTGGTCCAGCTACCCATCCCCAGCGTCCGCCGATGCTTACCCAGCGGCCGTAGTGGAAGGGAGCGTAGCCCCACGAGGAGTCATCGACCCAGGTCCATCCCCAGGGGGAGATCCAAGCCCAGTGGCCCGTGTGATAAGGGGCCCAGCCAACCTCGACGCGGTTGGGGAACCAGATGTGTCCGTAGCTGGGGTCGTCGCGCCAGTCGCCGTAGTCGTCGAGATCGTCGAAGCCGACCACATCATGCGAGAGATATTGCGCGGATCGAGAGTAGTCATAGCGGTGGTCGCGGGCCTCGGACCAGGTATCGAAGTCATCCGGGCCGTACAGCTCTTCCACATCGGCGTAAAGCGGGTCGGTACCGCTAAGTGTGGCTCGCTGGCCGCCGCGTAGTTCGTAGCTCTGGCCTCCGCCCGTGGATTCGCCATCACCGGCGCGAACGCTGATGACGGTATAGTTTCCATCCGCGCCTACTTCGACGCGGTAGTGACCGGGCTGGAAGATGGTGAAGGCTTGATTCGGCGTGTCGATCTCGAAGTCGTCGTCATCATGCAGGCGCCGCACGGTGACATAAATTGCGCCGGAAGTGAGTTGAACCTGCACGGTGTTGTCGTCAAGATCGAGAAAGGAGAATCCGGTGTTCGGAGCGAGGCGGATAGCGGCTGATCCAAGTTGCACTTCGGCGCGCGAACCCTGGTCGGTCCAGAGCTGGTCGCCGGTGGTCATCGGACGATTCGGAACGGCGCCAACCCAGTCGCCTTCGCCGGCCGGCTGGAAGGAAACGGAACCTTCCAGGTAGCCGAGGCGGGCTACGCGGGCAGGAGGATCGTCTTGATCTTGAGCGGATGCGGGATTTGGCGGAATGAGGATGGTGAGCGCAAGCAGGACGCCGCACAAACTGAACTTCTTCAGGATTGTTCTCATAGTCAGGTTTATCTCTCCCAAGCTTTTATGCGGTTCTCCGCGAACCTCGTGCGATCACTCAAGGTTGGCGGATCTCGCGTTGATCTTTCTTGCTGGAAAGAGTCGCTGCAGCAGAATATTTGAGTTTTGCGTGCAGTGGCTCGAGCTATTCGGACGCAATGGCGAACTGGGTGAGCAGGTACGCTCAAACGGTATACGAAGGATATCAGGTTGAGGCGCTTTGCGGGCGTCGAGCCCGCCAGCCGAAATCCTGAGCGGAGCGAAGGATCGTTGTTGGTAGTGGTTGAGCGCTGGTGCGAAAGGGGGGACTCGAACCCCCACGGTTTTACCCGCCAGATCCTAAGTCTGGTGCGTCTGCCAATTCCGCCACTTTCGCACTGGAGCAATTATACAAAGCGGAGAGACATGCCTCGAAGAGGTTTCGAAGAAGAAGACAACGCGGCCACAGCGCCAGCTTTGGAGCGGAACCGCTGACCACAGGAGCCGCGCCAGAATACAGTTCTCCTGCTGCCCGCATGGACGGCCTGCGAGGCGACGCTTACTGAACTGCGTTCAGCCCCTGATAAATGAACATGCCCAACAGCACGAGTAACAGCACGCCCGAGCCGGCGCCGAAAACCCAGACCGGTTTGGTGAGCCGGTTCACTTTCACCAGCAATTCGGTCTGCTCTTGTTGGAGGTGAGAGTTTGCGTCGTCGAGATACAACTGCTCGTCTTCGTGCATGGTGAGCGTGCTGCGATAGATCAGGAGAAGAATCAGGCCGACGGTGAAGACACCCCACACCGTCGCAAGCCCAACCATCAGAGGAGTCCACGTCCAGGTCATAACGCCACCTCGACAGATTGCAAATCTGTTCGGCACCTTCCGAATCGCGAATGCAGCCCTTACTCTGCTTCCGAAACCTCGGCGGAGGCCTTAACGGAACCATTATAGCCCCGGTTGGCAAGCCATGCCGGGGAATTACCTTTCGCAGCACTAATTCAGCTCCACAAGGGGCAACTGCAACGCCAGGGGCTGGATTGCATCTAAAATGCTGAGGAATTGTGAGCTTAGTGGCTATGGCGATTCCGTTCGGCCACGGCTTGCTCCCTCTGTTATAATTTATGGATTCCAGAGTCGAGGAGAGATAAATGGCTACGACCACCGTCCCAGGAGTTACAACCACCGTCCCCGAAGTGAAAAAGACCGCTCCGGTCACCTTGACTGCGAGTGCGGTTACAAAGGTGAAAGAGATTATGGGACAGCAGAATCCCGTGCCCGCCGGTCTGCGCATTGGCGTGGTGGGTGGTGGCTGCTCCGGGTTTTCTTATTCCATGCAGTTCGAAAACGCTGCCGGCATGATGGACAAAACCTTCGAAATGGATGGACTGAAGGTTTTTGTTGACGCCACTTCCGTGATGTACCTGAACGGTTGCCTGGTGGATTATGTCGAGACTCTGGAAGGTGCCGGATTCAAATTCGAGAATCCGAACGTGAAGAGCACCTGCGGCTGCGGCTCGTCTTTCAGCGTGTAAGCCGAGCGCTAAGGTTTCAGATTGAGTAACAAAATGGCCTCGTCCCGCAACGAGGCCATTTTTGTTTTCGGTGAACTGCCCGATCTGATGGCTACTGTTGGGGTGGATTGGACGGCGGTGTTGGTGTGGATGATCCGCCCGTAGAGCCGGAATTGTTGCCAAAGCCCGACGATTGTCCGAACGATGATTGCCCAAACGAGGACTGCCCGAACGAACTGCCGCTTGGATTCGCGCCGGCTGGTTGTCCGATCTGATTGGCCCCACCTAGCTGTAGCGGCGGCTGGTTGGGCGTCATCAGAAGGCCACCCTGGTCCATTACTGGATCATATACAAATTGCCACTCGTTATATTTCCGCTTGTGATTGAATTCACGAATGGTGGTGTCCTTACTCAGGCTAACCACGCCGACGATGGGAGCGCCTCCTATTACCTGCTGATTGCTGGAAGTCGCGCCCGCTGTCGCCGTACCGGGCGCGATCTGGGCAGAGGCGTCGGTGGGATCAGATCCGGATGTCGAAGTCCCGGCGGCATTGGGCGTGCCTGAGTTCGCGGAATTACCAAAGCCGCTTCCAAATGCGGAATTCGAACCTCCGCCGAGGCCTCCGCTCGGGTTTCCCCCAAACGCGGAGGACGATGCGGAGCCGCCGAACGCGGAACTGGAACCACCAAAAGCGGAACTGTTCGAACCGGAACTGCTCAACGCCGAAACCGAAGTTGCACCCGCAATCGTCCCGCCGCCAAAGCCGCCGCCAATCGAAAGACCGGGATCCCCGTAGTGCAGGAGTTTGAAATCCCGGTTCTTGTTGACCGGGTCCTTATACCGCTTGCGCAGGTAGCGAAGGTTATTGGTGTTGTCCAGATCTTCGAGGCGGGTGGGGTAGCGCGAAAATTTCTTGTAGTAGCTTCGGATGGCACGAGAGTACTGCACGCCGCGGTGGATCATTTCTTCTTCACGGTCGCGCCGGATCTCAAAAGCAATGGTGGGTAGAACGGCGAATGCCGCGATGGTCATCAAACTTACCATCAGAAGAAGGGTGAGCAGAATGTAGCCGTCTTCCCGCCGCCGAAGCGGGTAGAGCGGACGACGCGTTGGGTGAAAGTTCATTATTTCCCTAGTATCGTGATGCCGGTGGGAATTCCGAAAACCGACGGATACAGAATTTCCCCGCGCAAAAACTATTTATCCCTGGGTCAGCGGCAGACTCTGTGGCGGACCGCTGCCCACTACATCCTGAACTTCTACTGAGGTCGGTGAGATCCGCACCACCTTATAGCGGCGGTCGACAATCTCGCCCTCCCCGGCGATGAAGACATCTTCGCCCTTGGAAAGAAAAACCTTTTTCGGTTCTCCCGGCTGATTGGCAAAGCCGAAAAACTTCAGGGGAATGGGTGGAGGCGCAGCCGCGGCCGGGGGCTGATAGAGTTTCACGTCGGTTGGACTGGTCTGTCCGGGGGCCACGGGCTTGGGTATCTCCGGGTCTGCTTGCGATATGAAAATGTTTCTTCCCGAACCTTCGTACTTGATTTGCTCGATGGCGGCAAGTTGCTGCAATTGCAGTGTTGGATCCAGACTCTGCGGAGCGCGCTCTTTTTTCGCCGATGCGGGTGCGCCTCCATGACGGCTTGTGGGGCGAGGAAGAGCGGAACTCGGAGCCGGTGCAACTCCGGTGGTCGTTTCCGTCGAAGCAATGGTCGAGGATGAAGGCATGAACTCGTAGACCACCGTCAGCAGAGCGACTACTCCCAGCACGGCCGCCAGAATCACACTCTTCCGGTTTTCTGTTCCCAGTTTCACTACGCTCCTGCCTTCAGATACGTTTCGAGCTTCATTTGTAATCGAATCGGGCCATTTTGCTCACCGGCTAGCGTGATACTGCTGATGATGAACAACATGTCATCGCGTTCCAGCGCGTTAATAAACCGTGCCAGGGAAACATAATTGCCGGAGAGATCCGCTTCCATCTCGACCGGTTGCAATCGGCCGATACCGTCTTCCACCTTGTAATTGACGTGCTGGATCGCGACTCCATTCGAGACGGCCAGTTTGCCGAACTGAGTGAGAATCTGCGACTCCTGACCGGGGAAACGGTTCTTGTAAAAGTCTGCGATCTGGCTGTTCGCAATCGTGACTTTCTTCGGCAGATCCGCCAGAGGCTCGACCTGGCGGGTCTTCACCTGCAGTTCGCTCCACAACTGGTTGAGCTGCGCCCGGCGCGACTCCGTAGAACCCACGAGCGGCGAAAACAGCACGATCGCGGCTACCAAATCCACGCCGACGAGCGCCATCAATGCGATCTTGATGCTTTTCCGGGTTTGTCGCAAGTCTGGCATCAGGGCGTGGTCCTGTCGGAAATTTCCGTCTTTCGGTCGGGTACGGGAACCGTCTCCGGAACATAAACCGCATGAAGGGTGACTTGAATGGGATCTCCCGTGCCAGAAGTTTCCGTGCTCTCGCTTTCGATATAAGTCTGGGTGAAGCGCCGCGAATCCTCCATGCGGCGCGCCAGTTCGATGGCTCGATCGCGTGAATCGCCGGCAACCAGCATCTTCAATGAAAGTTGGTTGTCATCATCCAATTCGGGATGAATCGAAACCAGGTGCACCCGCGCCGGCATCACCTTTTCCAGATCTTCCAAGACCCGCGTCCAGGAGAACGATTTACGCTGAATCAGTTCGTTGAGAAATTGGGATTGATCGCGAGTGCTGCGATTGGTGGGCTGATTCAGAAAATTCTCAGCTTGTTGCCGGGTCCGATCGCGCTGCGCGATCTCGGCTTTTAACTGCGAGATCTTGGCGTGGTCGTGGCGGGCCGAAGACCACCCGATTACAGTGATGGCGAGCAACGCCATGGTCAAGATGGATACCACCGCGAGAGCCGTGCCCCAGCGCATCCAGAACTGCCGCGCATCTTCATACGGCTGAGTGGCGAGATTGATGTCGAGACGCATAAAAATCAGGGTTCAGGGGTCAGCGATCAGTTGCAGGGGTTTGACTAACCCCTAGCCCCTGATCCCCGCCCCTAAGAAATTAAAGCTCCTACCACCCCAGCCATTCTCCAGCGTGGCACAGAACCTCCGGTGCTCATTCCTAACTGCGAGGAAGTTATCAGTTCCTGGACTTCTGCGCCGGTTTGTGCGCGCAGAGCGGGGGCTTCGTTTCCCGCGTCGGACAAGCCCGCCACAAATATTTTTTCAATGTTCAAATGATAAGTGTCCTGAAAAAACACGACCGACGGATACACTTCTTCCGCCAACTGCTCGCCCGTGATGGTTACCCCACGTGTATTTTCCAAGGTACGGAAAAGCCGGAGCTGATCTTCATTGAGAATAGCGATGCTGGTGGTTCGCGCATCTACCTTCACCACCAGGGTTGGCCGCTGTCCTTCCGCGGCGCCAAGCGCCGCCAGCATGGAAGGCACAACCACGCCCGGACTGTATCCCGCATCGCGAAATGCAGTCTCGTAATCCTCCACCACACTGGCCAGCGCCACCGCGGCCACCACGCGCACGCCTTCGGTTGTTTTCTGTGCGTCGTAGGAAACTCTAGCCTTATCCACGTCAAAGGGCAGAGATTTCTTCATGCGAAACCGCACCACCCCGGCGGCTTCTTCGGAGTCGGAGGGCAAGGTATCAAATTCGAGTAACACAACCCGGACGGCAGCATCGGGGACTATGGCGATCACATCATGCGAATGTCCGCGCAGACTGCCCAGGGCGGATTGCAGAGCCGAGGTCACAGCGTTGCGCTGGCGCAAGTTTCCTTCCACGAGGTCTGGAACCACGCTGCCGGGAGCCAGTTCGCGAGCGGCGCATGCTTCCAGACCGCGGCCCGCCTCGCCCAAGCGCCCGACCAGGACGCGGTCGGCGGCGATTTCACACGCCAGTTTCGGTTTAGCCGAGTTTGATCCAGAACTCATCGCAGGACTCGCACCCCGAGTTACGCTTCTACAATTCAAACGCCCCGCCGCCCTAAATGCAATAGCTGGAAGGGAACTAAGACAATGGCTAGTGGTCAGTGATCAGCAAATTCGCAACCTGGGAACTGGCCCCTGGCCACTGCTTTTACCGCATGGCCTCGATGAAGGTGACCTTATTGATCTCTTTCAGCGTGGTCAGGCCGAGCCGGACCTTGTCCAGAGCCGACTCGCGCAGAAAACGCATGCCTTCGTCCCGCGCGGCGCGCCGGATTTCAGACGTGGGCTTCTTGGCCAGAATCATTTCGCGGATGCGATCGCTTAGGTCGAGTAATTCGTGAATCGCAGTTCTGCCGCGGAATCCAGTACCCGCGCATTCGATACACCCCGGCCCTTCATACAAGGGCACCTTCGACCACTGTTCGGGATCCAGTCCGCTGGCTTCGAGGACGTCCGGCGGATAATTGACCGGCGTGCGGCACGATTCACAGATCAAACGCACCAAGCGCTGCGCCAGAATGCAATTCAGCGCTGAAACGAAGTTGTAAGGCTCGACGCCCATGTTCAGGAAACGTCCAATCACGTCGACCACGTTGTTGGCGTGAACGGTTGTGAACACCAGGTGTCCGGTAAGTGCGGATTGAATGGCGATCTGGGCGGTTTCCGTATCGCGGATTTCGCCGACCATGATCTTGTCCGGGTCGTGGCGCAAGATTGAGCGTAGTCCGCGGGCAAAGGTCAACCCTTTTTTCTCATTGACTGGAATCTGGGTGATGCCGCGCAGCTGATATTCAACCGGATCTTCAATGGTGATGATCTTGTCTTCGTCGGTCTTGATTTCGTTGACTGCGGCGTAAAGCGTCGTTGTCTTGCCGCTGCCGGTCGGTCCCGTCACCAGCACCATGCCGTAGGGTTCTTTAATATAGCGGCGGAATTTGCGCAGATCGTCCTCATCAAAACCAACTACGTCAAGAGTGAGCGTGCGGAACTTCTCGCTCATCGATTCCTTGTCCAGCACGCGGAGCACGGCATCTTCTCCGTGAATCGAGGGCATGATGGAGACGCGGAAGTCGATGGCGCGACCGTTGTATTTCACCCGGAAGCGTCCGTCCTGGGGCACGCGGCGCTCGGAAATATCCAACTCGCTCATGACCTTGATGCGCGAAATCACGGTGGAGTGATGCTCTTTGCCGATGGGCGGCATGGCCTGCGTCAGGACGCCGTCGATGCGGAACTTGATCACCACGGAGTCGTCGCGGGTTTCGATGTGAATGTCGGAAGCGCGCCGCTGCAGCGCAGTAAAGATCGTCGTGTCGACCAGTCGGATGATGGGGCTCGTATCGCCTGCCGCCGTCAGCTTATCGATGGTCAGCGTCTCTTCGGCGCCGGTATTCTCGTCTTCACGAATGATCTGGAAGCCTTCGCTGGCTTCTTCCAGAACGCGCTGCGATTGCTCCGTCTTCTTGAGGATGTCGCTGATCTGTTTCAGCGTCGCCACTTTGGTGACGATCCGTTTCTGCAGCAGCAAGCTGATCTCGTCGATCATCATGAGCTGGCTGGGATCGGCGATGGCGATGGCTAGCTTACCGTCGGTAGTTTCTTCCAGAGGTACGAAGTTGTAGCGAAACATCAGCTCAGGGGAGAACTTCTTGAACAGCTCATGATGAAGCTGGAAGTCGGTGAGGTCCACGAACTCACAGCGATAGCGCCGCGCCACGTCCTGGGCGCGCTCCAGGTCGGTGATCGGATTCCCGGTCGTGATCACCTGCCCGCCGTTCTCGCCGTTTACGAAAAGTGATTTCTTCTCGGCCATCGCCATTTCTCACATCCCCACAACCATTCGGTGATTTGGTAATTTGTAATTCGGTAATTTAAGAGCCGCCGCCCATCAGCCGAGTTTCCAAATTACGAAATTACCCGCTCACCAAATTACAAGATCGCCTCCTAGTGGACTCCCAGGGTAAGGATCGGCAGGTACAGCGAAATCAACACTCCGCCAACAAACACCGCCATCACCATCAGAATCAAGGGCTCAATCAGCGCCATCGAGGCGTTCAAGGCCGTCTGTACGTCTTCCTCATAGAATTCGGCCACCGAATTCAACATCGCCGGCAACGCTCCAGTGGATTCGCCAACCTCAAGCATCTCCACGGCCAGGTCCGGAAAAATATTCTGTTCCTCCAGGCTGTTGGCCAGTCCCTGCCCTTCACGCACTCTCGCACTCGCCCGCATCACACCCTTGAGGATGCGACGGCTGCTCATCGAATTGCCCGCCGTCTCCATGCATGGCACCAGCGGCAATCCGCCCTGGAGCAGGGTTGCGAGCATCCGCGAAAAGGTTGCCACCTGATGCTTCAGCCGGATATCGCCCAGCAACGGCAAGCTCAGAATGAAGCGGTCGATCTGATCGGCGCCGCGATCGGTCTTGCGCCATTGCCAAAACATAAAGACAGCGAGCGCCGTCCCGATAATGAAAAAGGGGAAATACTTCTGCGCAGCCTCTCCCACGCTCAGCATGAACAGCGTAATGGCAGGAAGTTTCGCATCCAGGCTATTGAACAGCTCGGCAAATTTCGGCACCACGTAGGTGAACAAAAACATCACCATAATCGTGACCACGGTGACCAGGAGCGTTGGGTAGATCAACGATACGAACAGCTTCTTGCGGAAGGTCATCGCCAGCCGCTGAAAGTTGATGTAGCGGGCCAGCACCTCGTCAATGGCGCCGCTCTTTTCTCCTGCCATCAGGGTTGTGGTGTAAATCTTCGGGACCACGGGATGCGCGGCAAAGGCGTCGGAAAGCAGTTCGCCGCCCTTTACCCGCTCCCGCACATTTTCCAGAATCTGCTGCAACTGGGGATCTCTCTGCCGTTTGATCAGCAGGTCCAGCGAGTTGAGGATCGGAAGTCCCGCCTTGATCAGGGTGAGGAACTGCTGGTTGAATACAAGAAAATTACCCTGCTTGAGCTTGCGCCGCCCGCGCAGCGAAAATCCGCCGGGAAAAATTCCCTGCGGCTTCACCCAATAAACCAGATACCCCTGCGAGGCAAAGCGATCGCGTACCTCCGCCACCGAGTAGCCCTGCTCTACCTGCTGGAGCAGACGCCCTCGTTCGTCCGCGACTTTTACTACAAACTCCGCCATTTACCGGTTCTTTTCCGCTTCGTGACCGCTTTAAACCCGTGAGCTCAGTCTAACATCGCCGCTTCCCATCTTAACCGCCGATCGAAGCTATTCACCGTATTTTCAAGTATCGCAAGTAACCCCGTTCTGGCAATCCAAAGCAACTCTGCTTTCCATTGTTAACTCTATGTAAATCAATGCGATGCCCAGGAGAACGCATTATTCAGGTCAACCCCTCTCCCGGTCGAATCCGTCAGTTTCCTTGCAACTCACCCTCAACGATCTCCGTCCCGGCCGGTGGAGAGAATGCAAACATCCCCGCCGGGATCTCGACATTTTCCTTCACATCAATAAAGCGATATTCAGTGATCGATCCATCCACTTCATTGATCACGATGCGAGCGATTCGGTGGTCCGGCGTGATCTCCAGCAAAATCTCGCTAACCCGGTCCGCCATGGCCTGCGGCACTCCACGCAAAACCGTATTTCCAGCTGCCAGAGGCGTCACATCCGGCGCCAGCGACAATCCCTGCAACTCCTTCTCCAGCTTGCTTTTGCCCAGCAAGAACGCCAGCGGAGAGCGTATGTCATCCAGCTTCCGGGCATCCGTCTTCCTCGCCTGCCGGTCGCCCGGGACGTAAAACCACGTATCTCTCCCATCGCTCACGAAGAGCTTCTCCCTGGGAGAACGGTACTCCCACCGCATCTTGCCAGGTTTTTT
>Ga0074045_10000166_pt1 | contig 60417 bp, 60 predicted proteins | sample BogForMeECP23OM2_FD_94442 | JGI IMG/M metagenome (GOLD analysis project Ga0074045, IMG submission 94442) | Bog forest soil microbial communities from Calvert Island, British Columbia, Canada - Bog Forest MetaG ECP23OM2 | ecosystem: Environmental > Terrestrial > Soil > Wetlands ... | reverse complement strand
AGTTTTGGCCAGGCAGGCGATGAATACAAGCTGCCCGTGGCAAGGAACATTCCGGATGCGACTACGGATCCTTCGCAGATTCGGGTGCTTCCAGTAATCGATCCGACAGCGAAGGTAGCAAAAGGTTCGGAAGCGAATAGCCAGCAGCCGCAAGCGGGTGACGAGACTCCCTCGGATCAAAACCAGACCGAGCAGGTGCAGCCCGGGCAGAGTTCGGTTAGCGAGCCGACTGCCCCAACGTCCGGGGATACGCCGGGGAGCGCTAGCGCCGTGGTGCTCACTCCCGTGACTGCACCGGTGCAGGGTGAGCCGAACGCACCGGTGATGCAAGCTGTCACTCCGTCCCCGCGCCCGGTGGCTCCACCCGTGCAGAGTTCTGCCCCGCCGCATGCAGTTTCGGTGGGAAGCAGCACGCCAATTCCGTCGAGTTTGAAGTCGCGGACTGCTTCGATCACTCCGGAAGCCAGCGGGGCCATGCCCGTGGAGGCCGCGATGTCATCGATTGAGCCGGTGAAACTGCCCGAGTCGAGCGCCTGGGGACTACTGGCTCAACCCGTGGATCCCGTGTACCCGGACGCGGCCAAAGCCAGCAAGCAACAGGGAACCGTGATTCTGCAAGTACTGATCGGGCGCGACGGTGTGGTGCAAGATGCAAAGTTTTTGCAAGGGTCGCTGGTATTTGCCCGGGCCGCCATCGATGCTGTCAAGCAATGGCGCTTCAAGCCTTATTCCTTAAACGGTCGGACCGTGTCGGTACAGAGTGTGATCACGCTGAACTTTAAACCTCCGGCTTGATCTTCTCTAGAGCCTGAAGCTTAGAATCAGGATTTCGCCTGGGTTACCGGCGAGTCGCGAATCAAGGCAGCCAGCCGACAAAAAGCGGCATCTACCAGATATAATTAGAAAACGTTCCTCAGGGAAACTCCATTCCCGGAAAACGAACAATCCGATGTCCATGAAAACTAAAGCTGCGATTCTGGTCTCGTCCTTTGCGGTATTGCTGTTCGTGGTGGTGGGTTCCCTGGGCGGCGTGCATGCCTCCTCGAATGACGGCTCCTACCGGCAGATGCAGGTTTACAGCGAAGTGCTCTCCCGCGTCCAGAGCGAGTACGTCGAAGATCCGGACATTCCAAAAGTAACGCTCGGTGCACTGCACGGCCTGGTGGAGTCGCTGGACGCGAACTCCAGCTACCTGGCGCCGGCAGCCTACAAAACTTACAAGTCTCGCAAGACGGAAGCCAAAGGCGAAATTGGGGCGACAGTCTCGAAGCGTTTTGGATACGCAGATGTGGTTTCCGTTCTGCCCGGGTCGCCGGCGGAGAAAGCGGGGATTGAGGCGACCGACATCTTCGAATCGATCGAGGGTCAAAGCACGAGGGACATGTCACTGCCAGAGATTCGCAGCGCGCTTTCGGGAACTCCGGGATCGACTGTGAATGTTTCGGTGGTGCGGGCGCGCAGGGCGGAGCCGCAGAAAGTCGTAATCGCGCGCGAGATCGTAAGCATCCCGCCGGTCTCTGACAAGATGCTGGAAGATGGCATCGGGTACGTGAAAGTGGATGTTCTGACCAAGGGCAAGGCGCAGGAGATCGCCGGGAAGATCAAATCGCTCGAGAAATCGGGCGCGAAGAAGCTGGTCCTGGATTTGCGGAACACTGCGGATGGAGAAGAGAGTGAAGGCGTCGCCACCGCCAATCTTTTTCTGAACCACGGCACGATAACCTATTTGCAAGGGCAGAAATTTCCGCGAGAAGCTTTCAATGCCGATCCGGCGAAGGCTGTGACGTCACTCCCGCTCGCCGTGCTGGTAAACAAAGGGACTGCGGGGGCGGCCGAGATTGTGGCTGCGGCGGTTCTCGAGAATGCCCGCGGCGACGTAGTGGGCGACAAAACTTTTGGCGACGGATCGGTGCAGAAGACCATCGACCTGCCCGATGGGGGAGCGCTGATTCTGTCAGTCGCGAAGTATTACTCGCCGAGCGGGAAAGCGATTCAGGAAACGGCAGTGACGCCCAACGTCCTGGTGGCCGATGATGCGGATAATGCGGTCTCCGAGGACGACGAACAGGAACCGCCTGCCGCGGAACCTGAGGCCAAACCAAAGAGCACTCAGGATGATCAGTTGCATAAGGCCGTCGAGGTGCTGAAGAGCCGCGCGAGCTAGGGTTCAATTGATATGATCGGGTTTTATCGCGCACCGCACGGTGCGCTTTTTTTTCGCGGGCTGATTCTTACGTTACGAACCCTGGGCCAGCGACTTCCGACGCTGCCAGCAGCCTGCTATTCTGAACCCATCTCGCCATGAAGTCGCTCTATGAAGATCTTCCTCCGGTGGAGATTGCCGGAAGGAAGTTAGTGGGCCGGGTGTTGTTTGGCATGCTGGTGCTGGTTTCCGCGCTAGTGGGGTCGACCGCTGGACTGCTGCTGGTCTACACCACGGATTTGCCTCAGGTTGAAGCTCTGGAAGCTTACCGGCCCAGCTCGATCACCGAGTTGTTTGACGACCAGGGGCGGGTGATCGGATCGTTCGCGTTGCAGCGGCGGGTGGTGGCAAGCTACGATGATTTTGCTCCCGTGCTGCGGGACGCGCTGGTTTCCATCGAAGACAAAGATTTCTATCGCCATTCGGGAATTAACTTCTTTCGTATCGCCGGGGCGGCCTATCGCGACGTCGAATCCGGTGGCAAGGTGCAGGGCGCATCTACTCTGACCATGCAACTGGCGCGCAACCTGTTTCTTTCGCCCGACCGGTCATTCCATCGCAAAGTGCAGGAGGCGATGCTCGCGGTTCAGATTGAGCGGCGCTTCACCAAGCCACAAATCTTCACGCTTTACGCCAATCAGATTTTCCTTGGGCACGGGGTTTACGGCTTTGAGGCTGCGTCGGAATTCTACTTCGGCAAGGCGGCGCGAAACCTCATGCTGCCAGAAGCCGCGCTGCTCGCGGGTTTGCCGAAGGGCCCGCAAGTGTATTCGCCAATCAACCATCCCGACCGCGCTGTGAAGCGCCGCAATCTGGTGATCAACGCCATGCTTGAAGACGGAAAGATCACCGCAGCTCAGGCGGCGGATGCCCGTTCTTCGGCCTTGAATTTGCATCTGCAAAATGACCCCAACTCCCAGGCGCCCTACTTTGTAGAGGAGATACGACGTTACCTCGAAACCAAGTATGGAGCTGATCAAGTACATGAGGGTGGTTTGAAGGTCGATACAACGTTGGACGTCGACCTGCAAAAGGCGGCAAGCCAGGCCGTGCTCGATGGCCTGGCGGCCTACGAGCGCCGACATGGCTGGAAAGGACACCTGGAGAATGTAGTGGCGGAAGGAATCGCCATCGACAAGTACGCACATCCGGACTGGAATGACGAACCCGAGGTTAGTGGATACGTTCATGCACTTGTGACATCCTCCGGGATCGGAATTGCGACGCTGAAGTTCGGACGCTACTCGGCGGCGTTAGGACAAGCGGACGTGGCCTGGACACAAGGCAAGATGCAGAATCTGCTGCGAGCAGGAGACGTTTGTTACGTGAGAATACTCTCGCTGAGCGCGAACGGCGCGGCGCGCGTGAGTCTGGAACAGGATTCCGGGGCGCAGGGAGCGATGGTCGCAATTGACAACGCGACCGGCGGGATCAAGGCGATGGTTGGCGGACGAGATTTCAGCGAATCGAAATTCGATCGCGCGACTCAGGCGCTTCGCCAGGTCGGATCGTCATTCAAGCCTTATGTATACACGGCTGTAATCGACCGCGGAGGAAGTCCGGATGACACGATACTCGATGAGCCGGTCACTTTCGAGAGTGGCTCCGGGCCTTATTCACCGCACAATTACGATGAAAAGTTCGAAGGAATTATCACGCTGCGACGCGCCCTGGCCCAATCGCGGAACATCCCTGCGCTAAAACTCGCGAGCAAGATTGGGATCAAGAGCGTGATCGGGTATGCGGAGCGCTTCGGGATCACTTCCAGGTTGCCTCCATACTTGCCCGTGGCACTGGGTTCGGCGGAAATCACGCTGATGGAGCAGACCTCCGCCTACAGCGTGTTTCCCGACGATGGAGTGCGCGTCACGCCGCGCTACATTACGAAGGTGACCGACTACGAGGGGCGCGTGTTGGAAGAAGACTATCCTGAGGTGAAGGACGTTATCAGTGCCCGCACCGCCCGCATCATGACCGCAATGTTGCGCGAGGTGGTGCTGCACGGGACGGCGACGGCCGCAGCGAAGATGCCTTTCCCTGTTGCTGGAAAGACGGGGACGACCAACGATTTCACGGACGCGTGGTTTATAGGATTCTCGCCGGCTATGACTTGCGGAGTGTGGGTGGGCTTCGACGAGAAGAAAACGCTGGGCGCCAAAGAAACAGGAGCGCATGCGGCGCTTCCGATCTGGATGAATTTCATGAGCATCGCTATGGGGGGAAAGGATCCAGGCCAGTTTGCGCTGCCGCCAGACGTGCCCGGCCCCGTGGCCCAGAGAGTAGATACGCCTGACGTTTCGCCGGGCGCCGATGAGGCGCACTGAGAGTCAAAGGCGGCTTGCCGCGGCTGGGTGCTCCCGATTCGTCGAACTCGTCGATCGTCCCTTATGAGAAGTCTCTTTCGATTTGCGGTGTTGGCGCTGGTGCTGGTGGTCGTGGCCCTGGTCTCGGCACTCACGGCAATGCGATTCGCGATTCACGGTCAGGAAGTGAGGGTGCCTGCGATCGTGGGTCTCGCGCCTTCGGACGCGGAACGCGCGGTTGCCGGACTCGGGTTGCAGGTCGAAGTCGAACGACAATATTACAGCCCGCAGATTCCCGAGGGTCTCATCATGACGCAGATGCCATTGGCGGGAACCAACGTGCGGCGGGGCTGGCAGGTGCGCGTGGCTCAGAGTCTGGGACCACAGCGCGTGGCGATTCCCGATGTGACCAAGCAGAGCGAGCGCGCTGCGGAATGGAATATCCGGCGGCGCGGATTGGATCTGGCTTCAAGAGCGGAGATGCAATTGCCGGGAACGCCCGCTGATCAGGTGCTGGCACAAAGCCCACCGGCAAATGCGAATCAGGTGGCAGCGCCGAAAACAAGTTTGCTGGTTACGGTCAACGCCGATCCGCCGGCGTATGCGATGCCGAGTTTTGTCGGTCAGCCTTTGGGCAGCGCGAGCCGCACGCTGCAGGACGCGGGTTTCAAACTGGGGAACGTGACGATGACGCCGATAGCGGTAAGCACGGCTTCTCCATTTCCGGCCACGTCCAACACAGTCGCATCTCCAGTTACTCCGCCACCGCAACCCTCCCCAGCCAGCATAATCGTCGCCCAGACACCGCCCGCCGGGCAGAAAGTTCTGGCGGGATCGGTGGTGAGCTTCGAGGTGCGTCAACTTTGAGACCGTTTATAGTTTTTCCAGAATCGCGGCGAAGAAGCCGTCGCACGGGTGGACGCCGGGCAGGGTGCGCAGATAGGAGCCGCGAGTAAGCCCAAGAAGGTCGGGCCAGATTAGATCGCCTCCCTTTTGAAGCCGCTGAAGCTCAAGGCGGCAATCGACCACGCGGAACGATGAGTCTTGAGCCAGGGCTCGATCGATGACATCTTCGTTCTCCTCTTTCTCCAAAGAACAGGTGGAATAGATCAGGCGCCCTCCGGCAGCAACCTGATTCATAGCTGAGCCTAGGATCGAGAGCTGGCGGGCCTGCAGATCGCCGAGATCCTCATACGCGAGACGCCACTTGATTTCTGGATTGCGGGCAAGAGTGCCGGTGCCGGAGCAGGGCACGTCGGCAAGAATACGGTCAAATTGTTTCGTGAATGGGAGACTGCGCGCGTCAGCTGCGACCACTCGGATCTTGCCGCCTCTCAGGGCTGAATCGTACCGGCGTAGCAGTCTTTGCAACAGAATTGCGCGATGGGGATGAAGTTCAACCGCAACAATCTCTGCGCCGGGATTGTGGTCGGCGATGGCGGCAGTTTTTCCTCCGGGCGCCGCGCAACAGTCGAGCGCATACGCGGCGCGGCCCACGAGGGCGGCAACCAGTTGCGAAGCCTCGTCCTGAATCGTGCAGTGGCCTGAGCGAAAAGCGGCTGTCCGGCTGATGTCCCCAGCGTGAACGCGTCTGGCGGAGGCAAGGAGCGCGCCGGGAGCGAGTTCGATTCCTTCCAGGGGAAGCTCGTCGTCTGCCCCGGCGCTACCAAAACGGATCGCAGTCACGGGAACCGACTGGTTGTGCTGACAGATTCTAAGTGCAGCTGCGAGGCCATAGGCTGCGGTCCAACGCTCGACGAGCCAGAGTGGATGAGCACTGCTGGCGGCGAGCGTCCCAACCGATGATCCGTCGATTGAGGACTCAAGAGAATTCTGGATGGGCAACTCGCCGGCGATGAATTTGCGTAGCACTGCGTTGACGAACGAAGCGGCGGAACGTTTCCGGGCGCGCTTGACCAGTTCGACGCTTTCGTTGATTGCGGCACGGGCTGGAATGCGGCTGAGCTGACGAAGTTGGTAAACGGCGAGGCGAAGCACGGTAAGAACCTCGAGATCGAGTTTGGCAAGTGGTTGGGCGGAGCTTTTGGCGATTTCAGAATCCAGCAGCGATCGCCACCGCAAGACTCCCAATACAAGTTGCGTGGCCAGAGAGTGGTCGACTTCGGTGAGTCGATCGTATGTCCGGGAATGGAGCAGTTCCGACGCGTAGGAAGAGTCGCGCTCGACGCGAACCAGAATGTCGAACGCGGACGACCGGGACGGGGACACGTCTGGCTTCGAGGCCTGAGATTTTGGTTTCACTATCGACAGTATGACGGAAGCCGGTGCCGTGGAGAAGGCATGCGCGCGGGTTACCCACCGAGCTTCTCGCCGGGACTTGGGCGATAACCCCGAATGAAGTCTGCCGCCGAGGTACGCTTCTTGCCCTCCAATTGGAGTTCGAGCAGTTCGAGCGCACTACCGGAGGCGCAGCCCGCGAAAAGTCGATCGCCTTCCACCTTCAGTTCAGAAGCTGGCAGAGCGCCATCGGATGCCACCGCCTGCCTCACCTGTAGGCTCTTGCCGCGAAATTTCGTGTAGGCGCCGGGCCAGGGCTGAAACCCGCGCATACGGTTCATGATTTCGCTCGCCGGGCGTAAAAAATCGATGAGGCCGTCTTCTTTCTTCAGAATGGGAGCAAGTGTGGCCTTGCCATGATCTTGCTGACGTGGATAAATCGTGTGGGCCTGCAATCCACGCAGGGTTTCGACGGCGAGGTTGGCGCCCAGGGCTGCCAGCTTCGGAGCGAGACTTTCTGCGGTGTCATTGGGAGCGATGGGAATCTCGCGTTGCAAAAGGATGTCGCCGGTATCCAGGCCGGCGTCAATTTTCATCGTAGTGACCCCCGTGACGGTCTCGCCGTGCGCGATCGCCCACTGGATGGGAGCGGCGCCGCGATATTTCGGAAGAAGCGAAGCGTGCAGGTTGATGTTGCCGAGGGGCGGAAGGTCGAGCATCCATTGGGGAATAATGCGGCCATAACCGACCACGATGATGGCTTCGGGATTCAGTCCGGTGAGTTGATCGCGAAACTCGGCGTTGTTCTTGATGCTTTCAGGCTGAGAAATCGGCAACCCCAACTCCAGAGCTCGCTGCTTAACCGAAGAGCGCGCGGGTTCGAGACCGCGCCCTTGCGGGCGATCGGGCCGAGTGACCACGAGTGCAACACGGAATCCAGCCTCGATAAGCCGGTCGAGCGTGGGCACCGCGAAGCTCGGCGTGCCGCAAAAAACGAAAGTGGCATCGGGTGATTGGGTCATCGGGTGATCGATCTATTAACCTGCGCTCCCTCAATTGCCTAAATTACCAGATCGCCCGATTACCAGATCGTCCGATTCTTTACCATTCCCCGGCTTTGGCCAGCTTACGAATTTTGCGTTTGATCAGATCGCGCTTGAGAGCGCTGATGTGGCTGATATAAAGTTTGCCATTCAGATGATCGGTCTCGTGCTGAAGGGCTCGGGCCAGCAAATCGTCGCCGGTCTTCTCAAAAATCTTGCCGGTCAAATCCTGAGCGCGGACCGTGGCCACCTGAGCGCGAGTTACGTTTTCGCGGAAGTCGGGAATGCTGAGACATCCTTCGCTCTGCGCGTGCCGGCCTTCCTTGTGGATGATTTCGGGGTTGATGAGAACTAGTTTGGCGCTGGGGTCTTCCTTGAACGTAACGTCAATCACGGCGATGCGGCGGGAGATTCCGATCTGCGGCGCGGCAAGACCCACCCCGCGAGCAGCATACATCGACTCGAACATATCTTCGACAAGCTTCTGGAGCTCCTCGTCGAAGACCGTGACCTTTTCGGCCGGTTTCTCAAGAACGGTATTCCCGAATTTCACGATGGGATAGATCATTCTCAGTTAGATCATCAGTAGTTCTTGAGTTGCTGGCAGTAGCCCTGGAAATTGCGCAAGGTCTCTCCCATGGAGTCGCCGCCGAATTTATCGAGAGCGCAGCGGGCCAGAGTAAGCGCGACCATGGCCTCGGCCGCAACGCCGGCGGCCGGCACTACACACACGTCAGAGCGTTCATACGCGGCGCTTACTGGCTCACGGGTCGAGAAATCTACGGATTGCAGTGGGCGGCGCAGTGTAGAAATCGGTTTGAGGTAGCCGCGCACGCGAATTTCTTCGCCGTTGGAGACGCCACCCTCGATGCCCCCGGCGTTGTTGCGGCCGCGGGTGAACGCGGTGAAATTTCCCTGCTTGCCGTAGCCGATTTCATCGTGCACAGCCGAACCGGGAGATGCGGCTGCGGCAATACCGGAGCCAATCTCGACCGCCTTAACGGCCTGCAGCGACATGACTGCGGCAGCCAGCAAGGCGTCCAGGCGTTCGTCCCACTGCGCGTAAGTGCCCAGTCCCGGCGGACTTCCGTAGGCCACGACTTCGAAGACTCCTCCCACCGAGTCACCAGTCTTCAAGACTTTGTCGACTTCCTCTTTCATTCGCTGCTCGATTTCCGCGCTGGCACAATTGAGCAGGATTTCTTCCTGACGGGAAAGAGCCTGAATCTGGGGCCAAGGGACTTGCTGTGTTATAGCGGCATTGCCCACGGCGACAACGTGGCTAAGAATTTCGATGCCGAGTTCATGCAGAAATATCTTGGCGAGGGCCCCGATGGCGACTCGCGCCGCCGATTCGCGGGCCGAGGCACGCTCCAGAACATAGCGAGCCTCGGGGAAATTGTATTTCAGCGCACCGGCAAGGTCGGCATGCCCGGGCCGGGGAGAAGTTACTCGCTTGTGCCGCGCAGGATCCCCTTCGCCGACGGGGAGCGCTTCCTGCCAGTTCTTCCAATCTCTGTTTTCGAGCAGGACGGAAATAGGCGATCCAATGGTCATGCCGTGACGAACGCCGGACAGGATGTGAGCCGTGTCACGTTCGATCTTCATGCGCCCGCCGCGTCCGTAGCCCTGCTGCCGGCGCCAGAGTTCGCGGTCGAGAAAAGCCTGGTCCACCTTGAGTCCTGCGGGCAGGCCCGACAGGAAGGCGACCAAAGCTTCACCGTGGGATTCCCCGGCAGTGAAGTAGCGCAGCATAAGTTGCTCGATTTTACCTGATGCGGCGTTCTGCTGGAGTTGTCCAGGCCAGGAAAGGAGCTACGCAGTGGCTTGGCCGGGGAAAAGGCAGACTGCCCGCCGGATTTTTACGCAAATTTTTAGGCGCCCGAGCAACGAAATGCTCGAATGGTTGGTACAATAACTGAGAGTCTAATTCATCTTTTTGTAATCAAGCATTTCTCAGTTGTCCGCGTTACTTCGCAAATCTCTGGCCAAACTAGGAGGACTGTGTGCCCCCACGCACAGAACTAAGAGGGATCGTTTTTCCCGAAAAAAAGATTCGCTGTGTGCTCGTGCACGAGCATGTTCTTTTCCGGCAGGGTCTGCGGCGTCTGTTGGAAGATGAAATCGATTTCGAAATCGTGGCTGAAGCCGGCAATGCGGCCGAATGTCTGCGCAAGGTTTTTGAAGCCCGGCCAGATGTGGTGATCGCGGATGCCGGCACGTTCGGGCTGGGCGTGACTGAAGCCGAGCTTCTGCTGTCACGAGAATCTTCGCATACCAAAGTAGTGTTTTTGAGCCTGAGGGAACCGCCGAGCGCTAGTTTCGAGGGGCGTCCGGAGAAAGCTGGAAGCTGCGCGGCACCACAGACCTCCCTGGAAGAATTGGTAGAGATGGTTCGTGACGCGTGCCGTTGCAGCGCCATGGAGTATCAAGAACTACCCTCGCCGCGTAACCCGCAGCGTGCAACCGGAACGGGGTTTGAGCAGAAACGAGCCCTCACGGCCCGTGAACGAGAAGTCCTGAAACTGCTGGCAGAAGGGAGAACGGTGCGTTCGGCGGCAGCGATTCTGGGGCTGAGCATTAAGACCGTAGACGCGCACAAGTTCAACCTGATGCGGAAGCTGGGTATCCATAACAAGGCGGAAATGGTGATGTGGGCCATTCAGCAGCGGGTGGTAAAAATTCCGGCCAACTTCTAAGTCTCGCCGTGATCAGTGCTGGGCGCATGCGGCGACAAGCTGGGCGAGGCTCGAAACCTCTAAGTCGGGATGCCCCTCAGCTGCCTTGACTGCTCCGACACCGGATCGCGGTGAAGGCCGGTTGACCCAGACTGTCGCCAGACCGAGCGACTGCGCCGGTATTACGTCGTGGTACAAGCTCTGGCCGACGTGCAGCACGCGGCTGGCGGGAGTGCCGATGCGGCTCAACGCGACTTCGAAAATCTTCAACGACGGCTTGTAAGCTCGCGCTTGCTGGGCAGTGATGATCTGATCAAAATTCACCTCAAGCTGGGGCTCAGTCGCCGCGAACAGATCGTCGTCGACGTTGGAAATGATAGCCAATCGAAAGCGGGCCTGGAGTGAGCGTAGCGCGCTAACCGTGTCGGCCCACGGCTTCCACTCTGGCACGGATTCGGGGAGCGAGCGGACTTGCTCGTCCGTGGGCGTGACTTCGAGGTGTTCCCCGAACTGCTGCACCACAGACTGGAGAACCTCGCGATACGAGCGATACTCTCCCTGTTCGGCTTCGGCTTCGAAATCACCGTAGAGCTTCAGGATCGTGCCATCGTCGGTGTTCTGGCCCTTGACCCATGCCTCTTTGCCATGCGCCGCGAGCATGCGGTGCAGGCAGCGAAGAATACCGTCTTCCCAATTGATGAGCGTTCCGTAGCAATCGAAAGTGAGGAACTCGAAGCGGCTAAAGTCGAGCATGGTCGATGGAGTATCTTTCGGCTCCGAACCCTAAGACTCGAAGCCGGGTAGTATTGGAGTTTCTTCGCGAGACTCGGCCGTCCGCTCCGCTTCCACCTCAGCCTCGGCGGTAGGGGAAGAATCCTCGTGAGCAATTACAGGCTTGGGTGCTAGAAACTTCGTGCTGTTCAGCAGCGGGCGGCCAAGCGATGGGTTGTAGCTGGTCCAGGCACTCTCCATATCGGCCTCGCGCTCAAATTGGGCACGGATGGCTTCCATCTTCGAGTCAAGGTCATCCAGATAGTGCAGCATGAGCGCTTCGGGGAACATGGGCAACTTCGGGGAACCGAATTCGTACTCGCCGTGGTGACTGATGATGAGATGCTCAAGCAAGGTTTTGAGTTCGGCGGGAAAGCAGGGGACCAAGGGGAGCTTTGCCTGCAGCATCTCAAGTTCAATAATCATGTGTCCGAGAAGCTGGCCTCTAGTGGTGTAGGAAAAAGACCGATTGTAGGTGAGCTCGTATATCTTGCCGATGTCGTGCAGAAACGCGCCGGTGAGCAGCAAATCGCGGTTGACCTGAGGATAGTTTCTCGACAGCAGGTCGCAAGAACGAAACAGTGAGACTACGTGGTCGAGTAATCCGCCGATGTAGGCGTGATGCAGGGTCTTGGCGGCGGGAGCATTGCGATAAGCCGCGGCAATCTCCGGATCGGACATGAAAGCCTGCACCAGGGACTTCAGATAAGGGTTCCCGAACGAAGCGACGAAATCGATCAACGTCTGCCAGAGTTCATCGACATTCCGAGTCGTCTTGGGAAGGTAATCGGAGAATTCGATCTCCGATTCGGCCAGCTTGCGCAGCTTGTGGATAGTGAGCTGGAAACGGTTTTTGTACTTGTTGACCAGCCCCTTGACCTTGAGAAAGTCGTCCTGCTCGAAGGCATTGAGCACTTCTTCCACGTTATCCCACATTTTGGCTTCGAGATGCCCGCTACGGTCGCCGAGGGTTAACGCGAGATAGGGCTCGCCGCTCTTTTTGGGTTTGATCTGCTTGCTGACGACGACAAAATTGGAAGTGACGATCTTATTTTCGTGGCGGGTACAGTCGCAGATATAAAACTCTTTCATTCTCTCCATCAGTGTAAATCAGAAAGCCCACCGCCGGTGGCGCAACGCAAGCGGGCGAAGCGTTGAGGAAGGCTCGATTACCACGCTGTGCTATTGCAGATCGCGGGGGTATTACGGCGCTGGGCTTCAAAATCAGATCGGCACGCCCAGTAGCTTCTTTTTTTTCTTTTTAAGTTTCTTGGCGTCGGATGTTTTGGCACTGGCGGTCTCAATCGGCTTGGTCTGGTTGGGGCTGGCGCCCGAATCCGCGTAGCCCTGCTTGATGTCGATATACGCCTCTTCGCGCAGTTTCGTCAGATAGGCACGTAGCGCGGGTTGCAGCTTCTCGTAGTACAAGGCATCCTGAATCTTGGGCTCGACGTCCTTCATGGGTGGAATGCCCGCCATCTGGTGGTCCGTCACTTTCAAGATAACGTAACCCTGCTTGGTACGAATCACGTCCGTGACTTCGCCGGACTTCATCGCGAACGTCTTGTCCTCGAGCTCCTTGGCAAGGGTACCGCGCTTGAACGAGCCAAGATCGCCGCCCTGTGCCGCCGAGGGCCCCTCGGAATATTTTTTCGCGATCTCTTCAAAACCGGTTCCAGCGCGAATCTGTTTCAGCAGATCGTTCGCCTTGGCTTCGGCTGCAGCAAGAGCGGCGGCCTCTGCTGCTTGTTTAGCGCTCTCGCCGTCTTGATTCTGGGGATCGACTCCTCCCGCGACAGAAGAGTCAGCCGGGGTACCTCCGGCAGGTTTATCCGTGGCGTACTTACTTGCCGCCAACTTTTGCGGGGCAATCAGAATCTCGCTGAGTTTGATCGATTCCGGCCGCTCCATTTCATTCTTGTGTGTTTCGTAGAACTTTTGCGCTTCCTCTTTAGTGGTGCTCAGGTGAGAACCGACTTCTTCGCCGATCACCTTTTGCGTGACGATCTGGTTGCGCATGTTTTGCTTGAAGTCTTCGTACGAGATGCCTTGTGCCGTGGCGGCTTTTTCCAGTTCCTCCATAGTTTCCAGCTTCATGTCCTTGCGCATCTGGTCGAGGCGCTTGATCAGGTCGGTGTCGCCGGTGATGCCGAGGTCTTTGCCCTTTTCCAGCAGGAGTTGCTGGTCGATGAGATCGCGCAGGACGTCCTTTTCCCGCTCGCTGAAGACCTTGTCGGCGTTGGCCGCATCTTGCTGTTTGACGTCGTCCCTGAGTTGGTCCTTGCTGCGGAGGTACTCCGAGCGGGTGATGATCTGGCTGTTCACGCGCGCGATAATTTCTTCAACCACCTGGCCCGTGGCGAATGGGGGCAGGCATGACATGGTGATGAGTGTCAGAATGAATCTCTTCATAGGGTCTTCGGGGCGGCCACGCTGCCTGAGAGAAGAGAGCGAAAGCCGATTGGATATTTTACTACTTCTTGACCCCGAGATTCCGCCTCATCTGGTTCGATGCACGGGCGCGTTTATCAGGTTGCCGGAGACGCGCCTGGTACTTTGTTCAAGCGGTTTCCTCAAGCGGTTCGTTCAAGGACCAGGGCGGTCATATCGTCCGGAACAACTGGCACACAGGTGAACTCGGTGACGGCATGCAAAATAGAGCCGCTGATGTCCTGAGCGTGTGTGGAAGTCGCTGCCTGAAGGCGCTCCTTTACCCGCTCCAGCCCGTATTCCAGGTCTTCGATCTTGTCATTCTTGCAACTACCCTCAACCACTCCCCGGGAAACCAGCAGCAGGACCGAACCCTTTGGCATGGCCACGGTGGGAGCGTCGGAGGTAGCGTGGGAAAACAGACCGAGCGGCAAACCCGTGGAAGCAAGTTCAACGACCCCAGTGCCGTCGCGCAGCAGCCCTGGAGTATGCCCGGCGTTGGTATAACAGAGAGTGCCGAATTTCTCGTGGTAGCAGCCGATGAAAGCGGGGCAGGAGTGAACGCCCTTGGCGGCCTCCATGACGCCGCGGTTGAGTCGCAGGCAGAGGACAACCATGGCCTCGGCTTCGTTGATGTCCTCCCCAGCAAAGAGAGAGGCGCCAGAGGTGCGAAAGATTTCTTGCGCAGCCGCCAGAATCGATTGATTTTTTTCGCGGCGTCCAGCCACATCAAGCAAACCAAAAAGTATCCGCTCCGGGCTGACCCGCAAGGAGTCGTAGAAATCCCCAGCAACTCTTTTCCCGTAGGTGGTTGCGGCAATCTCCGCCCCGTCTATTTTTGGAAACTCGCTAGGGGCGGGCTCCACAGCTGGTAGCGGTTCAGACGCGCGGGGCTGGAACAGGGGGCGCATTTCGGTAGCTAGGGTAAGACGAAACTAGCATAAGAGCTGCCGGGGAGCAAATCAGGATCGACGAAAAGGGATGAACTACTGGCCGTACTTATCGCTGAGATACTTGGCCAGATCGGACTCAAGTTGGCCGTAGTCGGAGTGGATAGTCGCGCGCAGGGCGGCTTCGGTAGAGCTGCCCTGACCGAGAAGTTGTAGAATTCGCTGCAGATCGCCCATGCCGTACGAGTCATTGATGTAAGAAACCGCGGCCAGCGACTCCGAGTAAGCGACGTATGCTTCGACGCCGGAGAAGCGCATGAAACTTCCCTCCAGCGCATTCAACGGAATATTGCGTTGCGCTTTGAAGAGCTGAGCCAGCTGGCGACCATCGCCGCCTAGGGATTTTGGTTCGAGAAGCTGCGCGATGCCTTCGTGCAACCAGGGCGGACAACGATTGGCGGAAATCTGATTGATGAAAGAGTGAGCCAACTCATGCTTTAACACCCGCGCCAGCTCGGGAGTCATGGAACTGAGGCCGTTGATGGGAATGCGGAGCTTGCCATCGTTAAGCGCTCCCGACCACGAGGGGGCCCGCGTGACGTCGAAGAAGGCCTGTTCGGTATACAGTGTGACCAGAATGTTGTCGCGCGGCGCCGTGCCCAAGTCCCGGGTCAGGTCATCGTAGTCCGATTCGAGCGCGGCCAGAATTTGTCCGCGGAATGTTTCGGAAGTTTGCTTACCCTCGTAGTGCATCACGAAATGGCTGCTTTCGCGCTGTGCGAAATCGGTCTCGGCATTCTGCTCGCGCTGCGCTTTTGCCAGATATTGCTGCACGGTTGCATCGGGGCGAAGTTCGAGAGAGTGCTTCCATGAGGTGACGGCCTCTTTGGTACGATCGGAAGCCTGCTGCGCGTAGCCCAGCACGGTGTAGGCATCGGGTGAATCAGGAGCCGCGGCCACGGCACGCTGTGCGTAGGTGAGGGCCTGCGAAGGGTTCCCCGTACGCACCAGCGAGGCCGCGTAATAAATGAGGACGGTCGCGTTCTCTGGCTGGAAACGTAGAGCGCTATCAAAATAGCGCCGCGATTGACTAACGTTGCCGTGGTCGAATTCAAACTTTCCGGCGATGAAGTTTGCCGTCGCGCTTAGCTCGGCATTTCCTTTGCCTTCAAGTTTCGCGACTGCGTCGGCGTCAACTTTTCCATCCTGGACGATGGTCTTAGGAAGGTCACCTTCATTGGCCAGAGTGTCGATGGGGGTGAAGGACGGCAAATCAACGCGGCCAGCGCCTGTCCCCGAAGATGCGGGCATGCCGCCGGCCTCGACCCGGTCTACTGCGCTCTTGGGGATGGCGTAGCTGTCATCGCCGATATCGTATTCATAGCGGCCGCCATTTTCGCGGACACGATCGGCGAGGATGGTCCGCCCGTTCTTCAGATGGATGGTGTCGGCGTTGGCAGCGGCGCAGACGAGCAGCATCCATGTACATATTGTTGCAAGGTTAGTGACACGAAACGACATTGAAGCGCATTCTAGCAACAGAAGACGCGGTCCCCTACGTGACGAAAGTGTCGATTCCATACCGCAGATTCCAGATGGCGCTGGCCTTATGCCTCGCGATTTTGGCATCTCCACGCGCATGTCGTGCGGCCTCGGAGGCGCATCAGCCCGGACCCGCGGAGTCGCTTTATCTGCAATTGAGCAGTGTTTCACTCGATCCGGGACGTGTCTTCCGCGTGCGTGAAACGTCAGTGGATCGGTTCGCGATTCATATCACGCTGGAAGATGGAACGATTGCTTTTACTCAGGACGTTCTGGGCAAAATTACCGGAGCATTTTTTGAGGGCGAGGGAGAAGTTCTGCTGGTCCCTCCGAACGAGGTGGAACGCAAGTCAATGAGCCTGTTCACGGGGATGGCTATCCTCGAAGAGCGCTTTACCTCCGCCTATTTCCGCTTCAACGACGGCACCGCCGCCGAGTTGCAGCCCGGCCTGAGGGCTCCACAGAATGCCCAGGAGTTCGTTGAGCAGTGGGGTGAGACCGCGCGCAAGCTGGCACGAGGGGATGCCATGAGGCTACTCGCGGACTTCAGCCAAATGCTGCCGGGTACAGACGGGACCGTCCCCGGAGGAACAATCACCGGCGGGGCCGTGTCAGGCAGATCGAGCTCAGGCGGACCGATCTCTGGAAATTCCGCGGCTGCAAATGGTTTCGCTCCCGATGATCACTTCCTGCACGCCCGGCTTCACGGGAAAAAACTGGGTGCCTTCGACATCTTCTTCGACTCGACGGCGGGGGAACAGATCGAGGCGGGGCAAGTCAAGACTGCGGAAAACGGAAGTGTGTATTACGACGCATGGACTTCTTTTTCGACTGACGAATCGGGACGGAGCCGCGTATCGCGGGAAGCCATCCCTCAGGCGGTGCCCCCGGCGGCGGGTTCGCGTGAAGATCCGATTCTCGTGCGCAGTTATGTGATTGACGCACATGTGAAGCCCCCCAAAGAGCTCGATGCGGATGTAAAACTGCAACTCGGGGTTGATCGCAGCGGGTCGCGCTGTCTGGTATTCGAACTATCGCGCTTTCTCCATATTCAAAACGTTCAGGTGGACGGGCGCGAAGTGGAATTCATTCAGAACCCTGCAGTGGAGGGTACGCGGCTGGCGCGCAGCGGCAACGATCTGGTGGCAGTGATTCTGCCCGAACCGGCGCGGAAGGGCCAAGAAATCAGCCTGCACTTCATTTACGGGGGAGATGTTTTGGCGGAAGCTGGGGAAGGCTTGCTTTATGTTGGAGCGCGGGGAATATGGTATCCCAATCGCGGCCTGGCCATGGCCGATTTTGATCTCACCTTCCACTACCCCGCGGGTTGGACTCTTCTCGCGACCGGAGAACCAAAGCCGGTCTCACGGCTCTCCGCAACTCCTCAAGCGGAAGCGCAAAACGCGGGAGGCGAGCAAGTGGGACGTTGGGCTACAGAACGTCCCATTCCAGTGGCAGGTTTTAACCTTGGGAAGTATGTTCGTGGCGCGGCGCAAGCCGGAAAGGTTACGGTGGAAACCTACGCCACAATCGGCGTGGAACGAGACTTCCCCCGGCCGCCGCAGACGATTCAGCCCGAAGCGCCAACACTTCGGCCTCGGATCATCCCTCCGACGACCGTGACTCCGCTTTCAGTTTCGCCGGCGAGAAATGCAACGGCTGTCGCGGAGGCAACCGCCCTTGCAATTCGTTATTATGCCGAACGGTTTGGCCCGTTCCCCTACGGCCAGTTGGTTCTGACTCAATTGCCGGGGCGTGAGAGCCAGGGCTGGCCGGGCCTGATTTTCCTTTCCTCGTACGCTTTCCTGACTCCGGCAGAAAGCCGTGAACTTCACATGAGTCCGGTGCAGGCGATGATGGCCGCGCAAGTCCCGGCTCATGAGGCCGCTCATCAATGGTGGGGCGATCTGGTCCTCTGGAGTACCTACCGCGATCAGTGGTTTTCTGAGGGATTAGCCAACTATTGTTCATTAATGATGCTGCAGGATAGAAATCCAGCAGGCTTCCGAGAGATCATGGACAAATATCGGGAAGATCTCCTAGAGAAGAATAAAGACGGCAGCCTTCCTAAAGATGCTGGCCCGGTCACCTTGGGGAGCCGGCTGCTTTCGTCTCGCTTTCCGGAAGGATATGAGGCTATCAGTTATGGAAGGGGGACGTGGCTGTTCCACATGCTGCGGTCGATGTTGCAGGATGCCGTGATGGAAGGCGAGCGAAAGAAATCGAGCCACGGAACTGAGGAGGAACCTTTCCTGCGCTCGCTACGCAAAATTCGCGAACGTTACGAAGGGAAAGCCATCAGCACTCGGGAACTGCTTGATGCTTTTGCGGAAGACCTGCCGCCGTCGTTGCGCTATGAAGGCAAGGCGTCACTCGACTGGTTTCTGGAGGGATGGGTCAACGGCACTTCGTTGCCCAGGCTGGAATTGCTGGCCGTTAAGTTTGCGCCGAAGGCGAACGCGACCATCGCTACCGGGATTATTCGGCAAAAAAACGCGCCGGAAGATCTCGTGACTTCTGTTCCTATCTACGCCGTGGTCTCTGGCAAGGCTCCTATGTACTTGGGCCGCGTGTTTGCCGACGGCTCAGAATCTCCGTTTCGATTATCTGCACCGTTGGGAACGCACAAGCTCTTGCTGGATCCGAACGCCACCATCCTGCGCGCTCCATAGTAACGAAAAGACCAGCAAGACCTTACCGGAATGCCCGAGAGAACCCTTGCGGTTGTCCAAAGTTCCTTCCCGCTTCTGAACTGATTCCCCCAGTCGGGTGTCGAAACAGGAGGTATCGTTTTGTAGAAGACTCTCCTTGGATGGTCTCGTGGGGGTAAGCAACCTTCACATCTGTCACTTGCGAACGCTATAGCTCGAGCGAAGAGGATGGCCATCAAGCTGCTAACCGAAAGTTGTGCAAACGGATGAGTGCTCTGGCAAAAAGATCGACGGGACAGGGAGATGGACATGGCGGAGATAACGCCGGGGGTGACGACGGAAGCAGTCGTCGGCGTCCCATTCTCTGAAGCAAGCCATCTGCTCGGCGCAGAAACCATCCTGCTCGTGGAAGACGAAGCCTTCGTGCGTAACGTGACTGGCGAGGTGTTGCAGTCCGCAGGCTACCGTCTGGTGATCGCGGCTTCCGCCGGAGAGGCCTTGGAGGCTCAGCGCAGATGCCCTAAGCCGGTCGATTTGCTTCTTTCGGATGTCGTTTTACCAGGGAAGAGCGGCCACGAACTGGCACATGAGTTCGAAGGGGTTTGTCCGCGGGCGCAGATTTTGCTGATGAGTGGATATGAGGAACAGCTGGCTCAGTGTGAGTTGTCATCGAATGGCAGGCTGTATTTGGCCAAGCCCTTCACGACCCACACCCTGCTGCGGCGGGTGCGCGAGGTGTTGAATAAGAATGCGGTGCCTTTGGGTGCACGGCTTAGCTCGCACTCGTTTTGACGCTGATTTCGGTTGCGGTTTTGCCGTAGCTCGCGGCTTGCAGGATCTCAGCAGGAATCTGGTACAACGGCACCACGCGATCCAGGATGCCCATTTCCGCACAAACCCGCGGCATCCCATAAACCGCGCAAGTCGGCTCATCTTGGCCCAGCGTGAAACCGCCTTCGCGATGGATGGCGTTCATTCCTTGCGCACCGTCCGATCCCATGCCGGTCATGATCACGCCCATAGCCCGGGAGCGAAATGCCGAAGCCACCGATTGCATCATGATGTCGACCGAGGGGACGTGCTGCTGTTCTCGACGTTCGTTGGAGAGAAAAATCACGGTTCGCAGGTCAGTCGGACGGCTCACGGTCAGGTGATAGCCCGCGGGGGCAATATAAACCACGCCAGGATGCACGAGCTCGCCGTGCGATGCCTCGCGGATCGAAACCGCGCAGAGGTGATTTAGCCTTTCGGCAAAGGGAGCTGTGAAACCAACTGGCATGTGTTGCACGACGAGAATTGGAACGGGTAGGTCCGCCGGAAAAAAGGGGAGGATCTCCTGCAAGGCGTTTGGGCCTCCTGTAGAAACGCCAAGAGCGACCACAACGGTGGCATTGCGTAGTGGATGCTGTGGGTGCACGTCCGCTGGGCGTGGCGGCTTTTTGGTAACAGGGAAACGCACACGGGAGCGCCAGGATTCAGCCGCCGCCTTGATCTTATCAATCAGGTCCTCACGAATGTGGAGGATGTCTAACGATGTGCCGGAGAGCTGCTTGGGCACATAATCAAAAGCGCCCGCTTCGAGAGCGTTAAAGGTGATCTCCGCCTCTTTCAGAGTCACCGAACTAACCATAATGACCGGGCGTGGAAACTTAGCCATGATGCCGCGCAGGGTTTCCAGTCCGTCCATACCCGGCATCTGCACATCAAGAGTAATGACGTCGGGATCAAGAGATGCAACTTTTTGCATGGCTTCGGCGCCGGTACTCGCGGTACCTGCCACCGAGAGATCGGAATCAGCAGCCACCATCCGAGAGAGCGCGGTGCGCATGAAGGCGCTGTCGTCGACGATTAACACGCGTATCTGCGAGTTTTGGAATTCATTGTTCACGTGCGGTAAACCGCGTGAACCAGTCCCCGCACTTCGTCCACGCAGGATTCCAGCTCGAAGGTGCGGCCGAGCAAGTCGGCGACGTGTTCGCGATTCCCGGATTGCCTTAAACACACCAATGGAACCGCCTCAGCCCGCCGGACGTGTGGCTACCATGAACTACATCGGCAGGTGGCGGGAGCACTTTACTGGGCGAACAGTACGCCGCAAGGAAGAGCTCGGAGGCTCAAGTAAAAGACTCGCATTGGGCCTTGACCACGTCCGTTCATCGTGTTGCTGTCGATGGCTTCGGAGTGGAGTCCGGTGAGGAGGACGAGGGGACCTTGGAGGCGGGTGCAGCCAAAATGAGAATATCGACCCTGCGGTTCTGGGCGCGCCCCTGGACTGTGAGGTTGCTCGCGATCGAGTGATACTCCGCATAGCCAGCGGCCGAGAGCCTTTGCGGCGCGAAGCGGTGGGCAATAATAAGTACCCGGACCACTTCCGTGGACCGAGCCGTCGAGAGCTCCCAGTTGGAAGGCATTTGGGTGGTGTGAATCGGGACGTTGTCAGTGTGCCCCTCAATGCGCAGGCGGCAAGTGTGGACGGCAAGGATTGAGGCGATGCGATCGAGAGCTGGCATAGCCTCAGGCTTGATGGTTGCCGAACCGCTATTGAAGAAGCCGAATTCTTTCAGGCTCACCACCAGGCCCTCGCTCTCGCGATGCAGCGATACCTGATGTTTTGCGATTTCACTCTGCAATGCTTGTTGCAATTCGCTCTGCATGGTGGAGAGGTCGGCCTGTTCCGAGGCAGCCGCAACAGAATCCTCTGGCGGGGAAGCGATGCGTCCCAGTTCCGCATTGTGTTTCACGTTTTCAACGGCCTGCACAGTGCTGAAGGGCATGGGTTCGTTGCTATTTAGCGGAATCTGTGTGGTCGATGCCGGAAACACTCCCATCTCCTGAAATGCGACCTGGATAGCCAGAGCAAGTCTGCCCACCTTCCGCTGATCTACCTGTGCTGAGGCATACAAGACTACAAAGAAAGCGAACAGCAGAGTTATGAAGTCGGCATAAGAAACCAGCCATCGTTCATGGTTGGAGTGGGCGCGCTGCCTTCTGCGGCGGCGGGTCATTTCTCGGATCCCTCCGTTTGCTCCTGCAACTCATCTTCGTCGACGGCGAAACCCAGCAGCTTGGTTTCCAACATGCGGGGATTCATGCCCTCGAGAATCGACGCCACGCCTTCGAGTGTCATTTCGCGGAGGATCTGTTCCTCACGAATGCGCAGCTTCATTTTCCCCGCAATTGGAAGATAAAGCAGATTGGCGGAAGCCACACCATAGATGGTGGCCACGAACGCCACCGCGATGCCTCTTCCCACCTCGTCGATCTTATCCAGATGCTGCATGACTTGAATCAATCCGAGCACCGCTCCGATGATTCCAACGGTGGGAGCGAAGCCGCCGGCCGACTCGAATACTTGTGGAACCTGCTCTTCGTATTCGGCGTGGTTGTCAAGTTCGAGCTCCATGATCTTGCGCAACTCCTGGGGTTCGGTGCCGTCTACAGCCATCATTAACGCGCGCCGCAGGAACGGATCTTCGATCTCGGGCAACTCGGAGTCGAGTGCGACGATACCCTCGCGGCGGGCTCTCTGCGCAAAGTGAAGCAGTCGGCGGGTCGCCTCCGGGTGGTCGTGCTTGGGATTGACGAAGACTGTACTCAGCCGCCGCACAGCGTGAATCACAACAGGCAGCGGGAACTGCAGCAACACTGCACCCAGGGTGCCTCCGAACACGATCATCGCAGCCGTGGGTTGCAGGATCTGTCCGAGGTTGCCGCCTTCCAGAAGAAGCCCCGCGAGAATTCCACCCAGAGCCAGAATGATCCCGCCGAGGCTGGCTTTGTCTACGCTCACTCTGCGGGCTCCCGCCTGTAACTCTCGGGGTGATCGGGCGGCAGAGCATGTCCAGCTGAACTATCCCAGACAAAAGAGAGGCCCTGCAGAACGGAGCGGCGGAATGCAATGAGCAGCGCCAGAACCTCCTCGGGACTTTCCCGCACCACGATCTTCTCTCCGGTGACCAGCGTGATCAGCGTGTCAGGGGATTGCTCCACAAATTTGATGAGGTCTGAGTTCACGGTTAAGGGCTGATTGTTGAGACGCGTAAGCCGGATCATCTCGCTACCTGCGTCTGTTTTTGCTTGACCATTCGATTCCGCGAAGACACACGGGCCTCTAAGAGCATGTATCGGAGGAGCAGGGCTGAGGATTATGCCGGGCTGAGAATACTTTAGTTACCTCGGGGCTATGCCGGCCAGATTGGACACAAACGCAGTTCTGCTAATGCGGGAACCGGATGTGCCGATGGGCAAAAAGACAAGCAATCAGGTTCCGTAAGCAGGAAGTGGAACGAGAACTCAGCAGATTCAATGCTGGGAGGACGGTTCCAAGTAGGCGGGACCACTCAAAACATCAAGGAGCAACGCAATGCCTCTCGGAATCCTGAATAACATTCCGTCCTTATCGGCGGAAACCGCACTCACCCTCACCAGTAACGCCCTGGCTTCAACACTGCAACAGCTGTCTTCAGGGTCTCGCATCAACTCCGGAGCAGACGATGCCGCCGGCCTAGCCATCGCCAATGGGTTGCAGGCCAACGTCACCGCGCTTACTCAATCTGTAAGCAATGCCAACAACGGCATCGGTGAGTTGCAACTCGCCGATGGCGCGCTCGCTCAGGTTACGACTCTGCTCAATCGCGCGGTAACGCTGGCCACGGAATCGGCCACCGGCACCGTCTCCAACGGCCAGCGGGTTGCGCTGCAGGCCGAGTATGCCTCTATCCTGACGGAAATCAACTCGATCGGCACCAGTACTACATTCAACGGCCAAGCCATATTCCAAGGCGGCTCAGTCCCCAACATCAATGCGGCAGACAGCCCCGGGACCGGCACGTTGCAATTAAGCGAAGGCTTGACCGCAGGCGACACAACTACAGTTTCGGCGGGAGGAGCATCGTTTACATTCACGGCTGCCAACACGGGGCAGGTAACCACGAACCAAGTAACCAGCGCTGCCACCAACCTCACGGTGGGCACCGCTTTAGCCTCAGGTGCCGTTCTGACCCTTACGCGCGCCGGCGGCACCTCCATCTACACCGCGACCGCCGCGACAACGGTGGGCGCACTAATAGACGTGATCAACTCCGGGACCGCGATAACTGGGACTCCGATTACCGTCACCGGTACCGACACCGCCGGCCACGCTGGGTACTCGGCCGCACTGGCGGGCGGAGCCCTGCAGTTGAACGATCTCAACGGCAATAACGACCTGGCTGCGGTCGAAACCGTCGACCCCAATGCGAATCAGGTGCAGAGTACAACCGGAGGCCTCACGGCTGGTACCGCAATTACTGCAGGAACGGTCGAAACAGTCCTGCGGAACGGCGTTACTACGACCTACACGGCAGGGACCGGTGCGACCGTGGGAAACCTGATCACCGCACTCAGCACCGGTCTGGCGAGCGGGAGTACGGCGGGCGCCGCTGGCGTCGGCATTTTAGTCGGGGGCACGACTCCGGCCGGCGTTTATGGCGCGGCACTGGTGGGCGGATTTCTGCAAATTACCGACCCCACTAACAACAACAGCTTGACGGTGACTGAGAGTGTCCACGCCGACCTTACCGTTGGCCCTGCGGCGCTCGGTCACACTCTTCAGGATTTCCCGGGTGGGTTTGCCAACCCTACAAGTACGACATCCACGGTGCAGAGTCTGATCAACGCCATCAATTCCGACACCGTGGTTGGCGCGAAGGCGTCATTGGTGAATGGCGTGTTGCAAGTCACTGATCCCTTCAATCGGGGTAATATCGCCGTTACCACTGACGACACCGTGCTGGGCGCGGCGGTTGCGGGCGCTCAAACCTCCTTCACCAACCCCAGCATTGGATCATCAGCTCCCAATGCCAACGAATTGGTCAGCAATGCCGGGACCAGCGGCACCCCGTTGACGACCGCCACTGCCCTCGCGGCGGCCAGCATCACCAGTTTCACAGCTGGAGGTAAAACCTTTACCTACACTGCGCCTACGGGGGGTTCGAACATAGGAGCTCTCATCAGCGCAATTAACAATCCCCTTACCGACCCGGCGGGCCTGCAGGCTTACATTGGGACGGTCGGCCCAACTGCCGGGCAGCTGGTTGTGGTTGACCCGTTCAACAATGGTAACCTCGCGGTCGCTCCTACCAATGCCGACGCAGCGCTTGGAACCTTCAGCAATCCGGTTACAAGTAGCTCTCCAACCACCAACATCTTCCTGAGCGACTCTACAGCCGTTGGCTCTAGCGAGATCGCGGTGACCATCGGCTCTCTGGCCACTCAGTCCATCACCAATGGGAGCGGAGTTAGCGGCGTGAACCTTGCCACGACCGACCTGAACACCCAGGGAGATGCACAAGCGGCTGTGATCTTGGTGGGCAATGCGATCGCGAATATCGCCAGTGTTCGCGGCAGCCTGGGCGCAGTGGTGAACCGACTGACCGCAGCCACCAACGTCCTCAATAGCCAGGTTGTAAACCTTACTTCTGCGGAGAACATCATCACGGCGGCCGATATTCCAACCGTCGTGGCCAATCTGACCAAATACTCAATTCTGGAGCAGACCGGCATTTCCGCTCTGGCCCAGGCCAACCAGCAACAGCAACTCGTTCTGAAACTGTTGCAGTAAGTGAAGCTGGGAAGGAGGCGGTCGAGCCCACCTCCTTCCGACAGACCCTGGGAGGCTCGGCCCCATGGGCGTGAATCGCGCACTCATATTTCTGCCTTCGGTTGAGTTCCAAGTCGAGCCGGAGGGAGTGCGGTCGGCGCAGGCGCAGACGTTTCCTAATTCAGGACAGGTGTCGGCCGGGGAAGCTCAAAGGACCCAAAGTGCAGCGCCGGTGTACTCCATACCCCAGGATGAAGTCAAATTGCAGTGGGATACGTCGGATCGCATCGTGGTGTACCAGTTCGTGAACCGGGAAGGCAGCCTGATTGTGCAAGTGCCGAGCGAGCAGATGCTCAGCATCGCCCGCCAGATTTCTCAAGCACTAGCACAGGAGGCGGCGCTCAGAAAAGCGGCCTTAATTAACGGAGGCAAAGACAGTGCCCATTAGTTTGAGTCCCTCCACCATCCTGTCGGGGCAAGGCATAGATGTAAATTCGTTGGTGCAGCAGATTATCTCGGAGAAGACCGGCGAGCTGTCGGTATGGCAAGGACAGCAAACGACTTTCGCGACTCAGGACGGCCTACTTTCGGGGATCGAAAACAATCTAACCAGCCTGCAGACCGCCGTCGCTGCATTGGCGAGTCCGACAGGGGCTCTCACGGCTCAGGCGGCAGCCTCTTCGCAGCCGGGAGTGCTGACCGCGGTAGCTGACAGCTCGGCGGTTTCCGCAACCCACCAGGTGGTGGTGACTAGTCTGGCTACAACGGGCACGCTCTACACTGACCCTGTCGCTGCCGGCGCCGATACGTCCTTCCTGACCGGCGGTCTAACGACGGGCAGCATTCAACTGCAGGTTGGGAGCGCGAGTGGCACGACTCGAAGCATCGCTATTACGAAGGGGAGCGATGACACCCTGAACACACTCGCCAGTTACATCAACACCCAGAGCACGGCAAACGATTGGGGACTAACTGCCAGCGTAGTTAGCGATGCCAGTGGGTCGAGGCTGGCTCTGTTCAGTCAAGCATCGGGCAGCGCCGGAGCGCTGGCGATCGGCAGCAACACCAATACCACCTTGACCTTCGACACACCTCTTGGCGGCACGAATGCGGCTCTGATCGTTGATGGCGTGCCCTTCAGCAGCAGCAGCAATACCGTAACCGGAGCCATTCAAGGGGTAACGCTCAGCCTGGCCAGCCAATCGCCGGGCGATCTAGTGCAACTGACGGTCGGACCTGACACCGGACAGATCACCAATGCGGTCAATAACTTCGTTTCCGCGTATAACAATCTGGTCAGCACCAACAACACACAATATGCAGTCGATCCGACTGGAGTCGCTCCGGCGCCTCCCTTGGAGTCGAATCTTTCTTTGCGTTCAGTGCAGTCCAGCATTTTGGCGGATGCAGCCTACTCCATCAGGGGTAACAGCGGACTGGTTAACCTGGCTTCGCTCGGCATTAACACGAACAATGACGGCACGCTGACCGTGGGCTCCAACGCGCTTGGTCAGACGTTCGCCCAGGTGCTGGCAGCGAACCCCTCGGCGGTGCAGAACTTTTTTCAGAGCACATCAGGCACGGGCTTCGCCAATAGCTTCAATACCGATCTGACCAACTTGACCAGCCCCACGCAAGGCCCCCTAAACGCGGAACTGACCCAGAACCAGGCGGAACAGCAGGACCTGACCACGACCATCAATAACTTCGATGTCCAGATCACGGCCGAGACGGCGCAATTGACGTCGCAGTACGATTCGGTCAACGCTGCGCTGCAATCCTATCCCCTACTTCTGCAGGAAGTAACGCAAACGCTCGGCACCTTGGGTTCATCCGGCGGCACTAGCACCACCAGTAGTTCGAGTCCCATTCTCACCCAAGGGCTGTAGCAAATGGATGCACGATCTCATTACCGTGAAGCGACTGCCCGGGGAGCAAACCCGGTACGCCTTGTAATCTGTCTTTACGAACAGGCCATCGAAGACCTTCGGCGTTCCGTCATTGCTTTGGAAAAAGGTGACATCGAGGCCCGCACTCGCGGGATCAACCATGCCCTTACCGTGATTGCCCAGCTGCAATCGTCCCTCGACATGGAGCGCGGCGAAGGGGTGGCCAGAAATCTCGCTCGTTTCTACGGCATGGTGCGCAATGGACTGGTCGAGGCACAGCTGAGGCAATCCGCAAGAATTCTGGAAGAACAAATTTCTCTGCTCACGACGATTCACGAGGCTTGGCTGGAAGTGGAACGGGTCGCCAGCTTGCCGGCTCCGTGCCGGTCCGCGAAGGCGGCGGAGTCTGGCCCTGCGGTCCCCTCCATCTTGGAGCCTGTTTCTGCGGGTTGGCGGGCGTGATGCTGTCGAAATCGCAAAGCTTGCGCGAGACCAACCAGCGGATGGGCGCTTGGTTCGATGCCATGGTTGCGAAATCTGTGCGTGTACCGCTAGCGACCCCCGAGCAGATGGCTGCGATAATTTCAGAACTCTTGGGCACGGGCGCGCGATTGCGCGCGGAGCCTCTTCCAACAGCCGTCGATGATCCTGAGCTGCACATCCAAGTGGAGCGATATCGCCTGCACTTAGAACGTCTGCTTGACTTTCTTCCTTCCCTTCAGCGCCAGTTGCTGGCTGAGCGGGCCCGACTTGAAAACGAGCGAGTGCGGGTGCGGGCTGCAGCTGAGTGGGCGCGCGCCTCACGCCAGATTCTGTGAGGTTCGTTCGGTCCGCCTTTGATTTTTCCAGCTCGCTTTATTTATTTCCGGGTTTCTACTTAAGATAAGAAAACAGATTGACGTGGGCCGTCTGACCAATGGTTGTAAGCGTGGCCTGAAGGGAGGTTTCCGAAGTGCTTAAATTGCTGATTACGGCGGTCAGGTCGGCGCCCGCGACGGTGTTCTGCTGCTGCGCCAGTTCCGTAGTCTCGCTGCTGAGGTAGGTCTGCTGCGAGTTAAGCTGGTTCAGGGCGTTGCCATAAAAGGCCCGTTGAGAATCGATGGCGCTGGATGCGCTGCCGATTTCCGTGACGGCGGTGCTGATGCCGGTGTTGGTCTGCAAACCAGTGATGAGATCCTGAATGCTCTTGAACAGGTCCGTGCTGGCAGAGGAAAACAACTGCGAACCGGGCAGGTTGGTTTTCAGAGTAAAGTGATTGCCCAGAGTAATGCTGTTCACTCCCGTGTTGCCCACGTAAGTCACGCCAGAAGGAGAACTGGGGTTGAGCACGTAGGGGGCGGTCTGAGTCGCGGTTCCGGCGAAAACATAGTTACCCTGATAGCTGAGGTTTGCCAGACTAAGAAGCTGGCTCTGGATGCCTTCTACTTCCGTAACCAGGGCCGCGCGATCAGCGGCGTTGAGCGTGCCGTTTGCGCCCTCGACGCCCAGGCTGATGGCTTGCTGCAGCGATGTGATAACCGAGCTCAAAGTGGAGTCGGCGTTTTGCACTTCGCCCTGGATGCTGCCGATGCTGCGCTGAAACTGATCGGCCTGGGAAGTTTGATCCGCATTCTGAACCAGCACTGCGGCCGCGGCGGGATTGTCGGATGGGACGTTGACGCTGAGGCCGGTTGCGATCTGCTGATTGTCCGTGTTGATCTGCTGACGGGTCTGCGCCACTGCGGCGAGGATGTCGGGTAATGGATTGGGATTTACGCGCATAGGATTATCCGGTCAACGTGGGCATGGCGATGGTGGCGTTCATCATGTCGTTAATGGCGATGACGACTTGCGCCGAAGCGGCATAAGCGTCCTGATACCGCACCAGGTCGGCGGCTTCTTCGTCGAGAGAGACTCCTGAAACCGAGGACCTCTGGTCGTTGAGTTGCTGCAATACCAGCGCGGAAGCGCTTTGCTCCGCTGAGGCATTAGCTACATCGTTTCCCACATTGAAGACGATGCTGGAATAGTAATTCGTGGGAGTGTGGCCGCTGACGACCGGCTGGCTGTTTAGGGCGTATAGCTGCTCCGCATTCCCGTTGCTCCCCACACTGCCGTCGGAGCTGGCAGCGATCAGCGAGGGATCGGTGATGGCAACGGATAAACTTGCAGCCGCACCCACGCCCGAGACCGGAGAAGGATTGAAGAGGTTGGTGCCGGCAACACCGTTGAGATCGAACCCGCCCGCTTGCACCGTATTCACGGCCGTAGCCAGGCCGGACGCCAGGGAATCGAGCTGGGTTTGAACCGCCGGAATTTGCTGGTCACGCGCCTGGAGCGTTCCGCCCAACTGGCCGGAGGTGATCTGGCTGGTAATGTCGGCTCCCTGAGAATAGATGTCGTGCAGCCCTGAGAGATTGCTCTGGGTTTGAAGCTGAAAGCTCTGCTGGCCGACCACCAGCGGAGAGCCGTTCGTGGTGGTCAGTGTAAGCGATTTGTCGCTGGGGATCACCGACACATCCACCAGCGCAGAGAGTTGGTCAATCGCCTGGGTCCGCTGGTCAACGAAGGTTCCGGCACTCTCTCCCAAATTCTGCAGGTTGCTGATTTGACCGTTGAGTTGCGCGATCTGCTGGGTGAGCTGGTTCACCTGGTTTACCGCCTGCACCACGCTCAAGTCCAGGCTGCTGCGTTGCTGGGTCAGGTTGTTGGCCGTGCTGTTGAAGCTGGTGGCCAGATTGCCCGCGGCAGTAAGCACGCCCTGGCGCAAGGATAAGTCGGATGGATTGGTCGAGAGCTGATTGATGCTGTCAAAGAAATTGGAGATTGCAGTTCCGATATCGCTGGTGCTGGCGGTGAAGTTGACCTGGGTCTGCTGCAGCGCCGAAGTCAGAGTACTGAACTGTCCCTGGGCCTGGGTTTGTTGTTGGATCTGCGATTCGAGCAGCGGGTCGCGAATGCTCTCGACGCTTTGCAGAGTCACCCCGGTTCCAAAAGTAAGCGGGGTGAGCACCACCGGATCACTCGTCACCAGAACCGGCTCTTCGCGGGAGTAACCCGGGGTGTTTACGTTGGCCACGTTATTGGTAGTGGCCGCAATCGAGCCTTGTTCAGCCTCTAATCCACTTAGAGCAGTCGCCAGGCTGGCATTCAGGCTCGACATTGTAGCGACCTCACTGTTTCCCGCATGGCATCAAAGGATATGCGCCTGCGCGCCCGGCTTCGAAAACAAAAACTCGTAGCTCAGACTCGGGTCGGCCAGCATATTTGCCAGGATGCGAAGTTTTCTTTGCGCTCGCGCCAGCAACGCCGCCTGCAGCCGCGCTTCCTGCAGAACCCCGGCCTCACACCGCCTGAGTTCTTCGGCCATGCTGGGTGGCAACCCTCTTAAGCTACTCGCCTCAGCGCTCGTTCCAGTTGTCTCGAGCGCGCGGATCAATCCCACCTGGTCCCTGGTTCCGCGCTCGATGTCTTCCAGATCGAGCGCGAGCAGCGCCTTCCGGCTGCCGGCCAGGCTGGCCTCGAGCTCGCGCATCAAGACCAGGCGCCCGGGTAGAAGCTCTCTCGCCGCTGTCGTAATCGAGTCCGCTGGCATCATGCGTTTCAAATCGGGGTCGTTGAACTGGACTCTCAGCCCAGACTGTCGAGTCGATGCTGCCGCCATTCGCGTTCGTCGTCTTGCGATCGTTCGTCCGCACTCGACCCGGATAATTCGCTGAAGTCTGTTGCTTCAAGCTTCGGGTGAGGGCGCGAACCAAGCCCGCGTCCTTCTTTTTCTCTTTCTCTTTCTTCGTCTTTTTCTTTTTCACTCGCTCCCGGCGATCCCTGCCCCTGCGCAGCGGACACGGTCGATACCGGCGCTAAACGCTCCACACTGAAGCCCGCGGACAATTCGATTCTCTCGACCATCACGGAACCGTCCGATCTGTAACCGATTCTGACCTGCCTTTTCGCTTGCCGCGCCTTTCCTCACGCCGCCTTCTCAACCAACATGTGTGTAAACAGCGCATCCGCCACCAGGCCGGAGCCGGGTCGATAAGTGCCGCCCAAAACCACCTGCCGCAGTGCATTCACCTTCGCCTGACGCACCTCGGGAAGCTGCAAGGCTTGGGCCGTCAGGGCCTGAATTTGCCGGTGCGTGCCTGACAACTGAGCTTGATCTTCGCCCGGCGCAGCTGCAACTGGGGCCTCACCAACGGCCGAACTCGGGCTGCTGCTGCGATCGCTCTCGGAAAGCGGCTGCGCTCCACGATTTCCATCGATTCTCATATTGGCTTCCTCTCCCGAAAGCCTCTTGCAATTCAACTATCGGCGGGTGGTTATAAAACTTTAATCCGATGCGGGCCTGGACTGGCGACTTCAGCCGCGATGGCCTTATGTCGTTCTATCGGCAAAAGTTACAGAAACTTTAGCGACGGGCGCCGGGCATGGGTAAGGGCTGCGGCACGCCGCCAGGAGCGCCTTTCGTTTCCCCAAGGTGTTGGGTAATCATGCGAGCGATGCCGAATCCGCCCCCGTCTGCGACGGCCGATGCCAAGGCCCGGGTTCCCATGTAGTTGTAGTTGTCCTCCCCGGCCATGGGCTCTTGTCCGGGGACGGCGGCAAAAGTCTTTTCCAAGGACTCGAGCACCATTCCAATGAGTTGCGCTTCAAATTCCCGGGCCGCCTTCTGGCTTCTGCCCGAAGGCGCCGCCACCGGCAGCATGGCAGCGGCGGAAAGACTCGACGGAGATAATCCGGAAACAGAAGCAGCGAAAGAAGAACCGGAAATCGTGCTCATCAGATCACCTCCAGGTCAGCTTCAAGCGCGCCCGCAGCCTTGATGGCCTGCAAGATCGAAACTACATCGCGCGCGGTTGCTCCGATCGCTTGCAGGCGGGTCACCAATTCCTCCACGCTGGCACCTTCGTTCAACTCGACGTTGCGCGCCGGAGTATCGCTGGCCTTGATCCTGGTTTCCGGCAACACTTCGGTCTGTCCGCCGCCCAGCGGATTCGGCTGCGAGGCCGCGTAGGTTGTGGTCACTTCGATCGAGAAAGTGCCGTGAAGAATCGACACCGCCCCCAGGTGCACGTCCTTGCCCATCACCACCGTGCCCGTGCGCTCGTTGACCACCACTTTGGCTTTGCGGCGAACCCGAACTTCAAGATTTTCGATTCGAGCCAGCAGGGCCGGCAGGTCGCCGGACTTCAAAGCAGGGGTTTGAATTTCAACCCGGCGGCTGTCGATCACGGATGCCGCAGGGATCGCGAGCTCGTTGTTGATCACAGTCGCGACCTCTTCGGCGGTGCTAAAGTTCGCATCATTCAGCAGGAGGGAAAGGTGGCGGAGTTTCGTGAGATCGAGCGAACTGTCGCGTTCGATCAATCCTCCATCGGGAATGCGCCCGACCGTGGGATGATTCACTTGCTTGGAGTTGGCCGCCGATCCCACCGAATATCCACCCACCACCAGCGGCCCTTGCGCCGCGGCATACACCAGGCCATCGGCCGCATAGAGCGGCGTCAACAACAGCAGTCCACCCTCCAGGCTGCGCGCGTCTCCGGCCGATGAGACCAGCACGTCGACAGGCATGCCGGGCCGCGCGAACGGCGGCAGATTCGCGGTTACGAATACCGCAGCTACGTTCTTTACCTGCACCGTCGATTGCACCACCGAGGGCGGAATCTCGACCCCCATACGCTGCAGAATGCTGGCCAGAGTCTGAATCGTGAAGTAGGTCTGTTGCTTGTCGCCCGTGCCTTTTAAGCCCACGACTAGCCCATAGCCGATCAGTGAGTTGTTCCGGATCCCCTCCACGCTGGCCACGTCGCGGATCAACGCCTTGTGGTCCTCAGGTCGGTGCTCCGGGTCGTGGTGGTCGGGGCCGTGTTGATCCAGCCTCTGGTGATCGAAGCTCTGGTGATCCGAATTTTGGAGTTCCTGGCTGTGTGCCACGAGGCCGGCGGCAACCACCATTGGTAACCCGATCCCCGACAGCCGGTAAATCGCGAATACGATCGCAAATGCGAATGGAAGATTGGGCCGTCTCATGCCGCTCTCCGAAAACTTACGATCCTCAGAAACCCACGATTCTCAAAATCCATTTCATGACCGGGCTGGGGGGGCGCGTGCCCTCGCTGACAATGCCTTTGCCTTTGACTTCAACTTCAAGGTTGCCGACCTGGTTCGAGGTGACAGTATTCGTGGCATCGAGATCGCCGGTGCGGACCATACCCCGCAGGATCACGGTTTCGCGCTGGTCGTTCATCACAATCTGGCGCTCCGCCTCGATCACCAGAGTGCCCGAGGGTAAGACGGCGGCTACCCGCCCGGTGAGCGTGGTGCTCAAGGCTGTGGTCGAGGTGGCCTGCGCCTTTCCGGTCAGCACTTGTGTAGAGGTCGGTGAGAACAGGTTTTGCACTCCGCTGGTCTTGATGTGGCCGCCGAGCGCACTGATTCCGGAGCTGGCCGAGAAATTCCGGTTGGTGGCGACGTTGCCGGTGTTGGTGGAGGAAAGATTCTGAACGACGCTGATGGTGACCAGGTCACCCACGCGCGACGCCTTGTAGTCGGCCACCATGTTGGCCAGACGGCCGCTGTCGGTCCACAAACTGCCCGGCGTGCCGGGGGCCACTGCCGGCAGCGAAGGACCGGAGACTCGCCGCACATAATCAGCAAGGGGATCGCGTTTGAGAGTCGTGGCTTTATTCTTTCCACGAGCTCCGGCGCCGGGCACCAGCAATAGCGAGACCAGCACGGTAACGATAAGGGAGACTGTCAGTCCCCCGGTTATTCTTTGCAAAACTCCTACGTGTAGGAAGTTTTTTCGCACGCGAATGACACTTACGGGCATGATGTTCACAGCCTTACCTGAACGGCTCGATTGCCGACGACTACGGCCCGCAAAATCCGCGGGGCGTTCTTCAGCCGTACCCGCACGAACTCTCCCAATCGGCCCGCATCCAAACAGGTGACCGGCAATACGGCGCGAATCCCCGCCTGCTCCCACGTAAGGACTGCCGTGTCGCCGGGCTTGACCAGCAAATTCAGGCTGGCTCTGGTCTCGGCATCACGCGATGCGGTCTCCGAGACGGTGGGCCATGAAGCCTCCGCCGTTGACGTGCCGACTGGGTGCGTCTGGCCTTCACCCGTCCAGACCATAAACGGAACGCAATCCTCAGGTCGGGCACAGTGCAGCAGGAACTCCCAGCGCCGCAGCCCGCCGTTCCAGGCGGTCTTGACGAGTTCCAACTGCGCACCTGCCGATATTCCCTCGAGGACCCCGCATTCCAACTTCTCGCGCCCGGTGCGGGAAGAAATCGCATCCCGCGAGGGAGCCGTACCCCGCAGGAAATTCGCGATCTCCGGGCAAGACTTCGCCGCGCCCGCGCGTCGCACCTCGATTCGATCGGGAACTTGCAGGCCAGTTGCCTCGCGGGCATCAAGGCTGATGTTGCTTGCCAGAGCCTCGATCAGAAACCGAACCTGTCTGCCATCGAATACGCGGATTCTTCCCGCCCGAGGGGTTTTCCCGAAACTCACTCGCGAAGCATTCTGACGCATCCGCGGGCAGGCCGCACTCGGCAGCAGGTCCGCCAGAGTCAGCTCTTCACTTCCAACTTCGACGCTGGAGCTAACGGCTAGGTTCGCGCCACCCGCTTGAGTCCGACCCGCGCAACCCAGAGCCGCCGCGACCAACGCTCCACTTATCAGCACCATGCCCCGCCACTTCATGGAACCTGCACCTCGTCTTTGTTGCCGTTTGCCGCTATCGCCCCAGGTTGTTGATGGTCTGCAACATCTGGTCCGCTGCATTCACCACCCGGGAACTGGCCTCGTAGGAGCGTTGGGCCACGATCATGTTCACGAACTCGGTCACCACGCTAACGTTCGATTGTTCGAGCACCCCCTGCACCACGCCGCCCAAGCCTTCGCTGCCGCCCGGGGGACCGACGATGGGATCACCCGACGCAGTCGTGGCCAGCAGCAGGTTGCTGCCCGTACTGTTGAGGCCTCCCGGATTGTTAAAGAGAGCGAGCTGCAACGCGCCCACCTGCTGCGCCGCGGTCTGCCCCGCCAGGGTCACGCTGACCGTGCCATCAGAGCCAACCGTAATCGAGGTCGCGCCGCTGGGAATAGTGATCGAGGGCTGGACTGGATTGCCGTCCTGGGTCACGAGGTTGCCCTGCCCGTCGAGGTGGAAGCTTCCCGCCCGCGTGTAGGCGGTTTGGCCATCGGGCAAGAGCACCTGGAAAAATCCCTGCCCCTGAATCGTCAGGTCGAGAGGATTGCCGGTCTGGCTGAAGTCGCCTTGCAACTGGATCACCTCTGAAGCGGCGGAACGTGTGCCTAGTCCCACCTGTAGTCCGGCCACCAGCGTGGTCTGCTGCGTGGCCGCCGCTCCAGGCATGATCAAGTTCTGGTAGATGAGATCCTCGAACTGCAACCGCCGGCTGCGAAAGCCAGCCGTGCTGGAGTTCGAGAGATTGTTCGCAATATTATCGAGGTTGAGTTCCTGCGCGGTCATTCCGCTGGCAGCGGTATACAGTGCTCGAATCATATGTCTTCCCTCCTGCTTCTGACCGAACTCCGGATCCGACCTTCGAGACCCTGGCTTTCAAGATTCAGACCTTCGGCAAGTCCTGCGCCGCGATCTGATTCAGCGAGCCGTCAAGCGCGGTCAGAGCACGCGCCAACATGTCGGTGCTGCGCTGCACCGTGATCAACTGGACCACACCCTCTGTCGGACTTACGTTCGAACCCTCCAACGCTCCCTGATGCACAGTGGACCCCGCGGCAATCAACGCAGACCCGGCCGGAGCGGTATAGGTGGCATCGCCAAGTGCCGTCAGATTCGTTGCCGGCGAGAACTCCGCCAGGCGCAGCCTGTCGACGACTGCGCCATTGACGGAGATCGTGCCATCCGAACTGATCGTGACATTCCCGGTCGGCAGGATCACGGGGCCCAGCTCTCCGAGGACGGCGTTGCCTTGACTGCTGACCAGCTGCCCTGTGGCCGTGAGGTGGAAATCACCGGCGCGCGTGTATACGACGTCTTGCGCGTGTTGCACTTCCAAAAATCCGCTCCCCCCGACGCCCACGTCCAGAGGATTCCCGGTGGCGACAAGGTTAGTGGGAGCCAGGTCGAGCCGGCTGCCGCTGAGGACGCCAAAATCGTTGATCGCCGCATTCAGGCCATTCGCGCTCACCGCTCCGCTGCTGCCCGAAAGCAGAGACCGAAAGGTTGTCTGTTGTCCGCGATAGCCGGTGGTCGCCAGGTTCGAGATATTGTGGGCAACCAGCTCTAGAGCCTGGGTCTGCGCCGCGAGTCCGGCAACCGCTGCGTAATATCCGCTGTCCATGGGGTTTTCGCTCCTGCACAGGGAAGAGGCACGCGGCAGTCCATCTTAAGGGGTGATCGGAGGATGCAGCCTGAGTCTATGTGCTTGGAAAAAAAGCCCTGGCCCAACTGGAGTCATAGAAGATTCTAAGACGGCGACGTTGGGGAGAAGATCTTGCCGAGTGAAAGCAGGTTGCCCGGCAAAACCTTCCGGCTGGCGCGGGAAGAAGATGAGTCACTTCATGATTTCCCCGGCAACGCGTCTTTAGCGTTTATCGGCACGCTCAGACCGGCCTTTAGATCGTAGAGGAGGTGTCTCGACGGATGCAGCGGCGGAGTGTGCAGGTTATGAACCCGAGCCCGCAGCATGAGGTTGACCGCATCCTGTCGCCGGCGCTCTAAACGGATCCACAGGTAATCCCCACATCTGGCCAGCCGTACTTGCTGGGCTCGAACTTTCGCCGTGTAATTGCTGATGATGCGGGCGCATTCGCGGCTGTCTTCCAGCCGGTCAAACACCACATCGCATGCCCTGCAGCGTTGCGCCAGCAACTGCAATCCCATTCGCAATGCGCCCGGGCACACCAGGCAGGGTTCAGTGTGGCATCCAAGCATCTGCTCGATCGCGTACAGCACTGTGTAATCGATGCCATCACTGAAGGCCACCAGCAGAGTTGCGGTGGCTTCCACAAATTCCACTGGAATCATCTGGAAAGACTGCAGCAACAGCAAAGGGATGGTTGGAAAGCGGCCAGCTCCCAGCGCCTCCGCACTGATTCGCAACACTGGACAAGACCACTGCCGGGCCAAAGCAGCCGTGACTTGTTGCTCCGTCGCGAAGCCCAGTTCCTGCAGCCACTCGCCGATTTTTCCTTGTCCGTCGGCTCGCTGCACCGCCAGCGCGGTCTTCAGTTGCACGGCGGTAAGTTGTTGCCTCGACAAAAGCAACAGACCCAGCGGGACCCGATGCGAGGGGCTCGCGGCGTGGCGGGGAACAACACGCGCTCGCCGAAGAAATTCCCCGACCACGGGCTCCAGGCATTCTGGACGGCAATACCAGACTCCTTGCAGGTGTATGCCCCGCTTCCGGCGGCGGGCTCGGCGCCAGCCGCTGCCGGCGTGCACACAACCCGCATATCCGCAAGTCGGTGCCAACTTTTCCCAAAGGGCGCCAAACGCCATTCGCCAGGGCTTAATATAGTTGCGCAATGAAAGCACTAAGGGCCCCCGCGCGGGTCGAGCAGAGTCACATCCGTCACCCGCAAACCGTAACTTCCATCGATCACCACGACCTCTCCCCGGGCAACCAGCTTGCCATCGAGGAGCAAGTCAACCGGGTCTTCCACTCTGCGGTCGAGTTCCACCACGGCGCCCGGGCCGAGATCGAGCACCTCTCGCAGCAGCAGTTGGCGGGATCCGAAGCGCAAAGTCAAAGCCAATTGCACTTCCATCAGACGATCGAGAGCGCCTGTCCCCCGTCCGGAATCAGCCGCCGACGACACAGGCGGAGTAGAAACGGGAGTTGCTTTGATAGCGGCGGCTTCGGCTTTCTCCGCGCGCAACTCCGCGACTAAGGCGGCACTCAAGCCGAGTTCCAGCGTCATGCGGCGTGACCCTTCTTCTCCAGTCTGCAGCCAGAAAGCCGCCGCCGGCGTCCATGAAGCCGCCACAGCCGCCAGTTCCACTCGTAGTTGAAGCTCACCCCAACGCGCCTTTGCGCTGCTTGAAACAATGCCGGAAACTTGGCGCAGAAGTTCGATCACGGCATCTCGGTGATCTGTCGTTGGCGGCGCTTCGGGGGCCGAAGGTTCGCTCATAAAGATCTGCGCCAACTGCAGTACCGAGGCAGGCGCCAGGCGTAAAGTCATCTCTCCGCGCAGCCCTCCGGAGGCGGTAACCACAGCCCGGAGATCCCCTTCATCCCCGGCTGGAAGATCCGGGGGCGACTCCGAGCGGACAACGCCGGTAACTGCGCAGCCCTTGATCTGACCCATGACCTGGGAAAAGCTGTCAGCCCAGATCTGAACGTACTCGGCGGGCTCAGGTTGAAGGGCGGGAGCACTCGCTTCGGTCATGACTTCTCCCTATCCTTTCCTGGCATCTCCTGCACTTCTGGGAGAGTTACTTCCGCTTCAACCTGCCCCAGAATCTGGGCCGCGCGCGTATGCGCGCAGTGGGCAGGCGAAGCAGTAAACATCTCAACCCCAGCAATTAATAAGGAAGCGGGCCGGGCCACCGGGCGACGCAGGGAAAGCAATTTTCCGGGCACCATCTGGGTCAGCTCGTTCACCGCCGCCGCCAAGCCGTCGACCCCCAGCTCTGCGGGAAAAGGGCACTCCAGCAACGAGGTCTTCACTTTGTCGCGCCACTGGCTGCGGTGGCGCGGCCAGTGGTCGATCGATTCTGCCGAGATCTTGCGCAGCAGAGCATGAGAAACAGAGACCGGGACTGCCAGATTCAGCCCTCCGCGCACCTCGAGCATGGTGATCTCAAAACTCAGGGAAAGATTTTTTTCGCCCAGGGGCATCAGGCGCTGCGCTTCCGCAAGTCCTACCCGCCTTTCAAAGTCCACCTTAAGATTGACCGCCTCCCAGGCTGCGCCCAGATCACGACAGACGATACGGGCAACACTCTCCACGATTTGTTCTTCGATCTCAGTGATGTCGCGAGTGACGGCAAAAGCCTTCCCCTCTCCGCCGAGCAGCAGATCGACGATGGGCAAGGCTACTTTAAGATCCAATTGCAGCGCACCCGTCACGCCCATGGGCTCGAGCCTGCAGCAGGCCAGATAGGTGGTTTCCGGCACGCGCTCCAAAAATTCGCGGTAACTCAAATGTTCGGCGGAAACCAGCGTGGCGGCAAAAACGACTCGCAAATAGGCTCCGAGGGAGTGGGTCAGGCTGCGGGCAAAGCCTTCGTGGAGCTGGGTGATGGCCTGCAGTTGCTCGCGCCTGATCTGGCCCGCGCGGCGCACATCCCAACGCTCGACTTTGGGTTCCTTCGTCTGGCCGGCGTCATTCCCCCCGCCACTGCGGGCCGCCCGTACCATGGCATCGATCTGTTCCTGGTTCAGCTCGTTCTGCATGACATTTGCTTCTTTCCCGTTCCGGATCGCGTTGCTGTTAGTCTCCGCCGGCTCCCGCCGCCCGGGCCTCGGACTTGGTCGCGCACATAAGATCTGCGAGCCGCGCCCGCAAGCGCACCACCGCCAGGGAATGAATCTGCGACACCCGCGACTCTCCGATGCCTAACACCGCGCCCACTTCTTTCATGGTGAGCTCTTCAAAGTAATAAAGCGCCAGCACCTGCTGTTGTTTTTCCGGCAACTCGGCAACTGCACGGGTGAGCAGTTCCTTCATCTCAGAGCGCATGCAGCGAAAAAACGGCGTGTCCTCGGGAGCGTTGGGCAGGTAGTCGCATAGATCTTCGTCCTTGCCGTCCCAGGGCGATTCCAGGTGAAGACTGCCGACTTCGAGGCTATCCAGTTCGGTCAGCAATTGCTGGAATTCGCGCAGCTCCAGATTCAGCTCCGCTGCCACCTCCACTTCGGAGGGAGCGCGGCCGAGCCCCAGGCTCAGCTTGCGTTGCGCCTCTTCGACCCCGCGCGCCTTGCGCCGCAGCTCCCGCGGTCCCCAGTCCATTTCACGCAAACTGTCGAGAATCGCGCCCCGTATGCGGAACTTTGCGTAAGAGCCGAATTGCACGTGCTTCGACCGGTCAAACTTGTTGAGTGCATCGATCAGTCCGATTACCCCGGCGTGTACCAGATCCTCAAACGGCACGTGCCGCGGCAGGCGCTCGTGAATACGGCGCGCCAGATAGCGCACCTGCGGCAACTGTTCGAGCAGGACCCGGTCGCGCTCTTCTTTGTCCTGCCATGTGGTATAGGCTTCCGCCGTGTTCTTGCTCATGTCTCCAGTTCTCGCTTCCATGCTTTTTCTTGCTTTTCGCTATGCTTGCCTCTCAGCTCCTGGCGCGGCCCCGGCCCCTCAATGCAAGACTCCGAGCGAGTGCACCTGGATAGTGGGAGGTACCTCGAGCGGCGACAGCACCACGACTTTAGGCAGGAATGGCTCGAGCAGCCGCTTCAGGTAGTAACGCGCCGGAGTGGCGCAGAGCAGTACCGGTGTGGCCACGGCTATCTGCTCTCCCGCGAGACGGCGAAGTCCGTCGACGATGCGGCGGGCAAAGGAGGGTTGCAGTCCGGCGCTCCCGACCGGCATCTGACCGCCAAAGGCTCGGCCCAATTCGTCCTCGAGCGCACGATCGAGCGTCACCACGCGCAAACCTCCGTTCTCGCCGAGCAGGGGCTGCACCAGGGCGCGCGCCAGAGTCTGGCGCGCGGTCTCCACCAGCAACACGGGGTTCTTGTTCGCAGGTGCGATGTCGAGCAGGGTTTCGAGAATCGTCGAGAGATCTCGGATCGAAACCTGCTCGCGCAAAAGTTGCTGCAAAGTTTTCTGTACCTCGCCCAGACTTAAGATCTTCGGCACCAATTCCTCCACCAGCTTGGGATGGCTTTCGGCCAGGCGGTCGAGCAGGCGTTTGGTTTCCTGCCGGCTCAGCAATTCGTAGGCATGCTGCTTCACCGCTTCGGCAAGGTGGGTGGCCAGCACCGAGGTCTGGTCGACCACCGCGTAGCCCGAGGCCAGCGCCTGGTGCTGCAGGGCAGGCGGAATCCACATGGCGGCCACGCCAAAGGCTGGCTCCTTGGTGGGAAGACCGGGCAGCGGACGCGGTGAACCCTCCGAGCTGATGGCCAGCAGATTGTCGTGGTAGAGCTCCCAGCGCGCCACTTCGACGCCGCGCAGCGCGATGGTGTATTCCTTCGCCTTGAGGCGCACATTGTCGGTGATGTGCACCGGGGGAACGATGAAGCCGAGTTGCTGCGCCAGGTTCTGGCGCAGGGCGCGCACCCGGGCCAGCAGCTGGCCACCCTGGCTCACGTCGACCAGAGACACCAAACCATAGCCCACTTCGAGGCTGAGTTCGTCGAGCTTCAAAAGATCTTCCGCCGATTCCTTGGCCGGCCTCTTCTCCGCGGCAGCCGCCCCGGCCGCGGATACACTGGCGGGTTCCTCGGAATATTTGGGGGCGCGCCAGGCCAGAAAAGCGGTGACCGCAGCCAGCAGAAAAAAAGAAAGCTTGGGCAGTCCAGGTATCGCGGCCAGAGCGAGCATCACGCCCGCGGCAATGATCAGGGGACGGCGTCGGGAGAGTATCTGGTGCCCGACGTCGACCGACAACGTGGAATTCGAGGAGGCGCGGGTCACTACCATGCCGCCCGCCATCGAAACCAGTAGCGATGGAATCATGGTCACCAGGCCATCGCCGACGGTAAGCACGGTGTAAGTCTTCAACGCCTCGCGGAAGGGAATGTCGAGTTGGAAGACGCCAATCAGGAAGCCGGCGATGATATTGATCGCAGTGATCAGGATGGTGGCGATGGCGTCGCGCTGATTGAAGCGGGCCGCGCCATCCATTGCCCCGTAGAACTCGGCATCGTGCGCCACCTGTTCGCGGCGGCCCTTGGCCTGCGCCTCGTTGATAAGCCCGGCGTTCAGGTCGGCGTCGATGGCCATCTGCTTGCCGGGCATGGCATCGAGGGTGAAGCGCGCCGTCACCTCGGCGGTGCGCACTGCACCATGTGCCACCACCAGGTACTGAATCGCGATCAAGGCCACAAACAACACAAAGCCTACGACGTAGTTGCCGCCCACCACGAACTGGCCAAAGGCCTGGATCACGTGCCCGGCGGCGGATGCGCCTTCGTTGCCGTGTAGCAGGATCCGGCGGCTGGAGGCCAGGTTCAGCGACAGGCGAAACAGGGTCAGGAGTAAGAGCAGGCTGGGGAAGACGGAAAACTGCGACGGGCGCAGGATCTGGATTGCCGACAGGAGCACCAGCACGCTGACCGTCATGCTGGTCGCCAGCAGCACATCGAGCACTACGCTCGGCAACGGCACCAGCATGATGAAGATCAGGGCCACGGCCCCCACCGGCATAATCCATTCCGCAGCCTCATTCTTCTTTGGTGGCGAGGCCGGACTGAGCAGCGGGATGTGGGCGGTTGTGGCCATGACTCAGGGCGTCGGAGCCGCCGCGGGGCCCGGGTTTTGCATCTGCCGGCTTTGCGTTGGCGAAACTCGACTCGGTGCGTTTTGCATCTGCGCCGCCCGGGTCTGGGCCCGCCAGATGGCCGCCAGAATCTCCGCCACCACGGTGTAGAGTTTGGCGGGAATGGTCTGGCCCACTTCGACCGCCCGATACAGGGCATGAGCCAGGGGCGGGTTCTCCACCATGGGGATGCCTTTCCAGCGGGCAATTTCCTTGATCTGCACGGCGATAAGGTTGCGTCCTTTGGCCACCACGATGGGCGCGTCCATTTCCATGCGGTATTCGAGCGCGATCGCAAATTGGGTGGGATTGGTGATCACCACCGCCGCCCGCTCCACATCCTTGAGCATGCGGCGCCGGCGTGCCTGGCGCTGCAGGCGGCGAATGCGCTGCTTGATTGCGGGAGGCCCTTCCATTTCCTTGAACTCATCCTTCTGGTCCTGCCGGCTCATCTTCAGATCGTTTTCATGGCGCTGGCGCTCGAAGAGGTAATCCGCCGCCGACCAAACCAGCAGCACCAGCGAGCCCTTCCACGCGACTTCATACATCCGGCCGGTGGTGAAGGCGAGCAGCGCGGTGCGACTGCCGTGCAGCAGCGCGGGGAGGTGACTCCAGTCCCGCGCCAGGATGGCTGCCGCGAAGTACACCACCACGACGGTTGGTAACAGAGACTTCAGCAGGCGGCTCAATGCCGCCAAGGAAAACAACTGCGACACATGGCTTGCCGGGTCCAGACGCTTCCAGTTGGGGGCGAGCGCCTTCGGAGCGATGACCAATCCACCCTGCGCCAGTCCCCCGGCCGTGCCCACCACCCAGCTCATACCCGCGGCCAGTGCGACCCCGCGAAACAATGCCACAGCATCGCGCCACACCGGAAGGAGTTGATCGGGACGGGTGGCCGCTATTTCGAGTTCCTGGCGCAACATGCCGCGCCACTCGCTGGCGAAGGCCGGCAGCTGCGCGGCGCAAAACGCCACGGCCGTCATCGCCGCCAGTCCTGAAGTCAGATCGCGGCTGCGGGCGACTTGTCCCTCTTCACGCGCCTTCTGACGGCGGCGCGGAGATGCTTTCTCGGTCTTGCTCTGGTCGGCCATAGGTAGCTTTGAGCTGCGAGCCTGGAGCTACGAGCTTCGAGTCGTGAGTTTCAGCGCTCGGGACGCGTAGCTCTCATCGCGCCAAGTGAAGCAAGTGTTCACCGGTTCGAATGCAAACCGCGAACTGCTGGCTGAAGACCCGCGGCCAATACGCCATCGCCGCGATCAGAACCGCCAGGCCCACCAGGTTCTTTACTGCCAGGCCGATGAACAAAACCGGCAGCTGAGGCGAGGCTTTCCCCAGAAAACCGAGAGCCATGTCCACGACCAGCGTGGCCACCAGCGACGGAGCGGCAATCTGCACCCCCGCCAGGAAAATTCCGCCCGCGGCCTGCGCCAAACCGCCAGCCACTGCCAGCGTCACGGTGGCGCGACCTGGCGGCAGGTAGGCGAAGCTCCGCACCAGGGCGCGCAGCAACCAGTGGTGCACATCGAGCTGTAGAAAAATCAGCACTGCAGCCAGCCGGTGGAATTCTGAGAGCACGGGCGTATCCGCAGTGGTTTGCGGATCGAATACCGTGGCCAGCGAATAGCCGATCTGAACTCCCAGGATCTGCCCGGCGATCAGCGCCGCCTCGAAAAAGAAGTTCGCCACCAGGCCCATAAGAAGCCCGATCACCAACTCGCCCGCCACCCCCCCGGCCCATTGCCACGAGCCGAGCACGATCCCGCTGTACGCATGCAACGGATTGACGAGGATTGTCAACAGAAGCGTCAGAGCCGCCTTCACCGGAATGGGCACGGCGTCGCTGCCCAGAAAGGGACAGAACGCCATCAATCCCGATACCCGCGCGCCGGTGAACGCCGCGCCCGCCAACAGCTGATCGAGCTGCAACGCGTCCATATCTTTTCTCCACGCTCATTCCCGAGTCCTTAATTTCCGTCGCATCGCCTAGCGCGCAAAAGGATGGAAGTCGGAAAACAACTGCACGGTGAACATGCCGATGCGGCGGACCATCCACGGCATCAGCAGCAGGACCGCGGCCGCTACCGCCGCCAGGCGCGGCACGGTCGATACCGTCATGTCCTGCAGCGACGTCAGCACCTGCACCACGTTGATCAGCAGGCCCACCACCACCGCCGCAATCAGCAGTGGCCCTCCCATCCACAGAGCCGTCTCGATGGTGTGCCGCAGCAGGGCTACGATTTGGTCCGCTCCCATTAAGTTCCTCCTCGGGCAAGGTTTTTCGTCCTGCTCAGGCAAATTGCTCAGGCAAAGCTTTTCATCAGCGACCCCACCAGCAGATTCCAGCCATCCACCATAACGAACAGCAGAATCTTCAGCGGAGTCGAAATGATCACTGGCGGAAGCTGCATCATGCCGATCGAGGTGGTCACCGCCGCCACCACCAGATCGATCACCAGAAAGGGAAGAAACAGCGCCACCCCGATCTGGAACCCCGTCTTCAGCTCTGACAGGATGTAGGCAGGCACCACCACTCGCATGGAAACCTCCTCCGCCCGCGCCGGGCGGGGGGATTGCGAGAGCTCGATGAACAGCGCCAGATCCTTTTCCCGGGCGTACTTGAGCATGAAGTGGCGCAGCGGCGGCGCTCCCAGGCCGACCGCTTCGAGCGCGTCCACTTGTCCCCGCTGAAACGGGACCACCGCGGCCTGGTAAATCGAGCTGCCGACCGGCTGCATCAGAAAATAAGTCAGCACTAGCGATAACCCGATCAGGGTCTGGTTGCTCGGCGCCGTCTGCGTACCCAGCGCCTGCCGCAGGAAGTGAAAGACAATCAGCAGCCGCGTAAACGGAGTCAGCGCGACCAGCAACGCGGGCAGCAGGGTGAGCAGGGTCAGCAGGACCACGATGTTCCACGGCACCGACCCGCTGGCTCCGCCGCTTCCTGTCCAATCCAGGCCCGAGGCGTGGTGGCGCGGGCGCAGCAGCCATGCCGCCGGCAACCTCTCCCAGCGGGCGAAAGCCACGGCATTGGGCATGCTTGCCAGGGTGATGCCGGTTAACATTTTTCCCGATTTTTGCCCGCCCCGTGCGTCGCCGGTGCCGTCACAACTTGGGGCGAGGCCTGGCTGCAGTCTGGAAGGCGGGATAGCAGCACCATCGAAGATGGCGTCCCGCCCACCAGAAAACGTTCCGCATCAAATTCCACCACGGCCACGAAGCGGCGTTCGCCGAGCGGCAAGCTCTCACATAACCGCAAACGTCTGGGGGGGCGACGCACCAGCCGTGAAATGCGCTCCCACCATCCGGGGACTCGCAGGCGGAAGCCGTCCAAGGCAAATCGCGTGGCGGGTCTCGTCATATACATAAAGTTCACTGCTCGATTCCAAGTTCCATCTGTCATTTCAAGCCAGCTCCGTCAGCCGCACGGCCAGGTGGTCACCGACCACTTCAAACTCGCACCACCCCAGCAGCGTGCCATTCAGTCGCAGGGGAACGTTCCGGCCGATTCCCCAATGCGCATTGATGACCGACCCGGTACGCAACCTCAGCAGGTCAGCGATCTTGAAATCAGGCAGCGGCAAATCGACGGTCAGTCCGCAAGGCAGCCCCAGCGCCCGCCTCCAGCGAATGTCATCCTCTCCAGGGGCCACTGCCGCACTTCCCGCGCTGTTCCCGGCACCAATCTTTTCCGCGGTCGCCATGCATCCTGCCAGCTCTCTGCTCAAACCCTGCTTCAGCGCTGAATCAGAAACTCGGTGAAGTAGACTTTCTCCACCGTCAGCCCCGGTAGGCGCTCCTGCAGCACGTGCAACAGTTTGTCCTTTAACTTCGCCTTGCCCGTGGCCGTCTCCAATTCATCGACCCGCGCCTCGGCCAGTACCCCAAGAATCGTGTCGCGCGCCTGCGCGATCGGCAGCACGTCCTGTCTCTTACCCAGCTCCCGGCCCAATCCGAGGTCAATTCCCACCCGCAAGTAAGACCTTTGCCCGGAATCCGACAGGTTCAGTACAAAGGTTTCCAGATGCAACGTGCTTTTCACACCGGGGTCCCCAACCTCAGGGGGCTCAGAAGCAGCTCCGGAAGTGCTCCAAAACCATGCTCCCAGCCCCACCAGCGCTAGTCCCAACAGAACGATCCCCCAGCGCCAAGAGGGCGCGTCCGCCTGACTTTTTTTCGCGGTCGCCATCGAGAAGAAAAAAAGCAATCCAGAGACCGCGGACGTGCACGAAAGGGAGGGATCACCAAGCTTGAGTGCGAAACCCCAACTGCCCGCAGATCAACAGATAGAAAAATGTTCCTGCGGGTGAGTGCTGGCGCAAATGAATGATGTCTAATTGACGGGTCGATTAGGCTTGGAAGATCTTAATGAGAGTCCTGTGAGAGTTTTGGCTCGTCTCCGCCGCCCAGTTGCTCGACGGAGACGAACCGGTATGGATTCACTCCTCGCTACTGTTTCAGCGCGATCGTGTCTTGCGTGATCTGATCAAAGGTCGTCACCGCCTTGGCGTCAGCTTCAAATCCGCGTTGCGCCACGATCAACTTGGCGAATTCGGTGGCAATGTCAACGTTCGATAACTCCAGTGAGCCGCCGGATAGCGTCCCCAGACCTCCTGCTCCCGCCACCCCGACTACTGCCGGACCAGAGGCCAGAGTTGGAGTGTAATCAGTATTGCCGTTGAGTTGGAGCCCATCGACGTTGGCGAAATTAGCCAGGGCGACTTGTCCTAGAGTCTGCGTCTCGCCATTGCTGAAAGAGCCGGTGATGGTGCCGTTCGAACCGATGGCGAAGGCTTCGAGCGAACCGCTGCTGCTGCCGTCCTGCTGGATCGAGGTGGCACTGCTCGGCGCCGCCACCTGCGAGATCACAGGAGTCGTCCCGTTGAGCACGTTCCAGTTGAAAGTCTGATTGGTAGCTCCATCCGCGAAGCCAGCAATAGGGATTGCGGTCACGTTTTTCAAGGTAGGCGCCAAAGCCGTGCCTCCATCCGCAACCAGAACCCCATTGCCGTTAAAGGTCAAAGTGCCCGTGGCCAGAACTCCGGTCTGAGGGGTGCTCACTCCCCCGACCACGGTTGGGTTGAGATCAGCCGATGGGATGCTGAGGCTATAACTCCAGGTGCCATCGCCGAGATCAGGCCCGGCGGCGGCGCTGATGCCGGTGTTGGTGAATGTCGCCGTCAAGGTATGGCTCGCGCCCAACGAATCGAAAATCTGAATCGGCGTCGAGAATGTCGTACCCACCGCGGCGGTCGCGTCCAGGTTCAGGGTGAGCTGCACGTTCGCGGTTGGGGTGGGCGGACTGATGGTTCCGGCGCCGAGCTGCAGGGGCGCGATCCCCGCTCCAGTATTAACCACACCGTTGACCGCAGGGTAGCCGAGGACTTCCTGTCCGTTGGAGGTAACCAGAAAATTGCTGGCGTCGACTGAAAAAGCGCCATCCCGGGTGTAATCCGTAACCCCGTTTGAGTTTTGCACCGCAAAAAATCCGCTGCCCTGGATGGCCACATCCGTGGGCACGCCCGTCGCGCTCACGCTTCCCTGGGTGAACAACGAGGGCAGAGACCCGATCTCGCCGCCCGCGCCCACCTGAATCGGATCTCCCGATCCGGTGGTTCCGATACTCTGATAGAACAGGTCGCTGAACAGCACTCCGGTATCTTTGTAGCCCGTGGTGTTCTGGTTAGCCAGGTTATTGGCGATGGCCGACAGTGCCGTGGATTCGGCGGTCAGCCCAGAGAGTGGAATAGAAAAATCAGGCATTAGAATACTCCTTGAATTTTGTTGGTTAGCGCCGATAAATCCGGCGATGCAAAGTTAGGCTGGGTAACGGACGCAACTGAAGTCGCCTTGAGAGAAGGCGGAGCACCGGCGGAAGGCGGTGCCAGTGAGCTCGCTCCCAAAACTGCCGAGACAGCACCGCCACTGCTCGTGCCGCTGTTCGTCGTGGGAGTTCCTGCATTCGGTCCGCTGGTCCCCGTTGCAGGAACGATCCCCTGCAACAACGTGTAGATGGATGTGACCTCGCTAAGCTCGCTGAACTGAGCTAGCTGCCCTACAAACTGCGAGGGATCAACCGGGCTGGTTGGATCCTGATTCTGCAGCTGCGCCACCAGCAGCTGCAGAAACATGTTGTTCAAGCTCTGACCACTGGGCACGCCGTTCGTCGTGCTCGGGGGCGTGCTGCCGGAAGGCGGTGTTGGAACAACCGGGGTTGTGCTCATACTTATATTTCTCCTTAAGCCAGAATGCTGAGACCGCGGCCAGCACGAAATTCGCTTGCCGTCGCAGCTTCCGCGCCGTTCTCCGCGGGCTCGGATAACCTGCACGTAGAGAGTGCAGGCTGCGGAACAAACAAACGCTGCTGGGAGCCGCCGCTGCCGCCCGCCGAATCACCCGAAGAAGCGAATCCCTGCGTGAAGTTCACGTTGTTCAGCCGCAGATTTTGCTGCTGCAGACTATTGGTAAGGGCTGGCATTTCGTTGGTCATAAGTCCGCGCAAGTCTCCTTTTTCGCTGCCGATGACCAGCCCGACATCGCTGGCATGAACCACGGTTCGGACTTCCACGCTGCCGAAGGCGGAAGTATTCATTCCAATCCGCATCTCCGACTGTCCCGCCCGGCTGATCATTTGTGCCACTTGCACGGGTCCGAGGGCAGCCGCGACCGGCGGCTGAGGTGCCGCCGGAACTGGAATAGCAGGGCTGGCAGCGACGGACACCGGCGGCGCTTCCGCCATTGCCGGGGAGTCCGTGGCAAGCGCAACCGGCGACACAGTACTCCCGCTCGGAAGCGATGGCGGGATGGGATTTCCGGCGGCCAGGGAGGAAGCACCCGGCATGCCCGTTACGCTCGGATCCACTTCCCGACGAAGCAATTGTCCGGCCGGTAGATTTCCACTGTCGCTTCCAGACGCTACGACCTTGGGATTTTGCACCACTGCATTTTGAGAGTTGCTGCCTTGCGGTCCGCCCGGCTGCGAATTCAGATTGGTGACGCCACTGACGTTCGCATTGCTGGCATGGATCCCGGACGCCGCAGCCGGAATAATCATCTTGGGTAAAGCCGATGCCGCGGATGCTATACCCGGTCCTGTGCTGGAGAAAAAGACCGAGAAGGGTGTCTGGCTCGCGATCGGCAGCTCCTTGCCCGAATCTTCCCCTGTCGTGGACAACGCCGAGGGCAGAGTTGACGCCGCCGCGCCCGGTCGCGCTGCTGCGAACTCGCCGGTCGAACCGGCAACCGCGTCCGTCGGTCTGGGAGGAATCGACCGCGTCGGCAAAGCCTTGCCAGACCAGAGTCGCTCTGCGAAATTCAAGACCGCTGCGGCCGGGATCTCCGCGTTCTGCGAGCCCGCGATCTGTGTATTTACGCTGCCGGAAATTGGAAGAGGCGTTTCCGCCCCGGCGGCAGGATTAGTGGGCATGGCGTTGTTCCGTCCAGTGACGCTCAGCGAATCTCCTCCAGCAATTTGAAGGCTTGAGGCAACCGCCGGCAAAACCTCAGACTGCGCTCCGGCTTCGGCCATAGCATTCGCTAAGAGATCTGAAGCGGGCGTTGTAGGTTCACCAGTTTGATCCTGAGTCGGCAATTCCGCTCCCATCAACCCAATTGCATTGGCCGACGGGGTATTTCCCTGGTTGTCCTGTAGTGCATTCAATGACACATTGGCTGATGCAGGCTGCGCGGTCGCGGAGGACAGAGGGAGTGGCAGCGCATTCGCAGCCAGGGTCACTGGCTCCGCCGAGGTCGAATCGTTTTGCCAGCCGTTCCACCGCGTGCCCTCACTTGGATGTCGCAACGCTGTGTCCGGCGCGCTTTCCCCAGGTGTCAGGAGCGGGAGGGTGGCAACGTTACTGGCCGACACCTCCTGCCCGTATGCCGGATTGTTGCGCTCATTCGCGTTCAAGATTCCGTGCGAGGATATTTCTGACGAAGATATTGCCGCCGCCGATGGATTCGTGAGAGTGGCCGCTGATTCATCGGGACTCGTCAACCCACGGAACGACCCTGCAGCCGTTTCCGTTGCCAATGTGATCGGAGTGGTGGGAATGGTGGCACCCGGCGCCGTACCGGAGTTAATCGCAGGCGATCCGGGTTGAACACTTCCAGCTGAAGCTTCTGGAGTCTGAACCCGAACCGCCGTGCTCAGTGCTGTCGGCAAGCTGAGTCGCCCGAGCACGGGTTGCAGAGAACCTGGTTGCAGAGGACCCGATTGCAGGAGATTGAGTGGCGAAGGCGCTGTCTGCGCAGCTGGCAGCGAAGCGGGAATCGCCGTCGCCGTGCTCGATCCGGGAATCACGATGCTGCGGGCGGCCGCCTGGTTCACGGGGAGGTTGTTTTTGGATACGCGGCCCGCGTTCGATTTTGTGGTTTGGAGAGTTCCCGGAAGCGTCGCTCGCACGCTCAGTGTCCTCGTGGCCCCAGCATTTTCTGCCGCTGATCCATTGATCGATCCTGCGCCGCCGGAGCCTGCCGCGCCGTGTGCGGTCTGCGATGAAGGGGACGGACGCTGCGCCGCTGCCAGCGTTGAGGCAAATCCACCCGATCCCAGCTGGCTTGACGATCCGGCAAAGGAAGCCGCAGTGGGTAGCGAACCAACGTTGGTCGACAGGGCCTCAGAGATCGCGATCATAGCGAATCGCCTTCAGTTGACATCGGAAGGCTCGCTGACACTCTTGCATTCGTCTGGCCAGGAGTGAGCTACTGGTATTCGTGAGCGAAGAACGTGGGCAAATGCCGTGAATTCAAGTGAATCCAGACTCGGCCGAAGAAGAAGAGGAGATATCAGAAGGCAAGAGCTGGGCAAGGTGTAACCACCTACCCGGCAAACTTTAGCTGCGGCGCAAGAATTCCCACCGCATAAGAAACAGATCGTCCAGACTTCTTTGTGCCCGCCGCATAGCTTCCTTTCGATAGAGCTGCAGTTGCTGATCACGCACACTTTCCAGTGTCTCCCGCGCCTGTCGCGCCTGCTGGAAGATTGCCCGCTGCTGGTCGCCTAAGTGCTTCACGCGCGTCAGCTGTAGCTCGAGTTCTTTTCGCTGCTGTAACCAGGATGCCTCGAGGAGCAATCCGAATTGCAGCTCGGCTGCGCTGATGCCGGAAACTAACTGCGCATCCGCGGTGGAAAGAAGTTCCCTCCCGCGCAAGTCTATCTGGTCGATCGCATGCTGCACTCGCGCCACTTGCTGGTTGGCGGCACGCAGTCGTATCTCCTCCTGGTGCTCGATACTCTGGCGATAGTGCAGCAGGGCGTGAAGCGGAAAATGGAACGACATATTCTTAACCCGCAAGCTCAACGGGGCAAAGCCAACAGCCTGCCGATGGTTTCAGCCAGGGGCGCGGGTTCACCCGGCTTCTGTATCAAGAGGTGGTCGATCTCGGGAATCAAAGTGAGAGCCTTGTCCAGGGTAGAATCACTCCCTTTCTGATAGGCACCAATCCTGACCAAGTCTTCTGAAGCCGCGTAGGCTGCCAGCAGACGCCCTAAATTCTGCGCTTTCTGCAAGTGCTCGGGAGAAGCTACGGCCGACATCAGCCGGCTCACACTATGGAGCACAGCGATCGGCGGATAGTGGCTGCGGACCGCCAGCCGCCGGTCAAGCATTACGTGCCCATCGAGCAACGCCCGTGCTCCGTCGACCAGCGGATCCTGTTCATCATCGCCCTCCATCAGCACCGTGTAGAACGCCGTGATGCTGCCCTGGGCGAAGCGTCCCGCGCGTTCGATCAATCGCGCCAGCATGGTGAAGCAAGAAGGAGTGTAACCTTTCGCCGTCGGCGGTTCTCCGGCCGCCAGTCCAATCTCACGTTGCGCCATGGCCAGGCGGGTCAGGGAATCAACCACCAGAAGAACCTGCTTCCCCTGGGAGCAGAAGTATTCAGCCACGGCGGTCGCGGCCAGAGCAGCGCGAATCCGCAACAGCGGAGACTGGTCAGAAGTGGAAACCACCACGCAAGCGCGCTTGCATCCCTCCTCGCCTAATCCGTTCTCCAGGAAGTCGCGCACTTCACGCCCACGCTCACCCACCAGTCCAAGCACAGTCAGGTCGGCGTTGGTGTTGCGCGCCATCATGCCGATCAGCGTGCTCTTGCCCACTCCGCTGCCCCCGAAAATGCCCACGCGCTGACCTCGCCCGCAGGTCAGGAAGGCGTCGATGGCTCGAATTCCGCAGCCCAGAGGCTCGCTGATCGGGATTCGCTCGAGTGGCAGCGGGGCTGCAGAATCGAGCAGCCGGGATTCGCTGCCTCCGTATGCCCCCAGAGAGTCGAGTGGCTGACCGCCTCCATCAATCACCCGCCCCAGCAGGTCGTCACCAACCCGGATGGTCGGGCGCTCTCCCCAAGTCGAGACGCGATCACCGTAGCGGACACCTTGAGGCAATTCCAAAGGCATCGACAACACCGTCGTCCCTCTGAATCCTACGATTTCTCCCGGCAGCACTCTGCCGTTCGAGTCGGCAATCTCGCACAATTCGCCCACCGAGCAGAAAGGTCCCTGGGATTCGACCAGCGGCCCGACCACCTGGGTCACACGGCCACGCCAGCGCAACTGCGAACAAGACTCCAGCCGGGCGAAGTAGGGCGCCAGCAATTGGTCCGCGGTCATGGCTGGCCGCAGTCCTTGTCGTCTCTGCTTTTTTCCTTAGGCCGCGCCGCCAGTAAATCCGTCAAGCCCTGCTCGATTTCTTTGAGTTGCGGTTCCAGGCCGATCTCGGCGGTTCCCATCGAGGTTCGCAAGCCGCATTGGTCGAGCGCCATGGCTGGATCTTCCACGATCTCCGGCAACTTTCCGGCTGGCATAAGCGAGGCCAGCTGTTGTCGCCAATCTGCCGCCTGCTGCGGATTAACTACCAACGCTACCTCGGTGGCGCCTTCGATTCGCTCGAGCGCTACCCGCACGATACCCATCAGTAATAGCGGATCAACCTGCGCTTCGCGATGCAGGATCTTGCGCGCAATACTCAACGCCAGCCGGACCGCCTCTTCTTCGAGTCTCCGATAGTAGCCTGCGCAGTCGCGGGAAAAATAAGCCAACGCCTTCGCCACCGCCGAGCGTTCGCGCGTCAGTTGTTCTTCAAACTTAGCTCGCAGCTCTGCTTCGGCTTGCTGGCGGCCAGACTCCTGAAGCTGCGCCTCGCGTTCGAGGACCCCGGCTGCCAATGCCGAGGCCTCAGAAATTCCTCGGTCAGGTGCCGGGTTCCGCGCCCGCAAGGAATCGCCGGCGCTCGTCGGCAGCGCGAGCTCACGGTAGATGAAAGGCAAAACCTCCGGCTGATGGCCACCCGCCGCCGTTGAAGCTACCGGCGATGACCGCCCGGGGTTAGCTGACGAGCTCATCTTCAGTCTCCGGGGTCAGCGTCAACTTGCCTTCGGCTTCAAGCTTGCGCGCGATGGCTACTGCCTCCAACTGCGCGGTGTTGACTTGCCTGGTTTTCACCGGGCCCAGCACTTCCATGTCTTCCTTCAACATCTCTACCGCACGCGAAGACATAGACTTGAAGATATAGTTCTTCAATTCCTCCGAGGCGCCGCGCAAGGCGGTGGCCAGCATCTTCTTGTCCATCTGTCCTAACAGTTCGCGGATGCCCGCTTCGGGTATGGTCAGCAGATCTTCGAAGGTAAACATCAGGTTGCGGATGGAGAGCGCCAGCTTCGGATCCTCTCCTTCAATAGCCTCCAATATGGTTTTGCCTACGGCCACATCGAGACGGTTCATCAGCTCCGCTACACCACGCAAACCGGCGTAGGCACGGCGGCTTTGCTCGCCCAAAGCTTCCAGGCGATTGTGCAGAACCAGGGAAACCCGCTCCGCCATCTCCGGGGAGAATTGCCGGAGCTGGGCCAGGCGTTTGATGGGCTCGGCCCGCAACTCCGGGGGCAGCTTCATCAGCACGGTCGAGGCTTGCTTGGCTTCCAGATGAGCCAGAATCAGCGCGATGGTCTGGGGATGTTCACTTTCAATGAACTTCGCCAGCTGCTGCGGGTCGGCCTTGCTCAGCGAGTCGAGTTTGGTCCCACTGATCTCGGCCGCCCGCGAGACCTGGCGCAATAGGTCGCTCGCGCCCTCCTTCCCGAAGGCTTTCACCAGCACTTTGGTCGCGTACTCCGTTCCGGCTTGGGTGATGTAGTCTCCGGTCGCAATCAAACGGTCAAATTCCTCAAGCACCTCTAACCCGGCCTGCGGTTCGACAAAGCTGATGGTCGTGATCTCCTGCGTAATCTGCTCCACTTCCGCCTGCGGGAGATGGCGATAGATCTCGCCGGCCGTGTCTTCTCCGAGCGTCACCATCAGGATGGCGGCTTTGCGCAAACCGCTGGCGGGAACGGCCATTTATCCTCTGTCCTCCTTTACCCAGGACTCAACCAGACGGCTGGCCGCGGCAGGTTCGGCTTTGACCTTTTCGGAGAGCATTTTCTTCAGATGGTGGGCGCGCTGCGCGTCCGGTATGGGAGTCCCGGCGTCGATCGGAAGGGGAACACCCGAGGCGGATAGCGGCTGCGGCTGGCGGGCGACGAGCTTCCCGGGCAACCCGCGAAACGCCGCCAGGGCCTGCTGCTTCACCGGCCGCAGGATGAGGGCATAGACCACCAGGAACAACGCCGCCACCCCAACATAACGCAACATCCAGGCCCAGGGTTCGAGCAGCCGGCGCCAGCGTTCCGATTTGCTGGGTGGCAGAATGGTTTCCAGCGGCAGTTCCTGGAACGATATATTCTCCACTGCCAGCACGTCCCCGCGCTGCGTGTCCACTCCGATGGCCGCCCGCGCCAATTGCTCGAATTGTTTCATCTCATCCACCGTGCGCTTGCGCCGCGTGGTCACATGCTTGCCCGCCTGTTCGGTGACGTCGACCGCATCATCCACCAGCACTGCAGCAGCGATCCGGCGCACTCTGCCCGCCGGCTCCAGACTGCGGTGCAGGCTCTTGCTGATGGCATAAGTCGTCGACTCGGATTTCGACGTCGATTGCTCAGCGCCCATCGCGTACGCTCCCGGCGCGGTTGCCGCAGGGGCAGCGGGAGCGGCCCCCGGCGCTGCGGGCGGAGTGCCGGCGGGAATGTTGCTCGCAGTGCCCGGAATTCCCGCCGGAGCCCCGCCCGACGAACTCTCCTCCGAATGTTCCTGGGTCAGAGCCGTGGGTGTCTTCGGGTCGTAGACTTCCTGCGTATCCTCGCTGGTGCCGAGATCGTACTCAACGTGCACGCTGGCCCGCACATGGTCGGCCCCGACCACGGGTTCCAGAGTGTGCACCAGTGTCTTGGCCAATTCCTCATCTGGAGCATAGGCGCGCCCTCCGGCGCCGTCCCGCCCGTGCAGAAGCGGTATATTGCTGTCGGCATCGACCACGGTGACGTTTTCCGGACGCAGCCGGTCTACGGCGCTTGCGACCAGTTGCGGGATGGCCTGCTGGGCTTGCTCCGATAACCGCCCGCTGCGGGTTTTGAGAATCACCGCGGCTTTGGCCTCGTGCTCCTGCTCGGTGAACAGAGACTCCTGGGGCAGCACCAGGTGAACCCGCACCGCTTCCACTTCGCTCAGCGTGGCCAGAGTACGCTCCAGTTCGCCTTCGAGGGCGCGCTGGTAGTTCACTTTTTCCGTGAAGTCCGATCCCGCCCAATTCGGCGTGTCGAACAATTCAAAACCCAGGCGCGCGTTGCGTGGCAAGCCCCCGGCCGCAGTCTCCAGCCGGCTGGCATCGAGTTTGTCCTCGGGGACCAGCAAGCTGCCTCCATCGGACGAAATCTGGTGGGGAATGTTCTTCGCCGCCAGCTTCGCGCCCAGCGCCTGCGCATCCTCGGGCCGCAACCCGGAATAGAGCGTGACGTACTTCGGCTGGCCCAGCAAGGCTACAAACAGCCATACCGTTGCCCCCACCAAAACCGCTCCTCCGAGCAGCCATAGACGATGCTGAAAGCTGAGTCCTTTGGAGAACTCGCTCAGGCGATGCATCATGTCGTCGAAGGACTTTATTTTGTCGTCTGCCATCACCGTCTGATCGCGGAGAGAAGCTCCAACTGCAGCGGAGCCCGGAGGGCCGGGTCGCCCCTACTCTCATTGCCTGGCAAACAACTTGGAAAAGAAATTCTTAACCAACCAGCGCTTAAAACTGCATACGTGAAATCTCCTGATAAGCCGAAACAATCTTGTTCCGTACCTGCATCATGAGTTGAAAAGAGAGATCGGCCTTTTCCACCGCGATCAGGGCGCTGTGCACATCGGTGCCGTTGCCTTCGAGCACACCAGCCGCCTTGGTTTCCGCCTGCGAACTCAGATGCCCCATCTCATTCATGGCGTCCCGCAAGGTGCCGGCAAAGCCTCCGCCCGAGCCGGCCGGAGACTGCTCCACGATGCTTTCCATTTCGGCGGGAAGAATCCGCAAGGAAGAAACCGGGCTGCTCATCACGCTGTACCTTTCTTTCTAATACTCGTCACACTCTTGACCCGCTGGTCCATTTCTTATCAGCTTCTTATCTTCAGCTTCTTATCTTCAGCCAATCGAGTTCTGCCTAGGTCAGAAGCTGCAGCGACTCCTGCAACATGCTCTTCGCGGCCTGCACCGCAGCGGCATTCAGCTGATAGGCCCGCACGGCGCTCAGCAAGTCGGCCATCTCCATCACCGGATTCACATTGGGATAGGTTACGTATCCGCCACCGTCGGCATCGGGATGTCCCGGTTCGTAGCGCCGCGGCAAGGCTGAGACGTCGGCCACGACCCGCTCGACGCGCACCCCGCCATCCGGGGCTCCCTTCCGGAGATGGGCCAGCAGCAGCGGAAATCGCGGCATCGGCTGAGCCCGGAACACCAGCATTTGGCGGCGGTAGGCGCTGCCGGCGGCGGTGCGTGTAGTCTCGGCGTTCGCCATATTCGCGGCCACCACTTCGGCCCGCCAGCGCTCGGCTCCCAGCGCCGAGCCGCTCAGTTCGAGCATGCCAAACAGGTTCATGACGACGTACCTCCTGAGTTGATGGCCTGGGAGATGCCGTGAAATTCATCTCTCAAGAGCTGTATCCCCAGGTTGAACTTCATCTGACTTTCGGCCAGCAGCAGGCTCTCGCGCTCAACGCTCACATTGTTCCCGTCGGGTCGCTCCATCAGCCCACGGATCTGGCGCACTACGGGAGTGTACGAGGCATATTCCAGGTCTCCCCCTGCGCTGCCCGCTGCCCGCGCGCTGGCCCGCATCAACTCGGCGTGGAAGTCGAGATCGTGGGTGTGGTAGCCCGGAGTATCGATATTGGCGAGGTTTGCCGTGATCAGCTTGTGGCGGGCTACGTCCACGTCGAGAAAACGGCTGAGCGCTTCGGTCATCGGAGTATCAATCATGGACATAACTGCTCCAGCTGGGCAGCCCGTAGCTGCGGATTTTATTGCGCACGGTTCGCAAGCTTACGCCCAGAAGACCCGCGGCCCGGGAGCGGTTTCCGCCCGTCGCCTCCAGCGTCATCTCAAGCAGCCGGCGCTCCATGTTCTCCAGCGAAACTCCTGCCCGCAAGCGGTCGCCGGCGGGCGCATCGCTCGCTGTCCCTGCCGGGCAGTTCCGAGGCTCGCCGTTCGCACTCGGGCGGGGCACCGGCTGATCGCCGGGACCCGCTTCGTCCCAGACCGTGCCCTCCAGACCCTCCCGCCCAATCTCGCAGCCCGTGGCCAGAGCCACGGCGCGGCGCAGACAATTCGCCAGCTCGCGCACGTTGCCGGGCCAGGCGTAGGCTGCGAGCCGCCCGACAAATTCCTGGCTCAGGCGCAACATCTTGCCCTTCGAGCCATACCGCAGCAGGAAATATTCGGCCAGCTCCGGAATGTCCTGAGGACGCTGGCGCAAGGGCGGCAGGCTCAGAGGAATCACGTTCAGGCGGTAGAAAAGATCGGCGCGAAATTTTCCCTCTTTCACCATCTCCGCCAAAGCGCGATTGGTGGTGGCGATCACGCGCAGGTCGACGCGCACCGCGCGGGTATCGCCCAGGCGGTCAAACTCGCGCTCTTGCAGCACCCGCAGCAGCTTCGGTTGCAACCCCAGCGGCATCTCTCCCACCTCGTCGAGCAGCAGAGTTCCCCGGTGAGCCAGTTCGAAGCGGCCGGGCTTCGCAACCACAGCTCCGGTAAAGGCGCCGCGGGCGTAGCCGAACAGCTCGCTTTCCAGCAGAGTCTCGGGAAAGGCGGCGCAATTGACCGCCACAAAGGCATGATCGCGCCGCGGGCTGAGGCGATGGATCAGCCTGGCCACCAGCTCCTTGCCAGTACCACTTTCGGCCTCAATCAGCACGTCCGCATCGGTCGCCGCCGCTTGCCGCGCCCGGGCCAGTGCTCGCAGCCAGCCGGGATCGTGCCCCACCAACCCTTCCTGAGCATCGGCCTCAGTACGCGCCTGAACCAGGATCCGCTCCGCCGCCTGCTCCAGCTGTTCAAACGTTACCGGCTTTACCAGGTAATCGCAGGCTCCATCTTTCATCGCCGCCACGGCATCGGGGACATTGGCAAATGCGGTCAACAGCACGACTGCGGTGTGGGGCGCAAGCGCGCGCGCCTCGCGCATCACCGCAAAACCGTCGGCACCTGGCAGACGAATGTCGGTCACGACCAGGGGATGCAGGACGCGGCGGAATTTATCGAGAGCCTCCGCCGCAGTCGCAGCCGTGTCCACCTGCCAGTCGCGCCGCAGGAAATGCGCTTCAAGCGCCGCTCGCATGCCGGCTTCGTCGTCGACCACCAGAACTCGATTCATCCCGCATCCTCCCGCCCCGTGTCTTCTTCCTGTCCCTGTTCCTGCAAGCGCTCGTTGGCTGATCGTTCGTTGGTTAATCGTTCGTTGGCTGATCGTTCGTTAGCGGATCGTTCGCTGCCGGATTCGTCGGCCAGGGGCAGCGTCAGGGTGAAACTTGCCCCTGAACCGGCGCGATTAACCGCCGAGAGCGAGCCACCATGCTGCTCGACGATCTTGCGGGAGACGGCGAGCCCCAGCCCCGGACTGCCGGAGCGGGTGCTGAAGCCGGGCTCAAAGATTCTTGCCACCTCACCCGCCTCGATTCCCGGCCCGGTGTCGCTGACGGAAATGGACGCGGCGCCACCGCTCCCCTCATGAATTCTCTGCCCTGACACTTCGACCCAGCCGCCGCCGGGCATTGCCCGCAACGCATTCAGCACCAGATTCAGCAGCACCTGTTCCAGGCAATGGCGGTCGGCGGCGAACCATACTCCTTGCAGCCGGTTGCGGAGGCACAACTCGACTCGCGCCTGCCGCGCCATCGGAATCAGAAACCCGCCCGCCCAATCGAGCACCAGACCCAAGTCGACGGGCACTCTTTGCGGAGCGGGCAGGCTGTGAAAGTGCAGAACATTGTTGACCGTCGCCGCCAGCGTGCGCAGTCCGGCCTGCACTTGCTCAACCCACCGGCGGCACTGCGGGGGAAGCCCGGCTGCGGCCAGCAACCCGGCAAACAACTCCAGGCTGCCCAGCGGATTGCGAATTTCATGCGCCAGAATGGACGCCATCTCCGCCAGCGCCTGCTCCCGGCGCGATTTCTCCCGCTCTTGAACCAGCTGTTTGGCGTCGCTCACATCGCGCAGAATGAAGATCGAAACGCAGTCCCCCTCGTTTTCATTGTTTTCATTTTCATCTTCATTCTTGTTCTTGTTCTTGACCGCTCCATCCTGAGCCGCGGCGTGCCGCGCCGCCAGCCAGCTCTCTCTACCTTTATGGTCGCGCTAGCATTGTTCCTGCTCGCCGGGAGCGGACCGGGCGCGATCCAGGAGATCGCGGAATGCAGCGGGTACGGTT